>Ga0206125_10001640_pt1 | contig 25536 bp, 15 predicted proteins | sample Helgoland_Spring_4_FD_148598 | JGI IMG/M metagenome (GOLD analysis project Ga0206125, IMG submission 148598) | Pelagic subsurface seawater microbial communities from Kabeltonne, Helgoland, North Sea - Helgoland_Spring_Bloom_20160331_1 | ecosystem: Environmental > Aquatic > Marine > Epipelagic ... | reverse complement strand
GTCTAGACCCTATCTCATCAACAGGAGGCTGTGCTATTGGCGCAGAAGACTCTGCGGGTGGAAGACACTTTTCTGGAAATATAGCTGCTTGTGATTTATATGATCGCGTTCTCACGGCCTCCGAAGTTCTCCAAAACTACAACGCGCTTAAATCTAGATTCGTATGAGCGTGAAGAATTAAAATAGCATCGTTACTACTTAAGAAAGGGCCCCTCGTGGGCCTTTTTTGTTTTTGTTATCTTTGCCTTATGGCTGAAGATGTAAAAAAGAAGCTTAAGCGATTTGGGCTGTCTGGGTTAAACAAACCCAAGCGATCTACTAGTGGTAAAAAGTCGCATATCGTAGCGGTACGCGAAGGTGGAAAGGTAAAGATTATTCGCTTCGGGGAACGAGGGGCAAGCACTGCGGGTAAGCCCAAGGCTGGAGAGAGCGCTCGCATGAAGGCGAAACGCAAGTCGTTTAAAGCGCGTCATAGAAAGAATATTGCCAAAGGCAAAAGCAGTGCGGCTTACTGGGCCAATAAAGTAAAGTGGTAATGAATACTGTAAAGTACAACAAGGGCGGTAAGCTCAAAGTTAGCTCCGCTACAAAGTCTGTTCCTGCACCATCTGGGTTTCACTGGATGGAGGAGAGAGGAAGATACTTCTTGATGAAGGGAGACTACAAGCCTCATCCTGGCGCCGTAAAAGAAGCTAAGTTCAAGCTAGTTAACCATGGCTAAAGTTGCGACTAAAAGAGACCCAGCTAAATGGGCGGCAGCTAAAGCCAGAGCAAAAGCTAAAATGGGCGGAAAGCACTCTGCTCGTGCTATGCAGCTTGCTGTAAAGTACTACAAAGATGCTGGAGGCAAATACTCTGGCAAGAAGTCTAGCAGCAATAAACTACGTAAGTGGACCAAAGAGGACTGGGGGACAAAATCTGGCAAGAAGTCTAGCGAGACTGGCGAAAGGTATTTACCTAAAAAAGCCAGAAAAGCTTTGAGTCCAGCAGAGTACGCAGCTACAACTAGAGCGAAGAGAAAAGGGACTAAAGAGGGGAAGCAGTTTGTTTCTCAGCCTAAGAAGATCGCTAAGAAGGTCGCAAAGTACAGGAAATAAATAAGTTATATATTTGCACTTAAAGTAAAGTTTAATGGAAGAAAATACACAACCCGTAGAAGGGATGGAGCAAGAGGCTCCCGTTTCTACACCAGAAGAGTCTACACCGTCATTTAGCTTTGTAAGCGACGAAGAAGTCTCTGCTATGCAAAACCCTGCGGCTGAACCAACGGCAGAGCCATCGACAGAACAAGAAACTGTAGATAGCCCTGAAGGTGAGTTCAACGCAACAACAGAAGGATATCAAGAGCATCAGCCCGATCAGCAAGATGCTCAAGAATCATATGCTGAAAATCTAGACGTTGAAGTCCTCAATTTTCTTAGCGAAAAGCTTGGAAGAGAACTGAACTCGTTTGAAGATTTGACGCAGCAACAAGAGTCACGCGAGCTAGACGACCGCGTAAGTGCTATCGCCAACTTTGTGAATGACACAGGTAGGGATCCAGCAGACTGGTTTGTTTACCAGCAGTTAAACCCATCCGAAATGGATGACATAACTGCTATTCAGGTGGAAATGGCATCTGAGTATCCAAACCTATCGCAGGATGAGATTAACACTTTGCTGTCTAGTAAGTATAAACTTGATCCCGATGTTCATTCAGAACAGGAGGTTAAAGTTTCTCAGTTGCAACTCAAAATTGACGCTCAAGAGGCTAGAAGTTTCATCGAGGATTTGCGTGATAATTACGCAGCTCCAGAACGTGAAGAAGGAGATCTTGATTCAGTCGTTGATGAAGAGTGGATAAGCGGAATGAAACAAGAGCTTGACGCTTTAGATGGGATCGAATTTGATCTCGGAAACGGAAAGAGCTTTACGTTCGGTTTAGACAACAATTATAAAAATGTCCTTGCGGACAAAAACGCTCGCCTAGACGAATTCTTCAATCCTTACGTGAGAGAAGACGGAAGTTGGGATTATGACACACTCAATATGCACAGAGCTGTGATTGATAACGTAGACAATATTATCCAGTCTGTTTACAGACAAGGGATGTCTGACGCTCAACGCGGTGTAGTGCAAAGGGCTGCTAATTCATCTCCAACGTCACCTCGTCAAGGCCAAACACCTAATGGACCCGACCCACTGACTCAGCAACTAAAAGAAGCGCTGGGGGTGAATAAGGGAGGGTTCGGATTTATCTAAACTTTTAAAAAACAAAAATTATGGCATTTGGAACGCCCAGTAATGCAGCAGACGCAACCGTAACTGGTGGTGGCCTGCAAGCAACGCCACAGAACTATGTTTCTTTGGCAACTTTAATTGATCCCACGAAGCCCGACGTGAGAGATCTTTATGTACAAACTTATGGTGATCAGGGCATCACTGGCTTCTTGGAGCTTACAGGCGCTAAGAAGAACGCAGGTACCTCAGATAAGGTTGAGTGGTACGAAGAAGGTCGTTTGCACAAGACGATTACATTCACTGGTATCACAGACAGTGTTGTTACTGTAGCTGACAACGATCCTGTTCTCGTTAGAGAAAACGACGTTTTGTTGTTTGACACAGGTGTTAGAGCTATCGTAACGGATACTGACACTTCAGGCTCTACTTTCACTGTACTTCCTATCGACGGAAGCGCCAACACAGCCTTTGACGATGCTACTGGTGGAACCGCTGCAATTATCGGTAACATGCACGCTCAAGGCACCGATCAACCATCAGCTTTCTACCAGACTGGTTTGGTGAAGCGTGAGAACCCATACATCATCGTTAAGGAGATGTACGAAGTTAGCGGTTCACAGGCTACTAACATCGGTTGGTTGAACGTTAACGGTCAGTACATGTGGTACTTGAAAAACGAGATGGATGCTCGTAAGCGCTTCATGAATGAAAGAGAGATGATGTTGTTGTACGCTGAGAACGGCACTACTGACACAGCAAACATCAGTGTAGGAGGCAAGAGCATTGTTCCTTCTGAGGGTTACTTCGAAGCTGTTGAAAAGAGAGGAATCACTGTTTCTGGCTCAGCTGCCGCTTTTACTGATTTTGATCCAATTCTTCTTCAGTTAGACAAGGAAGGAGCTTCTTCTGAGTACGCTATGTACTTAAACAGAAATCAGTCTTTGAAAATCGACGACATGTTGGCTGCTGGTGTTGGTGGTGATATTACTGCTGGCTTGGCTTCTCAGTTCGGTGCGTTTAACAACGACAAAGACATGGCTGTAAACCTTGGCTTTAAGTCATTTACTCGTGGTGGATATACTTTCCACAAGCACGACTGGAAGCTGTTGAATGACCCAACATTGGGTGGTATCGGCGGACCTACTGGAGCTATGATTCCAATGACTCAGGTTGCTGATGCTAACACTGGTGTTAAGTCTCCAGCCTTGGAGATGAACTATAAGGCTGCTGGCAACTACTCACGCGAAATGGAGCACTGGGTAGAAGGCGGTGGAGTTCTCGGACACGTAACTAGCGGTAAGGATACCGTTAAGTTTAACTATCGTTCTGAGTGCAACTTGGTGACTCGTGCTGCTAACCAGCACGTATTGCTCCAAGGATAATACCTATCGGTAATCGAGGGGGCTGGGAAATGCCTAGCCCCTTCTTTTATCTCTTTTTTTTAATTTCAATTTTATTCAATCATGCCTACACAAACGAAGAAGTCGCCTGGACGACCAAAAAAAATCCAGGAATCTCCTAGAAAACCTAAGATTAGAAGAGTAGAAAATTCTACTTCTGCACCCGCTCATTATAAATCTGTTCGCTCAAAGGCTGTTCTCATGCTGATGCAGAGCGGAATTACAGTGCTTGACGAGGATTCTAAAAGAGTTAGAGAGATCCGATATTGTGAGAACGAACACTCTATATTTAAAGACGAGCAAGGTGAGTTTTCGGTAAAAACACCCGTCATATTTACGATGGGAAACCTTTTGGTTCCTTCAAATAAGCCAAACCTTCAGGCCTATTTAGAAGTTCATCCTGACAACAAAGCTAACGGAGGAAATGCTTTTTTTCTCGTTGACGTTGTTGAGAACGTGGAGAAAGATATTAGTCAAGAGTTTTTGGTTAACGATGCAATTAACATGCTTCGAAATAAAGAGCTTGATGAGCTTCTGTCTGTTGCGTTAGCTTACGGAATGGATATTGATCGTGCAACCTCAGAGATTAAGCACGATCTCTTGCAGAAAGCAAAGAAATCTCCGAAGGCGTTCATCGGGTCATTTGACAACCCAGTCGTGGCTATGAAGTCAAAAATCAGACAGGCTATTAGCTATCAGATCATCAAGGCTGAAAAAGATGCAGTAAAGTGGTTTGACACTAACAAACATATTATATCGGTCCCTGCGGGCCAAGAACCAGTTGATGTTTTCGTGCGTTACTGCATGACCGAGGCAGCTGCCCCAGTCGTTGCTGAGATCGAGCGACAACTAGACTAACTATCTACTTACATACTTGAAGGAGCCCCCAAAAGGGGGCTTTTTCTTTTTCGTATATTTGCTTCATGGCAAAGTCATACGGAGCTGACATATCAGTAGTGTACAATACCTTGAAGGATCTTACCAACAAGGATCAGCAGGGATTCATATCGCCAACCGAATTTAGTCGGTTTGCGACAATTGCTCAGTTAAACATATTTAACGGGCTTTTCGATGAGCTAAAGGATGCTCAACGACTTTCAAGGGGCGGTTATAACCCTTCTCGCGACAAATCTAGAACTAAAAGAATCTTAGAAGATCTTGCTTCTTTCTCTGTCAAAAAGCAGCTTAGCAAAACCACAGGAAGCGACTTCTTTAGTTTTTCGAGCGCGGACCCTGCTGCTAAACCAATGGCTAGACTAATCAGCATAACAACTGCTGGTTCTATCCTCCTCGATCAGTCTACAAAAAGACCTATTGAGATCTGCTACGACGAAGAAAAGCTAGAGCGTATTTTAGTAAGCAACTTAAGTGCTCCTACAGAAGAGTTCCCCGTGGCTTTAATATCTGATGACATACACGTTTTTCCTACTAGTATTAACAAAATTGAAGTAAGGTACTATAAGTACCCAGAAGGAAGGGTGAGCACGACTGGAGCTAGAACAAGCAACCCACCAACATACACAGAAGGGGGAACTTCTATAGACTTTGAGCTTCCAGAGCATTATACCTCTAAGTTAGTTTATGAGATAGCAAAGCTTTCTGGGATTAACCTTAGAGATGCAGAGGTTGTCAATTATTCCAGCCTAGAGTCACAGTCTATTAAACAAGCAGAAAAACAGTAATGGCTAGGAATAAAGTACCTCTTGATCAGATTATAAATGATTTCATCGTTACTATAGCGGAGGATGATTACGCTGGTTACGCTTCTGATACTCAGATTAGAACTCACGCCCTTAGAGGTATCCGAGAGATGGGGTTCGATATGTCTAATGTTGTCAGATCTTTAAAACTTTCTTTAAATAGCGCAAACAATACCGTAGAGTTGCCAGACGACTTCGTGGACTGGAGTAAGGTAGGTGTCGTTGGTTCTGATAATTTGCTATATGTGCTTGGCGAAAACAACAACTTAAATTACTCTCAGACTTACGTAAACGCATCTGGAGCTAAGACTGGAAGCTCTTCTATTGCTGTGGATTCAGACGCAGATGGAGTATTCGACAGGATTGATGACAAGACATCTACAGCGAACTCTCTCAGTCCCAGCGGGTTCAACTCAGCTGTATTCAGAGATTATTATTATGGTAGTCAGGCAGCGATATATGGTGCGGGGGGAGGAAGATATAGAGGGGAGTTTAGAGTGAACTTAGATCAAAACAGAATTGAGGTTAGCCCCATGTCTGGTGTGTCAGAAGTGGTTATTGAGTATGTAGCTGACGAGGCACGCTCTAATAACCCTTCAATTCATGTATACCTTGAGGAGGCACTAACTTCTTATATGTACTACAAGATCATTGAACGCAAAACCTCTGTTCCTGCTAATGAAAAGGCAAGAGCTCGCACTGAATATTATAATGAACGTAGGAAAGCTAACGCTCGAATTAAGTCCTTTACAAAAGAGGAGGCGCTGAAGACGATTAGAAAGAATTTCAAACAGTCACCTAAGTTCTAATGGCGATTGATAAAATGATACCACGCTTCCTTGTCAGTGATAAGGATGAGCGCCTTTTAGAGGAAGGTGCGATGACGGACGCTCTTAACGTAACCATATCTGAAAACGGAGACCAAAGTGAAGGTGTGTTAAAGGCCATGAAAGGCACCATAGGGGCTAGTGCCTCTACTGGTTCAGACCTGGTGGCGAGCGGAGATCCAATAACAGCAATAGGCAGTGTTACAGACCATGTAAACGGAAAGATATACTTCTTTGTGGCGGATGATACTGGATCCTCTCAAGACGCTATATATCAGTACGATACAGCAACTGACACTTACAGGTCTGTTTACAGGAGCTCTTACTTTAATTTCAATCCCTCCGATCCCGTTAAGGCCGATATAGTAAGAAGAGACTTCGACGACAGCGGAAGCCCTCAGACTGTAATCTATTTTACAGACGGGGTAAACCCACCTAGAAAAATAAACGTTGACAGAGCCCTAGCTGGGGGCTATGGGGCTATGGAGGCTACTGGTCATTTAGATTTTGCTTTTCAGTCAATAAAAGCAGCCCCGAACTTTCCACCCACATTTAAGTTTGAAACAGACTCAAGTGTAGAGCTTAATAATTTTACTAAGGACACCTTTCAGTTTGCTACGCAGCTTATATACAACGATGGTGAAGAGTCTGCTCTGTCACCATACTCTAAATTAGCGTTTTCTAAATCGGTTACCTATCAAGGCATGCCTAATAGCTCTGGTAAGATAAACGATAATAACGTTTGTAAAATTATAACGAACTGGTCTCCGTCTCCATTTGATCTTAAGCATGTCGCTGACGTTGCAAAAATAAGGCTGTTGGCTAGAAGGGGTAATGATGGTGTGTTTTTTAAGATAGATGAGTTCAATCCAGCCGCGTCGATTTCTAAGGATATATATGGGAGTAATGTAGATATATTTAACAATATATCTCAAGAGTATAAATGGTACAATGAAGGTGTTTATGCGTCTGTAGACCAGACAACAGTAAATAAGATGTTTGATAATATCCCGTTTACCGCTGAAGGTCAGGCTGTGGCGGGGAATAGGTTGTTTTACTCTAATTACACTGAAGGTAGGGATAACGTTGATACTAGCGTTAGCATGACCGTAAACTATGAGAAACCACCCATCAGCTCAACGGGTGACTATACAGGAAATTCTTCTCTTACTATAATTCAAGAGGCAGATTCAGAAGGTACAGCTTCTAACGGAGATGTATTTATAGACCTAGCTGGAGGTGGGATTTCTTGGCCTGGTGGTTCAACGAATCCAAATGGTTTGGTTCCTGCTGGAACTACGACAGCTATATCGTTTAACTATAATCCCCAAGGGTTTTTCTATGGTAGCGCTAGCGGAGCGGTAGAGTTAACGTGTAAAGATTCTTCGGGCAATTTTTTTGCACTAAAATTGGGTACGGGAGCTGGTCAAGAGTCTCACATAAACCTCGAAGACGCAAACGCAAATGTGTCTACCACCATTACTAACGTAGAAGAGGTAACTGTTGATGCTTTAGCCACCCTGTTTAGAGAAAAATTTGAGGATGAGGTTACGGCTACAAAGGTTTACAATATAGCCAACCCTAATATCACTGGTGTTGTCACAAGTAGCAGTTCACCTAACTTCGATGCTGGAGATTCCCTTGCTTTTGGTGCCGACGTAGTTGTTTCTTATGCTTTTGAGGCTGACGCTAGCGGGTCAGGCGATGCTGACTTTGTTTTAAAGCCCTACATAACGAACGCTACGTTTACCAACCCTACTCAGAATAGCGGTGCGTTTTCTATATACGCTCAATCTTTTACTTCTTCACAAGATCAGGGTGATTTAAGCTACGTAATATCAAACACGACAGCTTATCTAAATCAAGAAACAGCAGATTCAAACGCTTTAACTAGCGTTGGGTCATTTAAAGCTGGGTGTACCCACGAACTCGGTATTGTTTACTTTGATAAGTTTAATAGGTCAGGATTTGTAAATAAGCTGGGTTCTTTTTATGTAGAACCTTTTTCTGCTAGATCCGCTGATGAAGAGGGTCCTGTTTCTGTTACCTTAACGATGGATAGCGAACCACCTGATTGGGCATCAGCCTGGCAGTTGGTTTATCCTGGCGCGTCTACTTATGAAAGCTTTATTACTTACACCACTGGAGGTGGATATGTTCCTACAGACCCCGATCTAGCTATACCCACTACCGCAGCAGATACTGCTGCTCGCGCAGTAACGGGTAAAAAGCATATCTACGTTTCTTTGAACACACTTGAGAAGTACAAGGCCGAAAAAAGCTCCTTAAGAGACTATTCCTTTACTGTAGGGGACAAGCTAAGAGTTATTTCTTATGATTCTAATAATAACGCCTCTCCAGATATTGACTATGTTAAGGCTAACGATGACTCTCCAGTCGAGTTTGATATAATCGGTGTCGAAATCCTTGGTACTTCGAACAATCCCCTTGCTGGTAATACTGCTGCGGCTAGTATACCAGATCATTTGCAGGGAACGTTTTTAGTTTTAGAGGCCCCAGCCGTTGAGTCTAACTTACAGGTAGACACTAACAGTGATGGTGATACTGACGCTGGATTAAAGTTTGATGGGTGGGATTGGTTTCAGTTAAGCAATACCGCTTATCCAGATGGTACTACTGCTGCTCAGGTAAACTACTGGGGAAGAAATAGCTTGGTGGAAATACTTACACCTAGAAAAACCGTTTCTGATCAGGTTTATTACGAAGTGGGGGAAGCTCACAAAGCTAATGTATGGGGAGATAAATTCTCTACACAGCACGGACCTACTATAACGCTTGTGGAGGGAGACGTCCACTGGAGGCAGATAGCAACCTCTACAGCCTTCTATGATAGCGCCTGGAGCTCTCAGATCAACGACCCCGACACATGGAGGTTCGAAGAAGCCTGGGTGGAGACTAGCGCGGTATCTGATTTCTTTTCCTCTAAGGATTGGAGCAAGGGAAGACCTCATGTTACTTTTGAGCGAGCCGCTGAAAGAAGGGTTGAGAATGGAATTATTTTTGGAGATGCTTATGCAGAGGATGTTGAGAACCTGTCTCTAACCTCTTTTAATCCTAGTTTAGGAAACTTCGACTCTGTTGAGTCCTCTTACGGTCCGTTAAGGTATTTAGGTAACTACAGCGATGACTTAGTTGGCCTTCAGCAAAACAAGCTCAGTTTAATTCCAGTCGGAAAGAATATAATCGAATACGCAGGGGGATCAAGCAACGTGGCTATTTCCACCGACGTACTAGGTCAAAAAAGATATTCTACTGGTGACTATGGATGCGGAGACAATCCAGAAGCTGTTTTGATAAAAGACAATACGGTTTACTTTGTGGATAAGTCTAGGCAAGCTGTTTGCGCCCTTTCAGGGGGGCAGCTAACACCTATATCTGAGAAGAACATGAGTTCTTTCTTTGAAGACTTTTTCTCAGTTTCAGCTACAAAATATGTAAGTGGATATGATCCTAGAGATAACTTCTACTATATAACTAGACTCACCTCTGACGGAACTAATCAATCGACTGTTGGTTATGACGCAAGTAGAGGTGTTTGGCAGAGCAGGTACAGCTTCACCCCAGACGTATATGCAGATGTAGATAACATGATGTATAGTGCGAAGTACAAAGACGGCACAACAGACTTCATGTTTTGGAAGCATGATTCGTCAAATAGAAACATTTTTCACGGTGAAGCCGTCACCGCCTCTTCTTTTCAAATGGTTTCAAAGCTTTCGCCCTCTAAGGTTAAAGTATTTAAATCTATCTCTATCGAGGGTGATGGATCTACCAACGCAAATTGGGACATAAGTCCAGGTATAACCACCGATCTTGGTCAGTTGTCTGGAACCATAACTTCATTTACAGAAGATAGAGAGGGTAGCTACTACGCTGCAATACCCAGAGATACGTCTAGCAATAGTACAAGCAATAAGCTTTACGTTGGAAATTTTGTTTCTGTTTCTGGAACGGCTTTAACTCTTTCAGGTGTCAGGCTTTCAAGAGTTCCAATTCCTGTTGGAGCTAAAATTCAATTTGAAAATGATGCTGGAAACCTCCTCGATCTTGGTGTTAATGGTGCTGAACTCACTGTAAGCTCTGTAGATAGCAATGCACAAATCACTCTTAGTGGTACTAGCATCTTGACAGTTGTTGGTAAAAAGGTTTTTGTTGTTTTAGACTCAGCAACAAACGGAGACGTCATGAGGGGTCATTGGGCAAAAATAAACCTAACAAACACAGGAATGTCTAACTCAGAGTTATACTCAGTTAACGTTAACGTGTCCGAATCTAAGAGTCATCACTCGTTAGAACAATAACAACTATATTTGCATTATGCCAGCACCATTAATACCTCTAGCTCTAGCTGCTGTCCCCACAATCATACAACAGCAGACTGACAAGAAAAGAATCGAAAAAGACTTTAACCAGTCTAAGAAACGATTAAATAAGCTCTCGACCCAAGAACAAACTCTTTTAGGTGAAAGACAGTATGGGGTGGGCGACGCCTACAATCAGTTTTTGGCTGCTTCGAAGCAAGACAAAGCTGCGGATATGCTGCGTCAGCAGGCTTCGCAACAAGAGGCTGCTGGTGTCAGTGCGCTCAAGGCTGGTGGCGCAAAGGCTTTGCTTGGAGGCTTGCAGGGCTTGCAAGCTGGCTCGGCTCGAAACAGAGCTTCTATCGAGGCTGACTCCATGGGTAGACAGCAGGCTGCTCTCGGTACTTATGCGGGTGTTCAACAACAAGTTCAAAATCAAAACGTTGGGCTAGCAGCGGATGATTTAGACAGGACTAGAAAGCTAAAGGATATCGCAAAGCTTGAGAAAGAAACCTTGCGAGGCGAAAAGAGAAGACAAAAAGACGAGCGCATGAACACCTACATGGATGCTGCTCAAACCTTTCTTGCTGGGAAGCATGGAATGAAAACACCTCACTACAGTATAGGCGGAGCGCTCAAGAAAGTGGGGGCCTCCTTTTCAAAAGACGGGAAAGGTGCTCAGGCGCTTTTTGGTAAAGAGACCAATCGAGAGAAGCCTTTCTCTGAGAGAGACAGATACAAAAGAGCGGCAGGGGCTTTTAGCGAAGGTGTTGAGTCAGCCAAAGGCAATAGAAGATACACTGGCCTTGTTGACCTAGCTAGACAACAAAGGATGGAAGAGGCTGAAGCTACTGCTGAACGTCGAGCAAGATACAGCACCGATGCGGAACAACAAGCCGAAGCCGAACAACCAACCCCCGTTGTGGGTGAATCTCAAACTCAGAACGTCCTAGATGCGTTGGCTAATTATGGTAAAGATCAGTACGGAGGAAAATACAAAATGGGAGGCGTTAAAAAGACTCCTGGTGAGTTCTCTCACTCTAAGAACCCTATTGACATTATGAAGGATGGGGCTAAGATCGGTGAGATGACTGGGGGTGAATACATCTTCAATCCTCGACAAGCAAGCACTTTGCAAGCCTTGGCCTCCAAGGGTGGATCTCCATTACACAAGTATGTGAAAGGGTTGTTGAAAGAGTTCGATAGACGATGAACGAAGCTTACGAAAACAAAAGAAGGGAGCTGATACAGTCAATGGATGTGTCTGCGTCACAAACAATGTTTGAGATGCACGAGGCTATGTGTGCTGAATGGGCGACAGCTTTGAACGATGAAATCGACAATTTTGCAAAAATGGGGAACAACGGTGTTGGCCTTTTTGTGCAAGTCGCGTCGCAGCTAAACGATTTTATTGCCGCTAAGGAAGATTACTTCAAACAGAATTTTGGCTCGTTTGAGTCCGCTACAGCTTCTTCGGCTACTTTCATGGGGGCTATGCTAAGGTCTTTTGGTAAAGCAGAAAATCCCGCAGAGTTTGAAGCGCAAGGAGTGAAAGACAGTAAAACACAAGAGGACTACGCAAATGCTCTCAAAGCTGTCAACGCGGGCTACAGATTTGGGTCTTTGACTATTGAGCCTGACGGAGTATTCGTCGTGCTCAAGGGTTTACCATCTAACATACAGGAGCTTCAAGACCTTGAGACACCCTTTGCTCCCAACTTAGTAGAATTGCCTATTGTTAATGGAGCGGACTTCGCTAAGCAAAAAGCCCCTACAAGCGCAATGGAAACCCCTGAAAGCATGAAGGCTTGGATGGAGGGACAGCTTGAAAGTACGCCAGCTGCGTTGAAAAATGCTGTGAGGAATTACTTAGCTATTCAGAAAGAACAAGGAAAAGAATTGTCTGAAGATGAGGTTATGGCTGATGCACAGCATATGGAAGCAGCTAAAAAAATGTATGTCGAGCAGGCGGCTTCTTTGGTTGAGCCTGAAGAGATGCCAACGCCAGAGAAAACAGAAGAAGGGGCTGCCGTTCAAATTGAAGATGAAGAGGTTTCTGGTATGACGTTTGCTGGAGGAGGGAGGTTTGAGTTTACAATGAAGGACGGAGCAAAAATGCCCGCTCAAATTTTTAGAGACATCAAAGATATGGACGGTGTGTCTAAATCTGTTTTTTCTAGGTTTGAGGCCAAGCACGGGTCGGGAGCCGCAAGAAAATTAGGTTTTCTACTCAGCAAGGAAGACTGACCAAATTTGGTTATCTTTGTTGAAAATGATCACCTATGAGTCAAGAGTTTGAAAGCAGGGTAAACGAATTGGTTGTAGCACGGAATCTACCTTACAACGAAGCTGCTGAAATCGTAACTAGGGAGCTAGCTGAAGAAGGGGTTGAAGAAACCCAAAAAAAAAAGGATACAAATTCCGAGCCTTCGGGTGGGAAGTTCAGCTCTATAGAACAGCCTAGCCTTCCCTTAACTGCTTGGCAGGTCAATCAGATTGCTGAACATCCAGAGTTTGAAGAGGATATCATAAACACAGATTATACCGCAGTTGATCAGGCCGAGGTAGATGCGTTAAATACTGAGTATCAAGCGCGTGTAGACAAATATAAGTCCGAGTTTGATGTTGAGGCAAACAAACTAATAAATGTACTAGTTGGTACTCAAGATGAGGGGTACGGTGACGTCTACAGTAGATTTCAGGAAGAGACTGGATTGTCTCTTGACGAAGATCAGATCGAAGAAATAACAGCTTTAGCTACAGAAAAAAGAGCCGTCAAAAATGCCATTGATAGCGCCTACAAGAAGGCTCAGGAAGAGTCAAACTCAACGGGTCGGTTTGATTCACTTCAAGAATTTTATCAAGGGTTAGGGTTTGATGAGGAAAAGATTGAAGACATAGAGGCAGAGTGGAGCGGAAAAAGAGACCGCGCTGAAGCGATAGGGGCAGCTTTTGAGTTTTCTCCCAACCCTGAGTCTTTTGTTGAGGACATTAGTTCTTTAAACTTAGACCCAGAAAGAGAGCAAGAGCTTGTAGATTCTTACACGAAATTCTTTAATGAGGCTGGGGACGCTATGTTCAACAGCTCGGTGGGTTCGGTTATATCTCGCAACAAAAAAGCGAGAAAACTTGAGAGGGAGGCAAAAAAAATAGCAGAAGAATTAGACCAGCTGTCCGTTTGGAAAAACCTTACTCAAAAGAAAGGCACTTCAGGTGATGGATTAATAGGTTTACTTCCTGACGCGAAACTCGACTACACATATTTAGGTGCGTCATCAATAGAAAAAGCGCGTGAATTTGAGCGGTTAATGAGGAGGGCTTATGAGCTCAGAGAGTCCACTAAGCAATCGAGAGACGAAAACAAAAAAGTAAGAGATCTTCGTAAGGCTCATCCAGTTGCGGTTAGGTCTGCCTTTTCTTTGATTGCAGCTGCTGATAGACAGTTTCTTGAGGACTCTTCAGAGGACGTGTTAAACGGATATTACGAAGGCAACCTGACTTTCGAAGAAGCCGTAGCAACTCAGTTTAATAGAGATTACTACGAGTCCCAGATGTTTTCATCATCTGTGCTTTACCCTAGCGGGGTTTATTTTGAGGGAGAAGATCAGATGGCTTTTATCCCTGAAGTAACTCCTCTTTCTGGAGTCACTGACACCCCTATATACGGAGACGAAACCATATCTATTGACCCTTTGACGGGAAAAGAGTTTGTATCGAGTAGAAGAAATTTAACTGACGGGGAGATAGAAGCGGTAGTCCAAAAGAAAGAAACCTATTTGAAAGAAGAGTTTCAGAAGCTAGCGGAGGGGATGAGTGATGAGGAGAGGGCTGTGTTTGAGGAAATTATCAACGAAAGAAGCAATATACCTATGTCTCTTCGTGGAGATAAAAACTTCGGCGGTAGAGGATTACACCTCTCTGGTTTTGCAGACTTTCTAGGTGGGTTAGCAGATATTCCAGGAATTATTTCTTCGGCTCCAGTTCATTTGGCGGCCCACATTGACTACAAGGTTGCTATGTCTAAGGCAAAAACCGAAGAAGAAAAAGAAGATATAAAAAAGCGTTACGAAGGTATCCACGACAAAATTGAATTTGATTTTGACTCAGGTGGGGGAAAATGGGCGGATAGCATATCTGCTTTTGATGTAAGCGGAAAGGGGGCGTGGGCTAGCTTTAGGGAAGGAGATCTCCTCGGTGGTTTAACGAAAAGCGCAAACCTAATAGGAGAGATGGCTCCAGACACTGTGGCTGCTGTTGGGCTTAGCCTGCTTACTGGGGGGGCTGGAGCGGGGTTTTATTTTTACACCTCCAGTATGGTGAGGACGTATAACGCCGTAAGAGATGAAGAATGGTATAAAGACCTTGAAGGCTGGCAGAGAGGTCTCTTTTTGAATGGTATATCTATTGTTGAGGCTCTCACGGAAAAGGTCGCAACTGCGGCCCAAGTAAGAATGTTGAAAGGCCCTGCTGCTAGAGCGCTAGGCGAAACCAGGAGATCTCTCGTAAAGAGAAGGTTGGCATCGGGGCTCGGCGACATGAGCATAGATACAGGTATGGAGCTGGTGAATACGATCTCTCAAGCTGGAATAGAGTATAAGGCGGGGGGAAGGAAGGACTTTGAGGGTTTTGGCGACGAGCTAATGGATGTAACGATTGCTAGCTTTGGTTTGGGTGGAACTACGTCTATGGTTGGTGCGGTTAATAGTAAGATTAGCGCGTCTCTATCTTCTAGTATGGATATAAACAGGATGGGGGCAGCTAATTTTTTCCGAGCGGAAATGGAAAGCATCATCAATTCCACTGAAGCAAATAGTAGGGAGAGAGAGATTGCTTTAAATGCACTGAACGAAGACATGGGGGTTATAGGCGCTCTTCAGCTGGATGCGTTTGAGTTTCATCAATTCATAGGCGATATGAATGCAGCTGACGGTATTGAGCTTCTTGACAACTCGCTTGAGCTAGTATCAATAACTAAGCAAATTGAAGCCAGCACTTCAAACAAAGAAAAAGAAGCCCTGAGGTTGCAGGCAGAAAAGATTATAGCTGACAGAACAAAGATTGAAGCCAAATATCTTCAGGCGTTTGCCGCTCAAGAAGGCGTTTTGGAAGACACTCAGGTATCCAACAGACTCCAAAAATTAAACGAAAGGGCTTCCATTTTCGAGGCTCATGCAGAAAACTTAGAAAGCAAGGGCATGTCTGCTCAGGCTGAGTCAATGCGCAAAAGAGCTGAAAGAGTCAGGAACTCTGCTGAGTCTTTTGAAGTTCAGATGGAGTTAATCGAAAAGGCAGATAACGGAGAGGTCTTGTCTAGCGAGGGAAGAAACACCAGCAATGTCACCGATAAGATCGTTGAAATGGGTCTCGCTGAAGTTGTCGTTGACGCTGAGATAGCTGCTATGCTTGAGAAGAAGGGCTACAAAAAGGTTGAATATAGTGGTAGCGGGCCAAACCAGTTCTTAATGGTTGATTCTAATTACCCTGTCACTTTATTAAATCCGCAATCAACATCCTTTAAAGACGCTAAATCAGAAATAGTACTGAACAGAATAATTGACGGAGGATCTATAAACGAGGGGTTTAGACCTCAGTTTATTTCTGAGCTTGCCAGAATGACCCGAAGAGGAGCTAACGAAACAGATCTATTTAAAAAGGCTTTAGAGTTGCTTACCGAAGATGAAAAGACCAAGGTTGCGGAAATATCAAAAAGAAGATTAGAAGATATTGAAGGCGAAACCAAAAACCCAAAGGTTAAACTAACCGATAGCGCTAGTCAAGCTCTTGGTGTTTTGTCTAAGGCCTTCTCTGGAACCCAAGTGGCAGTAATCTCAGATCGAGAGCTGGCAAAAATAGAGATTAAGCGCATACAGGAAACTGAGGGCTTGACACAAGATCAAAAAAACGAGCAAATTGAAAAAGTAAAAAAAGAATACTTAAATGGATCAAGCGGGATTGACGCTATTTACAGAGATGGAAAAATATTCTTGACAGAAAGAGCCACGTCAAAAGACGTCGTTGAGGAGTATGCTCACGCATTTATTGAAAAAGAAGTACACGGTATAGACAGAGTTGGAAAGGAGTTAAGGTCTGAGCTGAATGAAATAATGGAGTCGGATCAAGTTCTTATTGATGCTGTCAATGAGAAGATGAGGCACTACAAAGAGGAGTTTGGATTTAGCGGAAAACAATTAGTTGAGGAAAAGTACGTAGAGATTATAGCCGCTTATGTAGCTAAGGAGAAAAGCCTAAAGGCTTCTACTGTTGACAGGATGAATCAGCTTTTCGCTAAGCTATTTCCTTCATTTACTGAAAGTGGAGGTAGCTCTAGGGCAGTTCTAGATAGGCTGTCTAAAAGCCTGAGAGACGGAAACAGTCAGGACATCTCCAATCAATTCGAAGAGTTATTCAAGCTTGATTCCATCGAGCAAGCTAAAGTAGACGGAGCCCAGCAAGTTCCTGTTTCCGATCAAGCAGCTTACAGTGCTAATAGAAGACCTACTTTTCTAGACAATAAGAAGGTTACGTATACAAAATCTTACGCTTCTAACTACGACGCTATTTCCAGGCAGTATGGTTCTGAGCAATCATACACCTTCAAGGATTACTTTCATTTTGTTAACTGGTACAGGAAAATGACTGGAAACGGATTCTACACTAGAATCGGTAGAATGACGTATGTAGATGATAACGGTAATACAAAACTGCTGAAAGCTCCAAAGCCCTTGCTGGACAAGAATACAGGAGATCCTATAAGGATGGAGCCCGCAATGAAGAGTATGCAGCAAACCGTCATTGATAGAAACCGAGCAGATAAAGTGGAGAGAGAGGAGAGAAGGCTTTCCGCTATTAAGTCGGTTCAGCTAGCAAAAGAACAGCTTTGGGATGTTATGAAGCGGTTTGACCCTATGTTGGGGGGCGGAAACGCAAATCGAATAATCGACGAGCTTATGTCTGACTTTACCCCGCTAGGCGTAAAGAGCGCAACAGAAACCAACAGGTTCGGTCAGCCGCTAATAGAAAAATTAGAAGGGTCAGCTGAATACCATGAGGCTCTTTTTAATAGAGTAAACGATTACGTGCAAGAGAACCACCCTGGTGAGTCTATTCTGTATTCAGCTGCTTTTAGAAGGTCTCTTTCAGAAGCTTCTGACATGAAGCCTGCTCAAAAAAGGAAGCTTTTAGAGGACGGGATAAGAAGAACTAAAGACTTACTAGATCCAGAAACTTTAGCTCAGATTAATTTGTATCTGGATCAAGCTGGTGAGGGTAAAATAGGTAGCGGGGTTCCAGCTCACTTGATGCAGCAGATGTATTTTGCTATGTTGATTCAGGAAACTCAAATGGAGTTAATCCTAAACGGTAACGATTTGACAAAGAACAAAGAGGATATGGCTTTGATGAGCGAGGTTGTCGCTAAAGAGCTGATGTTTGTGGATGATTTTCTAAACAAAAACCCAAGAAACTTTTATAAGAATTTCTACAAGCAGGTAAACTCCACTAAGAATAAAGACGGATCGTACAGCGATCCTTTAGCTATACAGACTGTAGGGAAGTCTCAAGACTCTGAAGGTAACTTTACCGTAGATAACCCCCAGAAGCTAGAGCTGGCCAGAAAGCACAAAGACTTGCTTATCGCTATAGTTGCCGTAACCTCAAACGGAAACAGAGCCGTTCCCAATCTGTCTGAGAGTTTAAGAATTTATTCTGCTGTTCTCGAAGACTTGTTGCAAACGCCTGGCAAGAACCCATCTAAAGTAAACTTCGCTAGAACAAAGCTGTTGATAGAGTCTATGACTAGCCAAGGTCTTAAAGCTTCTCAATTTAACGGTCAAAGAAGTGCTATTCCTATAGCTGTCGGGTTAAAGAACCTCCTCAATATTGACGGAATCTCAAATGGACTTCCTCATTACAGGTTTGAAGCTCCTTCTACATTTAAGAGAGACGCTCTTAAAAAAACAGGAGAAAATCGGATCAATATTCAGGATTCTCTAGGTAATTGGTCTAAGGTAGGTGCTTTTATGAGCAACCTATATCAAGACCAATCTGTAGTAACTCAAGACAGGCACCTGGTTAATTACCTAGATTCTAGGTATAGGCCCTCTGAGGTTGTTAGTTTTCAAGTGGGAGACGTCCTCTCCGTGTTAAGGGAATTTGAGTATGGAAGAATAGATGCTGTTCAAAAAGAATGGATGGTAACAACAGCTGATGGATCTACCGTATATGATTTAAAGAAGGTTGCTAAGTGGGTTAAAGACAACATGGGCTCAAAGTCTACTAGGTCTGACGGAACGGTAGTCTGCACGGGGGACAACTTAAAAAAAGAATTAAGGTATTTATACGACAATCATATGACTCAAAAAGGGTCAGCTGGAAAGCTTTTTGAGGGTAATATCGAGGTAGTTGACTCTATTGTTGAGCAGTTAAGAAAGAAAAAAGGATACAAGTCGGTAACAAGAAGCGAGGTTATGCAGATGATTTTCGCTGCTAATCATGTACTTCCTCAGGCCGTAGGCGTTTCAAACAGGATCTATGATGACTTCTCTCAAGAGACATTTGAAAAAGCAATAGATAAGCTTCAATCTTCTGTTGCTCAACAAGGTACTCCAGCTGAAATGCTTAGTCGATTTACGAAAATAGCCGATATAGAGGCGGACTTTAAAGGAAAGCCTGACTCTGAAAAGCTCCAGGCATACATAGATAGGGCAGATCTAAGTGAAGGTATGGGTCAATTCCTGAAAGGAGAGAACACCGAAGTTGTGATGTTCTCGGCAAAAAAGACACTTAATCTATCGGCTCATCCACAAAGCAGGTCCTACAATCTTCCTGGAATATTTAAGGGTAGAAGCGTGAAGTCTATGCAGAACGTAAAGTTTGGCACTGGGAGGATTGATCTCGACAAGTTATTGGAAGGAAGAGCTTCGGAGGCTAACATAAAAGGAAGGGTCTCTGAAGATAAACCATCAGATCAGTTCGAAGACTTTGTTGAGGGAGTGGTTTTTATGAGGCATCCCTTGCATGGAGATTCCTTTGTTGATTCTTACGGAAATATCATTAAGAGTGCTGAGCAGGTATACATGTCAGGAGACATGATTATAGCCTCTGGTAAGGTGAGATATGCTGGAAGCTCTATTGAGAAAGGGAGAAGATCAGAAAATATAAATATAGAGAGCCCTGAGCACTTCCAAGCTTTCGATAATTTCATGTCGATCATGAAGCAGAGAAACCAATCTTTAGCTAATGAATCTCATGAGATGTTCGAAATGGCTTATAAATCGCTAACCCCTAAAGAGCGAGCGAGGTTTGCTAAACTCACTATAGATGAGCACGGAAACGTTATAAAAGGAAGGAGACTTAGAGGTACTTCTAGGCGTGTTGCAGAATCCTCTGAGTTTGGAAGATTTAAAAACGAAATTATAAGCAATCCTGAGAATTATATCGATAAGCAGAATATTGCAGCCGAAAAGAAGAACCTAGAGGAGCTTAGCCCTCAAGAGCTAATCAGTTTAATGAGGGGAGACGCCTTGGACAACCTAGCTACACGCAACGATGATGTTGGGGTTCTCGCTGGGATAGAACTTATAAATAGATTGGAGGCGACGGGCAATGATATAGGCATTGCGGGTGTCTTGGATCGATTGGCCGCTATGGGTACTACAGCTGGAAGAATTCTGAGGCACATGGCCGAGCTAAAAACCAGCACCCCTCAGGGTATGGCAAATGTGATAATCAAAAAAGCTGAGGCGCAGGGCAAGATCTTATCCGAAGACCAGAAAAACAGAATTCTTGATGCCACCAAAGAGTATATGGACGCCTACAGAAAAGCTCAGGATTTACTAGAAAGAGGGATAGCAGGGGAAAACGTAGAAGACGAGTTTAAAAAAGCGAGAAAAGCTTTAAACGAAACGCAAACCAAGCTTGACACTCTCGCTAACAAGTACACCGAAAAGTCTTGGTCCGAAATAGGGACTCAGCTTGTTCAGGGTAATCTATTAACAATGATGTCCCAGGCTAGAAACGTGCTTTACAACTTGGCGAACATAATACCGAAGACAATTATTGATATAACGTCAATGCCAACCTCTAAGGCGTTTGAGCTTTTGGGGTTACATAAAGAAAAAAGAAAGCTGTCGCTTGCTGGCTATCTGTATGCTATGAGAAAGTTTGGGGCTGGGGCTGTAGAGGCTATGGAGCAAGTGATTACAGGCAGGGAGGAAGACATGTCTGAATGGAGGATGAGTAGAGGTTTCATGCCCATTAGGTCTTTGATGGCCGCTATGTCAAGCGACCTCCCAGAAGGTTCTACGCTTAGAAGCGAGATAAACCAAAGGGCTAAGCTTTTGGTTCAAGGCACTTTTGGTATTCCAGCAGAAACTATGTTCAGACTTTTGAGCCTAGGGGACGTCCCGTTCAGGAGGTTCGCTGAGGGGTTGGAGCTCTACTCGATAGCGAGAGGAAAAGGCCTTGAAGGTGCCGCGCTCGCTCAGTTCTTGAAATTCCCAGACAGGGCAAGCGAAGAAGAATCAGCTAGAGAAGGCCGAAAGCTAACCTTCCAGGAACCTATGGGGCTAGCAAAAGGCAGCATGTGGGTTATCGACAATATGGCTAAAGGGATGGGAAAGGCCTTTGAAAACGTTAAAGGTTTTGACGCAGAAGGCTTCTTTAAGTTCTTGATTAGGCTGAACGTTCCTTACGTAAGCACCATTGCGAACTTTACAGAAGAAACATTGACATACGCTTCTCCAGTTGTAGGGATTGGAAAGATGTCCATTCAGATCAGCAATAAGGATTACACCGAAGCCTCTAAGACTCTATCGAAAGTGATGGTTGGGCAGGTGATAAGCACGTCCGCTCTGTACCTCATCTCTCAAGGATTGCTCAGCGGAAGCGTTGATTGGGAGGACGATGAGAAGACGAATCTGATGTACGACACCTTCCCTCCTAACAGCATTAATGTTAGTGGATTGAGAAGGTTACTGAAGGGTGGAGATCCTTCACCGCAAGCGGGGGATGAGTTTAGGTCTTATCAGACGCTTGGCGTGTTCGGAACCATAATGGGTTCTTATGCTCATTCTACAACTCCAGAGGCCGCTAGAGAAATGGCAGAGCAGCCCTTTAGTGGAAATAACGCAATCAAAAAGCTGTTCGGTTTTGATAACGTATCGGTGGTTGCATACATGATGGATCAAAGCTTCTTGCAGGGATTAAATGGAATTACAAACGTAATCTCAAGCACAAAAGATCCTGATGATTTTGAAAGAGCGTTCTTCAGATATGTCGAAACAATATCTAAGGCCTTCTCTTCTATGTTTTTACCGAACGCCCTTAGTGGGCTTGATCAATCAAGCAGAGAGTTTCTCCCAGACAAGCGAGACGTTGATCTTGCAGACAGAATAAAGAACCACGTAAGAGAGAGAACCTTTGACACTGGAGGTTTACCAGTAAAGGTAAACTGGAAAGGAGAGCGTATTGATCAGGCGCCTGTAGGTGGGAATCAATTTGCTTATTATATGTTTGATGCAACAAAGAAAAGAGAAGCCTCTCAGGATGAGGTATCTATAGAGATATTAAATTTATATCTAAGTACTGGGGTGTTAACTAAAATTGTTGGAACGCCTTACTACGCCTCTTCTGTATATAGAAAAGTAAGAAAACCGTCTGTCCGAAGAGGGAAAGCTAAAAAGGCTTATGAAGCTTTAGGGGTTAATTACCAGTTTTTAGAGAACCCAGAAGAGGAGTTTGACATTAGGCTTACTGCTGAAGAGATAAACAACGCCCTAGAAATGACCAACGTACCAAGGTATAATGAGGTTAAGGCTTTCATGCAGACAGAAAACTACAAATCAATGACGGAAGGTGAGAGAATCGAAGCTCTTGATGAGATAAATGATAACTACAAATCTCTGCTTTCCTACAATCCTGACGGCAGCTTTATGGAGCACAGCAAGTATATACTGGAGTTGATGGAATCAAGATATTTAGAGCAATATGGACAAGATTAAAGACACAAAGCTAGGGGATTGGCTCAAAGAAAAAGCTCCAGGCATACTAGACACCGTTGGTGACTTGCTTCCAAATCAAGGGGGCCTAGGCATAGTAAAGAATTTGCTAGACAGAGACCCTGACGTATCTCCAGAGGAAGCTAAGGCAATCGTTGATGCAGAGATCGCTTATCAAAGCAATGTTACAGAGCGATGGAAGGCAGATATGGCGAGTGACGTAAAACTAGCTAAGGTTATAAGACCTTCAATGTTAATTGCTTTAGTTGTTGTTTTTATTGTCGTTATGTTTTTAGACAGCTTTGATAATCAACCATTTAACGTTAAAGATAGTTACGTATCTTTGCTAGAAGTATTAATGTTAACTGTATTCGGAGCCTACTTTGCTGGAAGGACCGTAGAAAAAACCATGAGGTGATGGTGGAAAATGTAAGCCACATTGAGTTTATAGGCGTGGCAATGGCACTTATAGGGGGGTGGATAAAATTTCAGGCTGAATACAATAGGCTTTCTGCTAGGGTAAATTCTTTGGAGATGGAGAACGGTGAGTTCAAGGCTGACGTAAGGCAGATGATGAAAGACATCCAGGAGATTAAACTGTTGCTTGCGAAGAATCAAGTTCAATGAGGTTTTTATTTCTCGCGCTATACCTACTCTCACAGTACGTGGTTGTAGGGCAGGACTCTTGTATCGTATTTAATGATCAGGAGGGCTTTCAAGCGAGGTTTATGGGTATGCCTTATGTTACCCCTCAATGGGAAGAAATAAACTATGTAGTACACGTACACCATACGGACAGCTTCCCAAACAGCTATGTTTCAGAGTCGGTGATCATGTCTGCTCATGAACACCTCAATGAAGAGTTTGACGAGGCAATGTTAACCTTTGACCTTGTAGCAATTCTGTATCATGACTTTGATGAATTTTGGGGGGCTCCTACAATATTAGAACCAAATAGCATTTGCATACCTTATAGTCAAAGTGGTTTTATATGGATGGATGGGTATGTAGAGGATTTAATTTGGGATAGAGAATCTTTTATGAATGTTCACATCTTCCCCCAGTTTTGTAGTGGGATATTGGGCTTTGCTTGGACCGCATACTCAAACTACACAGACCTAGATGGAGTGTGGGTAAGGACTGATGTGTTCGGGAACGAAGGCCCTCAACTAGAGTCTGATGTTTATAACGAGAACAAAACGTTGATACACGAAGTAGGGCACTTTGTTAGCTTGCATCATGTATTCAGGAACGTAGAGTACTGCGGAGAAGATCTTGGGGATTGCCTGGAGACAGGAGATTACGTGTGCGACACCCCGCCGACTAAACTCAACTGGAATTGTGAAAACCCTATTTGCCCGCCTGGAGCTTACGGCTACACCCCTAACAACCACATGGATTACTACGTGGATTCATGCAGAACTAATTTTACCCCTGGTCAAATAGAGCGCATGCACGCTGCACTTCCTGTGTTGCGTCCTGGTCTCACGGATCAGCCAGCTTTCTGCTTAGGAGATTTAAATAATGATTTAGTTGTAGGGCAAACAGACTTCCTAATGTTCCTTGCCAACTGGGGGGATATTTCCTGGGAGGAAGGCGATCTGAACGGCGACGGCTATTCAACCGTTATGGATTTTCAAATTCTTATAGCGAACTACGGAACGATATGCTTTGGAGCGGAACTCGACCCATTCTACAGGGAAGAGCAGTTTAATTACCCCAAACAAGAAAGGGGCCGAAGCCCCTTCCCGTCTAGGTGGTAAAGCTGGGATATCCAGCACTGATCAATCCTCTTCATCGTACTGGGCATGCGCCTCCTTCGCAGTCATCAATCTCAACCTCATCTAAATCTAGATGGTCTATAGATGTGATCGGAGTCACAGTCTTTCTCATGTCTAGATATGTCCCTTCGTCAATCTCTTCGAGAGGAGCTTGCTTGAATCCATGCTCATTGTGAAGCAAAAAAGAAACAGACTTAACGTTCTTGAAGTTTAAGTCCAGCCACTCCTTGATTCCATCGAGCTCTTCCTTACGGTAGTAAATGGTAACCGACACAGCATTGTCTGACCATTCAGCTTGCAATCGCTTGATTACTTCTAATTGATCTAAAGCTGTCATGTCGTTAGCGAACATGGTTCCTTTAGGGAACTTACAAGGGAAGCTAACAACGATGGTGGACTTATCTTCTGTACCGTCAAAGTTTAACACGAACTCCACAGGGTACCCGTGCTTCCTGGCGGCATGTGCCAGACTGCTATCAGCTGACATGCGGATTCGTCTAATGTAGTACTCGCTGTATCCAGGGTGAGCTCCTGGTGTAACGCCAGCAAGAAGACTAAGCGTTCCAGATGGCTTAACCGTTGTAAGTTTAATGGATGCTGGATATCCTGCCAGTCTAGAGTATTCTTTGTCATATGATCGTAGGTAATCATAGCAATCAGCTAACCAAGAACGCTGTTCTTCAGTCGCCTGCAAGTATCCAGTGACTCCGATACCCATACGCATATTCTTGTGTACGATATCCTCAGTCTCTTTTACGGCACACTTGATAGCTAAGCTATGTTTGTTAATTCTATAAAGGTAACGCGCTACCTTTTTAAGCTCTTCGTAATGCTCAATATTAGGCAGGTAAATCTCAGCCAAACAGCAGGTCTCAAAGTTGGCTAGAGATTGTTCAGCGCATGGGTTGAACCCTTGGACGTCTGGGTCTGGGTACTCTACCTCAAATGTTCGTCCCATTTTTCGGGATGCCTCAAGGTTGATGAGTCCATAAGGCTCTCCGTTACCGTTGTACCCCTCCCAGAACTCAGCTGGCAGCTTTGATATATCGTCGCAGACAACAGAGTTGTTGCTCATCGCTCTCCAGTTAGGGATACCTCCTAGGTCCCAACGCTTTGCTTGCAAGTACTCTAGGTCGTCGCAGTCTCCGATAGCGATCTGTGCTGACCTGCGAACGTTGCCAGCTACAACAATTCGACCGATGATGTTCATTACATCGAGGCAGTCAACAGGGCTGAGGCGTTGACCTGATTTCTTGTTTAAGATTTCATTGATCTCTTGCATTCCCCAAA
>Ga0206125_10001639_pt1 | contig 25538 bp, 18 predicted proteins | sample Helgoland_Spring_4_FD_148598 | JGI IMG/M metagenome (GOLD analysis project Ga0206125, IMG submission 148598) | Pelagic subsurface seawater microbial communities from Kabeltonne, Helgoland, North Sea - Helgoland_Spring_Bloom_20160331_1 | ecosystem: Environmental > Aquatic > Marine > Epipelagic ... | reverse complement strand
CCACTAGCTATTACAGCTTTATCTCCTTTTATCATCAACATCCCCCATAAAAGGACACCAGCCACGCCAAGAACTAAAGCTACTATTTTAGAAATTTTATGTAAACCCATTGTTTGGTTCTTTTAAAGATTATTTTTTGTTTTTGTAGTCAATCAACATATCAATTAGTGTAATTGACGCGTCTTCCATAGAGTTTACAATACTGTCAATTTTTGCAATAATGTAATTGTAAAATATTTGAAGAATAATTGCTACAACAAGTCCAAATACTGTTGTTAGTAGGGCTACTTTAATACCACCTGCTACAAGTGAAGGATTCATGTCTCCAGCTGCTTCAATTTTATCAAAGGCTGTAATCATACCAATTACAGTACCCATGAAACCAAGCATAGGAGCCAATGCGATAAACAGTGAAACCCAAGAAACATTCTTCTCTAGTTGTCCCATCTGTACACCTCCATAAGCTACAACCGCTTTCTCTGCAGCTTCAATACTCTCGTCTGCACGCTCTAATCCTTGATAATAGATAGATGCCACAGGTCCTTTAGTGTTTCTACACACTTCTTTTGCAGCTTCTACACCACCACTTTTAAGCGCCTCTTCTACACCCTCAGCTAATTTTTGAGTGTCTGTAGTAGAAAGGTTTAGAAATATAATTCTTTCAATTGCCATAGCAAGACCCAATATTAAACATACGAGTACAATACCCATAAAACCAGGACCCCCTTGAATGAAACGTTCTTTTAGTTTCTGGTGCCATGTTCTGCTATCTACCTCCTGGGCTGCATCATCTTGCACAAGAGTTACGGCAGATGCTGCTGTTAGTGAGGTTGAAGTTGTTGGCGCTGCAGCGTTTGCTGTTAGTGATCCCGCAAAAACAAGTGCGGCAATTGCCATAATAAAAAATAATTTTTTCATTGCTATAGACTTAAAGTTTAGTTTTAATTTTTAATTGAATTTTGGTGCTAAAGATATGAAAATAATTGTGTACCAAACAAGGAATTTCGGGTTGCTATTATATTTTGTAACAATTATTTAATCCCTGAGACTTATAGTGTCTAATTACTAACTATTTACTCAAATACAACACGGTAATTTGTTATTTGAATAAATGAATTTCTATCTCAAATAGAAACAGTATCCTCCTTTTTAAAATTTCATGTTACTGAAAAATTAAAGGCCATGTACCAGAGTAGAATAGTTGTTACTTAAACACTCTGATAAGGAAGTAAATCCCCAAAAAACTTAGCCCTGCAATAAGTAGATACTGAGCATACTGCCAGGACATAAGTTTAAATAAAACAGCCAGTGAAGTAATTGAAAGTCCTAAGAATTTAAGTTTGGTTAACATATAAATAACCTTAATGTTTTTGGACAAAACTTAAGCTTCATATATAAAAGAAAGTTTGTGATATCAATGGTTTACAAATATAAAATTTTTAATGTTGGAAAGAATTATAATAATAAAAGACAACTTTATAAAATCTTTTAACCTCAATATATTTTGATTAATAAATTGTAAATTGCATCATGATTTTTAAAAATAGACTCTCAAAAGTTTCAACAAACATTTTAGACCAATTGTCAAAAATTTTAAGTTTTTCACCTTCAAAAACGAGAAGAGAAACAACTAAGCAAAGAAGAAGTTTAAGAAGATAGATTTTTCTTCTTTACAACTAACCATTTATAGATCAAAAAACAACTTAGCAGAGAGGAAGGGATTCGAACCCTCGATACGTTTCCGTATACACGCTTTCCAAGCGTGCGCCTTAAGCCACTCGGCCACCTCTCTAATGTACTGTTTTGCAAATAAACAATTTTTTACATTTGGTAGCGAACAATTTTACCGAAATATTAACTCATTTCTCCTCTTAATGGAGTTTCAAAGAGGGTTTTAAAATCTTGGGATGAAGTGTCCCTGGCAAGTAGGTACATTAATTTTGTAAGAGCTGCTTCGGTGGTTATATCTTTCCCGCTAATAACACCCATATTTTTTAGTGCTACAGAGGTCTGGTAATGTCCCATCACAACACTTCCCCCTGAGCATTGAGTTACATTTATAACAGGAATTCCTTGGTCTACTACTTTTTTTAATGCTGCAATAAACCAGTTTTGAGTAGTTGTATTTCCTGTACCATAGGTTTCTATAACGAGTCCTTTAAAGAGCGTAGTATTAAATAAATGGGTGACTGTTTGTTGGGTAATTCCAGGGAAAATTTTAACCAATAGTATTTTTGACTCCAGTGCTTTATGAACCACTAGAGGTTTTTTTTGTGGAACAAGTAGCGCATTGTAATCTACAGAAAGGTTCACTCCGCTTTGAGCCAATGGAGGATAATTTAAAGAGGCAAAGGCCTCAAAATGTGCAGCATTTATCTTGGTAGTTCTGTTTGCTCTATATAATTTGTATTCAAAATATAAGCCAACTTCTTTGATAACTGGACTGTTGTCTTGTTTTAAGGCAGCTAGTTGTATGGAGGTAATCAAGTTTTCTTTTGCGTCTGTACGCAAGTCTCCAATGGGTAATTGAGATCCCGTGAAAATCACTGGTTTGGCCAAATTCTCTAACATAAAACTTACTGCCGAGGCGGTGTAAGACATGGTATCGCTTCCATGTAATACCACAAATCCATCAAAATAATTATACTGGTTTTCTATAATAGTCACTAATTGTTGCCAATACATTGGCCCCATGTTTGAGCTATCTATAGGCGCCTCAAAACTTTGAGTATCTATGGAACAATCCAATAAATTAAGCTCTGGAATGTGTTTGAGCAGGTCATTAAAATTGAAATTTTTGAGACTCCCTGTTTCAGAATCTTTTATCATACCAATGGTGCCTCCGGTGTAGATTAATAAAATTGTGCTGGTTTGGGATGTCATAGTTTAGTTGTTTAAATCTTAAAAATAGCAGCTGCGTTTGCTGTGGTTATTTTCGCTACTTGTACCTCTGAAATTTGATACAATGTGCTCACTTTACTGGCAATCAAAGATAGGTAACTGCTTTGGTTTCTCTTACCTCTATTGGGCGAGGGTGAGAGATAGGGCGCATCTGTTTCCAACACAATATGTTTGATATCAATTTGATGTAAAAACTGATCAATCTTGCCATTTTTAAAAGTAACAACTCCACCTATACCTAATTTCATGTTATATCCTATGGCTTTGTTTGCTTGTGCCAAGGTGCCGGTAAAGCAATGAAATATCCCAAACAAATCCTCTGATTTTTCTTGCTCTAATACGTCAAAAACTTCATCAAAGGCATCTCTACAATGAATAACAATAGGTAGTTTGTACTTTTTAGCTAACTTGATTTGAAAAACAAAAGCTTCTCTTTGCTTATCCAAGGTGCTTGTATCCCAATATAAATCAATTCCAATCTCCCCGATGGCAACAAAATTTCTTTCTTCCAACTGTTTTGCCACAAAGGCTAATTCTTCTTTGTAATTTTCTTTAACAGATGTTGGATGTAATCCCATCATTAAATGCATACAATCTGGATATGAAGCCTCTAAATCATACATTGCTTTTGCATAGCTTGAATCAATGGCTGGAATAAAAAACTGGGAGACCCCTTGATTCTTTGCCTGCTGTATGACCTCATCTCTATCAAGATCAAAAGCCTCGCTATACAGGTGTGTATGTGTATCTGTTAACATGATTACAAAGCTAGCTATTTTGTTTGCTATATTTGTTAAAAAAATACCGTGCAATTAAGAAATTTATTAGAGGCAAAAGGATTTCGAAGGATTGTTCTGCGAAAAATGACCACCGGACATTATACCTGCCGCGCTAAATTAAATTCAAAAAAAGGAGTCTTTATCATAGACACAGGAGCCTCCTCTAGCTGTGTAGATTTTGAATATACAGGCTTGTTTAACCTTGTCCAAGAGAAAAGTGATGTGACTGCAGCGGGCGCTGGAGACTCAAACATGAAAACAGCAGTCTCTCATACTAATGTTTTTGAACTAACAACTCACAAAACCAAAAACATGTCTTTTGTGTTATTTGATTTATCACATGTTAAAAAGGCTATAGCTACTCTAGACCCTACTATAGTTCATGGCATTATTGGCGCAGATTATTTAAAAAAATACAGCGCTGTTCTGGACTACGGCCGCAACTGTATGTATCTCAAGTAAATTACTTAAGTATATCCTGTTTTAAGATAAATTATATTAAAGTTCTAAGGCTTTTTTAATATCTGAATGCATCAACAACTCTGTTGGATTTTCTAGAGCTTCTTTGACAGCCACCAAAAATCCTACAGATTCTTTACCATCAATAATACGGTGATCATAACTTAAGGCCACAAACATGATGGGCGCAATTACAATAGCTCCCTCTTTAACCACTGGGCGTTCTACTATGTTATGCATTCCTAAAATACCTGATTGTGGAGGGTTGATAATAGGGGTAGAAAGCATGCTTCCAAAAACACCACCGTTTGATATGGTGAATGTTCCTCCTGTCATTTCATCTACAGTGATTTGCCCATCTCGAGCTCTGATTGCCAATCGTTTTACCTCTGCTTCAACGCCTCTAAAAGTTAAATTTTCTGTGTTTCTTATCACCGGAACCATAAGTCCCTTTGGTCCAGATACAGCAATAGAAATGTCTTTGTAATCATAGGTGAGCATTTCCTTACCATCGATCATGCTATTTACTGCTGGATATAGCTCTAAGGCACGAACCACAGCTAAGGTAAAAAATGACATAAATCCTAGGCCTACTCCATGTTTTTCTTTGAAGGTTTCTTTGTATTGTTTCCTTATAGCAAAAATAGGGCCCATGTCAACCTCATTAAAGGTTGTTAACATTGCTGTTGTGTTTTTGGCCTCTACCAAACGTTCTGCTACTTTTCTGCGCAGCATAGAAAGTTTTGTTCTCTTTTCTCCTCGTACTTTAGAACCAATAGATCCCATAGAAGGAACTGCATTCAAAGCATCATGCTTTGTGATACGGCCATCTCTACCCGTACCAGAAACACTGGTGGATGCAATTGATTTTTCATCCAAAATCTTTTTTGCCGCGGGAGAGGGAGTTCCTGTAGCGTATGACTCTTTTGAGACTGTGGGTGCTGGACTAGAGGCTGTCTCTACAGGCTGTTTTATAACATCTGGTGTAGCTGGGTTTGCAACAGTATCTTCTGGCTTATCTGCAGTTGTATCAATTAGGCAAACTACAGCTCCAACGGCAACAGCATCACCTTCTTCTGCTTTAAGGGTAATAATACCACTTGCCTCTGCTGGAAGCTCTAGGGTTGCTTTATCGCTATCAACCTCGGCAATTGCTTGATCTTTCTCAACATAATCACCATCTTGAACTAGCCACTCAGCTATTTCTACTTCAGTGATGGATTCACCCGGTGAAGGAACTTTCATTTCTAACATAGTATATCTGTTATAGTTTGGATTCGTATCCAAATTTTAATACTCAATTCTAATTTAATTTTCTCCAATACTCAGAAAGATTATTACATATCAATTCTGAGATTTTATTTATTTTTTAGGTGTTTGAAAAACACTATCAATTACTTGTTTATGTCTTGCCTTAGAGCGTGTAGAGCTTCCTGCGGCAGGAGAGCTGTATACTCGTCTTGATGCAAGTTGAAGTGGAACACTATTAAAATTCATTAACATGTATCCCCAAGCGCCCATGTTTTTTGGCTCTTCTTGTGCCCACATGTAGTGGGTAACCTTTTTATATGTGGCAATGATGGCCTCTAACTGTTTTATAGGTAATGGAAACAACTGTTCAATACGCACAATGGCTACATCATTTCTATTGTCTTGTATTCTTCTGTGTAACAAGTCATAATAAAATTTACCTGTACAAAATACTAGAGAGGTAACATTTTTTTTATCTACTTGAAGATCATCTATAACCTCCTGGAAACTTCCATGGGCTAATTCCTCTTTGGTAGATACCACTAAAGGATGACGCAACAAACTCTTGGGTGTAAATACAATCAGTGGTTTTCTAAAATTCCATTTCATTTGCCTGCGTAGCAGATGAAAAAAGTTGGCGGGTGTAGTCACATCTGCCATAATTAAATTGTCTCTAGAGCATAACTGTAAATAGCGTTCCATACGAGCACTTGAGTGCTCGGAGCCTTGCGCTTCATAGCCATGTGGCAACAACATCACAAGACCGTTTTGTGTTTTCCACTTACTCTCTGCAGCAGAGATGTATTGATCCAGCATAATTTGTGCTCCGTTTGAGAAGTCTCCAAACTGGGCTTCCCAAATAGTTAATGTTTTGGGACTTGCCATGGCATACCCATAATCAAAGCCTACAACAGCATACTCAGAGAGAAGCGAGTTGTATATGTGCATCTTCCCTGGCACATCAAGGTTGTTATGCAAATTGTAACGCTGTCCGTCATCTTCAGTTTTTATAACAGCATGCCTGTGGGAGAACGTCCCACGTTCTACATCCTGACCAGTGATTCTAACGTCAAAGCCCTCTTGCATTAAAGATGCATAGGCCAACAGCTCTCCCATTGCCCAGTCTAAAGCATTTCCCTGAGTATACTGTTTGTTTCTATCTGCAATAATGCGTTCTATTTTACGCATAAACTTTTTATCTGCAGGTAATGTGGTAATACCCTGGGCCAGTTTATCTAAATTTTTTAAAGAAAATGTTGTGTCTACAGGTGTTAGAATATCATCCAATCTTCCAAGGGTATATCCCTTCCAGTCATCGGCTAGAATTTTAGTGATGACAGTCTTGTCTTTTTTACGTGATGCTTGTAAGTCATCTTCTAGTTCTTCTTTATATTCTTGCTCTAGTTGTTTTACGTGTGCCGCATCGATCCTGTTTTGCTTACGTAATTTCTCAGCGTAAATGTCTCTGGGGTTTTGGTGTTTTGCAATCGCTTTGTATAATTTAGGCTGGGTAAAGCGAGGTTCATCCCCTTCATTATGCCCATATTTTCTATAGCCTAATATGTCTATAAATACATCACGGCCAAATTCAAGCCTAAAATCTAGTGCAAAACTAAATGCATGACACACCGCCTCCACGTCGTCGGCATTTACATGTAACACTGGAGAGAGGGTTACCTTTCCAATATCTGTACAATACGTTGAAGAACGAGCATCCAAATAATTGGTGGTAAAACCAACTTGATTGTTTGCCACAATATGTATGGTCCCTCCTGTTTGGTAGCCATCGAGTTGGGCCATTTGTATGAATTCATATACAACACCCTGCCCCGCTACTGCCGCATCACCGTGTATTAAAATAGGTAATATTTTGGAGGTGTCTCCATTTAATTTTGTATCTATTTTTGCTCTAGAAATTCCACCAACCACTGCGTTTACTGCTTCTAAATGAGACGGGTTTGGAGCCAAATCCATACGTACTTTTTTTCCTCCATCGCTCTCTCTAAAACTGGTCCAGCCCATGTGATACTTTACATCACCGTCAAAGAGTTCTGCCTCATCATATTCTTTGGAGTCAAACTCACTAAATATGTCCTCAGGAGATTTTCCGAATATATTTGTCAATACATTTAGACGGCCTCTATGGGCCATCCCTAAAACAAATTGTTCTACCCCCTTATTTGCACCTCTTTCCATAAGGGTATCTAACCCAGGAATAATTGCATCAACCCCTTCTATAGAAAAGCGCTTTTGACCTACGTATTTTGAATGTAAGAAGGTTTCAAAACACAGTGCTTGATTTAATTTTTTTAAAATTTGTTTTTGCTGCTCTATAGAATATTCAGGAGCATTGTCATTGGTGTTGATCCAGTTTTGTATCCATTTAATTTCTTCTGGGTTGCGGATGTACATATACTCTACGCCAATAGAGTTGCAATAGATAGCCTCCAGATGACTTACAATTACCGCTAGGGTTGTTTTGCCAAGTCCGATGATAGAGCCTGCTTCAAATTCTGTTTGGAGATCTGATGGTTGTAGGCCAAAATTTTCAAGCCCCAGAGAGGGCTGGTATTTTCTTCTTTCTCTTACAGGATTTGTCTTGGTAAACAAATGTCCTCGTGTTCTATACCCGTCAATGAGTTTTATAACCTTGAATTCATTTAACACATTTTGTGGAACGGTATCTGCACCAGTAATACCCAGCCCATCTGCAACACTGCCACTTTCTATACCAAAGTCAAACCCTTGAAAAAAAGCACGCCAACTAGGCTCTACAATATCTGGAGTTTTTAGGTAGGTTGCGTAGAGCTCCGAAATTTGTTCGGGATGGATTGCGTTTAGAAAAGAATATTTATCCATAATTGGGATACTGCGATATTTTAAAACAAGGCAAAAATACAACAAATCCCCAAAATACATCTTTGGAGAAGGTATATTTATAGCACTTTCTAGCTTAACTAATCTTTGGTGGATACCCACTAGAATACAAGCTGCAATTTTAACTTTTTGAGGCCTTTAAAATGCCTTTGCTTTTTTAAGGCACAAACCCAGATATTCTTTGAAAGTTGTTGCCTTAAGAGCGGTTGTTTTACTGATTTTGTTGTTTGGGTAAGAAACACCTCAAACGTTTCTATCCATTAAAAAATCTGCAAAGTTTTTTAAGGTGTCTTTGTGCTGTTGGGATATTTTAATGTCTTGTAACAATGAAATTGAAGTATTGGTATACCTTGCTATTTCATCTTCTGTTGCTTTTGCAGCTCCTGAACAAACAAATATGTCTTTGACTTCTTTTATTTTGTCTGAGGGGTCTTTAGGTAACGTTTCAAATAATGAAGATAATCTTTCAGACACATCCGGGGTGCTATTTTGTAATGCAGTTAGGTACAGAAATGTTTTTTTATTGGCTATGATGTCTCCTCCAACTTGCTTCCCAAAAGTTAAGGGGTTTCCAAAGGCGTCTAGGTAATCATCTTGTAACTGAAATGCAATACCTAGGTTTTTTCCAAAAGCATATATTTTTTCTTGACAGGAGGGAGAAGCATTTGCAATGATTGCACCCATTTGCAAAGAAGCTCCGATGAGAACCGCTGTTTTGTACTCAATCATCTTTATATACTGATCGATGGTAACATCTGTTCTAGTTTCAAAATCAACGTCATACTGTTGTCCCTCGCAAACCTCTAATGCAGTTTTACTGAATAAAATTGCCAATTGCATAAAAACTTTTGGCTCATAGGTTTCAAAAAGCTGATAGGCTAAAATGAGCATCGCATCCCCAGACAAAATACCCGTATTGACATCCCATTTCTCATGGACTGTCTGGTGCCCTCTTCTAAGTGGAGCGTTGTCCATGATATCATCATGAACTAGAGAAAAATTATGGAACATTTCTACGGCAAGAGATGCATCTAGGGCTGTTTTATAATTTCCTCCAAAAAAATCTGCACTCATCAGTGTAAGCACAGGACGCAGGCGCTTACCGCCAAGGGTTAGTATATACTTTACTGGCTCGTATAGTGATGCGGGTTCTTTTAGAGTCACCTTGTGCTCTAAATGTGCAACTAGTGCGTCGCTATATTTTGAAATATCCATCCTACAAAATTTCCCCAAAAATAAGGATTACATACATATTTAAAGGAGATGTTCCCCATCTTTTTTGACTTGTATGTTAAATAAAAATTAAACCTTGGAAACTTTTTTTGTTTTTTAAGTTTCCGTGTATATTTGCACTCCAATTATGAAAAATAATATCATTGCTAAAGCTACAGAACTCTTTATGAAACTTGGTTTCAAAAGCGTTACTATGGATGATATTGCCAGGGAAATGGGTATTTCTAAAAAAACCATTTACACACACTTTAACAACAAACAAACCATCATTGGTGTAGTTACAGATCATCTCTTTGAGACGGTGTGCAATGATATTGATGCCATTTGTGATTTAGGTCAAAACCCAATCCACGAGCTGTATGCCATCAAAAAAAGGGTCATGCAATACATGCAAAAAGAAAAGGCATCGCCCACCTATCAACTTCAAAAGTATTACCCTACTATTTACAGCAACATAAAGCAGCGTCAATTTTCTCACATGCAACAATGTGTGGTCAACAACCTCAACAGAGGTATGAATCAACAACTATATCGCAAAAATATAGAAGTGCAATTTGTGGCCAGAATCTATTTTAACGGTATAACGGGTATTAAAGAAGAATCGTTATTTCCTTACACTATGTTTGAGGGTGAAACACTTTATGAAATGTACCTAGAATATCACCTTCGTGGAATTGTTACCTCAAAGGGAAGAGATATATTAAACCAATTGATACAATCAAACCAAGACTAATGAAAAAATACATCATCATAGCATGTGCCCTTTTTAGCCTTCAAGGATTTGCCCAAGACAAAACCTACACTTTTTCTTTACAACAGGCTATCTCATTTGCCATTGATAGTAGTTACGCTACCATCAATTCCAGAAAAGAGATTTCTAAAGTTTTAAAAAGAAAATGGGAGGCTACTGCACTGGGATTGCCCCAAATAGAGGCTAATTTTTCTTACCAAAACAACATAAGCCAACAGGTTTCATTACTCCCCGCTGCAGCCTTTGACAATACCACAAGTATCATAAATACCGTTGAGGAGTTTTTTGGCATACAAGCCACTGGAGCACCTGAGGCACCTCAGGGGTTTATTCCTGTTGTTTTTGGCACCAAACAAAACATGGGCGCCACTGCCACGTTAACCCAACTAATTTTTGATGGTAGTTACTTATTTGCTCTCGAGGGAGTGAAATCACTTCTTAGTTTCAGTGAAAATTTAAATGAAAAGACAAACCTTGAGGTAAGAAAGCAAGTTATTGAGTCCTACACAAATGTATTGGTAGCTGATGCATTTATTGCCATTACAAAAAACAACATCGCTAACTTAGAAAAAAATCTTTTTGAAGCTACAAAGGTCTATGAAAATGGACTCATTGAACAACAAAGTGTGCAGCAGTTAGAAATCACACTACTAGATGAGAAAACTCAACTTAGCAATGCCCAAAGAACCTTAAACATTTCAAGACAATTATTAAATCTAACCCTTGGTATCTCTGTTGATACAACTGTGGTTTTAACCAACACACTTGAGGGGCTCACTTCTAAAAATATCTCTTTGGCACTTTTAGATACTGCCTTAAAAATTGAGAAAAATCTTGATTATAAACTTGCAGAAAACCTTACAAAACAAAGAAATATAGAGTTAAAAATTGAGCAAAGCCAAGGGGTACCTTCTTTAAACGGTTTTATCAACTATGGAACCACAGGCTTTGGTGATGAATTTGATTTTTTCAGCAGCAATCAAAATTGGTATCAATCCTCTGTTGTTGGAATCACTTTAAATGTTCCCGTTTTCTCTAGTGGACTAAGAAGCGCTAGAACCCAGCAAGCAAAAATAGCGCTAGAACAATCAAAAATAGATTTTGATCAAACCATTGAGCGAGTGAAATTAGACTTCAAAAGAGCTAAAAGTAATTATCAGTACAGCTTAGAACGTTTTCAAAACGCCGAAAAAAACCTTTTACTAGCAAAGAGTATTGAACAAAAAAACCAGATAAAGTTTAAAGAGGGGTTGGCCACAAGTTTTGATTTAAGACAAGCTCAAAGCCAACTCTTTAACACACAACAACAACACCTGAGTGCTATGGTAGAGATAATAAATACCAAAGCTGAAATGGAAACAGTTTTAAATACACCAAACCTAAGGATGTCTGTTGAGGATATCAAAAAAAAATACCAGGATTAAAAAGCAATACAATCTATTATGAAAAAAATAATCACATTACTAACCATTTCGGTTTTGCTAACAAATTGCGCAGACCAAAAACAAGAAACAACCCAAGAGGTAATTGCCTCTGAAAACGCTGAGGCAATACAAAAAAGACGTGACAAGATTGTGTTGCTGCAGCAAGAAATAAATACACAAATAAAAGCATTAGATAAGGCCCTTGCAGCATTAAGCCCTGAAGAAAACATGCCTCTTATAACTTCTTTTACAGCAAACAATAAGGTTTTCAAGCATTATGTTGAATTGCAAGGAAGTGTAGAAACAGATCAAAATATTCTAATTACACCAGAGATGGGAGGGGTTTTAAAAAAAGTGCATGTTACCAAAGGACAACGCGTCAAAAAAGGGCAACTTCTTGCCAGTATTGACGATGGAGGCATGAGCCAGTCATTGGCACAAATGCAGGTTCAAGTATCTCTAGCAAAAACAACTTTTGAGCGACAAGAGCGCCTTTGGAATCAAAACATTGGAAGCGAAATTCAATATCTTCAAGCAAAAACAGCTTATGAGGGACAGCTAAATGCCGTTAACTCCATGGAGCAACAGGTGGCCAAAGCAAGTATTAAAGCTCCTTTTTCTGGAACTATTGATGATATTATTACCGAGAAAGGAAATGTGGTTGCTCCCGGGCAAACCCCAATACTCAGAATTGTAAGTCTTGAGAACATGTACGTGAAAACAGATGTGCCAGAAACCTATATATCCAGTATTGTGGCAGGAAAACAAGTTGAAGTTTTCTTTCCTGTTTTGGAAGAAACTTTTATGGCAGTTGTGAGCCAAACAGGAAATTTTATTAACCCTAACAACAGAACATTTAGGGCAGAAATCAATGTAGAGAATACAAAAAATAACATCAAACCTAATCTAACCTCAAGATTAAAAATTAACGATTACACAAATAAAAATGCTATTGTAATTCCGCAAAGTATTATTTCTGAAAATGCAGCCGGAGAACAGTATATCTATGTTTTAAAACAAATAAATAATGACAACGCAGTGGCGAGTCGGGTGATTATTAATACTGGTAAAAAACAAGGGGATCGTATCGAGGTCTTATCGGGCTTGAAACAAGGAGATCAAATTATTGAAGAGGGAGCTCGTAGTGTAAAAGACGGTCAAGCCGTAAAAATCATCACCTACTAATTTGAAATAACTATGGCAAAACAGAAAAAAAATACCGAGAAAGAATTTAAACTTTCGTCTTGGGCCATTGGCAACAAAACAACCATTTATATGGCAATGCTATTGGTGTTGTTTTTAGGAGGAAGCGCCTACAATAGCATGCCGCGAGAAAACTTTCCAGAGATTAGAGAAACTAAAATTTATATTAGTTCTGTATACCCTGGAAATACTGCAGAAGACATCGAAAAACTAATTACAGACCCACTAGAAGACAAATTAAAAACAGTAAGTAATGTTGTAGAAATAACCTCCACATCACAAGAGGATTACGCTATGGTAGTGGTTGAGTTTGACGAAGACATTTCTGTAGACAAAGCAAAGCAAAAAGTTAAGGACGAAATTGACGCACAAACCTCTAATGAGGATTGGCCCACATTTAATGGTGCAAAAGTTAAGCCTAATATATTTGAACTCAGTATGAGTGAGGAGATGCCTATTCTCAACATTAATATTTCGGGTGATTATACCGTGGAAAAATTAAAAGAATATGCAGAATACCTTCAAGATGAAATTGAAAATCTGGAAGAGATAAAGCAAGTTGACATTCGTGGAGCTCAAGAAAAAGAGGTTGAAGTTGCTGTTGACATCTATAAAATGATGGCCTCCTCTGTAAGTTTTTCAGACATATTGGGAGCTATTTCTAATGGTAATACAACCATCTCTGCAGGTAATTTTAAAACCAGTGGACAGCGAAGAACCATCAGAATTTTAGGTGAAATAGACACCCCAAAACAGCTAGAAAATTTTGTTGTGAAATCTGAAAACAGTGACATTGTTTATCTCAAAGATGTGGCAACGGTATCCTTTAAGGATAAAGACATTACTACTTTTGCCAGAGAATACGGCAACCCAGTTGTCATGCTAGATGTTAAAAAGCGATCCGGAAAAAACATGGTTGCTGCAGCAGAGAAGATTGAACAAATTGTGGCTCAAACAAAAGCCAATGTCTTTCCTTCAAACCTGAAAATTAACATAACCAATGACCAATCCTCAAAAACCATTGGGCAAGTAGACGACTTGGTGAATAACATTATTTTCGGAATCATACTGGTGGTAACCGTTTTGATGTTTTTTCTAGGATTTAAAAATGCGCTTTTTGTTGGGTTTGCCATACCCATGTCTATGTTTATGTCTTTGATGATATTAGGCTGGATGGGATACACCCTAAATACCATGATCCTTTTTGGACTCATAATGGGCCTTGGAATGTTGGTTGATAACGGTATTGTGGTGGTAGAAAACGTTTATAGGTTAATGGATGAGGAAGGGTTGAGTCGTGTAGATGCAGCCAAAAAAGGAATTGGAGAAATTGCATTTCCTATCATTATTTCTACAGCAACAACTGTAGCTGCATTCATCCCCCTAGGTCTATGGCCAGGACTAATGGGGCAGTTTATGATTTATTTTCCCATTACTTTATCTGTAGTGCTTGGGTCGTCATTGTTTGTTGCTATCTTCTTTAATTCTGTACTGGTGTCCCAATTTATGACCACAGAGGATAAAGACATGCCTTTAAAAAATATCATTATTATTTCAGCCATTATGATTGGTATTGGTGGATTTATTATGTTTTTTGGTGACACCTACAGCGGTCTGGGAAGCCTAATGATTTTCACTGCAGTAATGTTATGGGCCTACAGATTGATACTACGCAAACTTGCAAATGCTTTTCAGACAAAAGTACTTTACAGGTTAGAGAATTGGTATAAAAACAATCTTAGAATTGCCTTTAAAGGAGCAAGACCCTATCTTATTGTAGCCTTTACTTTTGTCTTACTTTTTGGAGCTTTTGCAGCATTTGGGATCTCAGTTTCTAAACAAAGAACAAAAATTGAGTTTTTCCCAGACAACACGCCCAATCAAATTATTGTGTATCTGGAGTACCCCCAAGGAACTACCATAGAAAAAACAAATGCAATCACTAAAGAAATTGAAAAACGGGTATACAACACCATAAACAATGAGCGGTATACGGATGGAAATTTTAACTTTTTAGTAGAAAGTGCTGTGTCTCAGGTAGGAGAAGGTGCAGGAAACCCTCAAACAGATGGAGGGTCTGCAGCAGAAATGCCTCATAGAGGAAAAATAACAGCCTCCATGAGGGAGTATAAATACCGCCGAGGAGAGGACAGTGAGATATTACGTAAAAAAGTTCAGGAAGATTTAAAGGGTATTTATCCAGGAATTATCATCTCTGTAGAGAAAGACTCAAATGGGCCTCCACAAGGAGCACCAGTAAACATTGAACTCTCTGGCAATAATTACAATGAGCTTATCACAGCCGCTGAACAAATGCGCGCATATTTAAACACCAAGAATATAGCTGCCATAGATGAGTTGAAAATAGATGTCAATAAAGACAAACCAGCAATGCAGGTACTCATCGATAGAGAAAAGGCAGGTGAGCTAGGAGTCAGTGCGGGACAAATAGGCCAACAATTACGCAACTCCTTATTTGGCGCCAAGGCCGGAGTGTACAAACAAGATGGCGAAGATTATGATATTTATGTCCGTTTTAACAAAGCGAGCCGTTACAACTCAAGTGCGCTATTTAATCAGTCCATCACCTTTAGAACCAATACCGGAAAACTTCGTGAAATCCCTGTATCAACAGTTGCTTCACAAAAAAACAACTCTGGATTTAGTGCCATAAAGCACAAACAATCTAAGAGAATTGTAACCTTGTATTCGGCCTTATCTCCGGGATATACAGATGCCGGTGCTGCAGTAGCACAGGTAAAAAATGAAATGCGAAACATAGAGGGCATACCAGATAGTGTGAAAATTGATTATACAGGACAACTAGAAAAACAAAATAAGGAACAAGCCTTTTTAATGGGAGCCTTCTTTAGTGGTCTAGGATTGATCTTTTTGATTTTAATTTTTCAATTTAATTCTGTCTCTAAACCATTTATTATTATGGTAGCCATTTTCTTAAGTTTTATTGGTGTATTTGGAGGTATTGTTATCTCTGGAGCGCCGTTTGTAATTATCATGACCATGATGGGAATTATATCCTTGGCAGGAATTGTGGTAAACAACGGTGTTGTACTGCTAGATTATGCCCAATTACTTATAGATAGAAAGAAAAACGCCCTAGATTTAGATGCAAATCAATATCTAGAAAAAGAAGATTTACGCAACAGCATCATACAGGCTGGTAAAGCAAGATTACGTCCAGTATTATTAACAGCAATTACCACTATCCTGGGGCTTATACCCCTGGCCATTGGATTGAATATTAATTTTTTCACCCTTTTTAGTGACTTTGACGCGAATATCTACATGGGGGGAGATAACGTAATTTTCTGGGGGCCTCTGGCCTGGACGGTTATTTATGGTTTGATTATTGCAACATTTTTGACATTAATTATTGTACCTATTCTTTTCTATTTTTCTACGATCCTGAAAATGAAAATAGTTGGTTTTATGAAGCAAAGAAAAGTAAGTAAATTTCAATCATAGGGTATAAATACCTTAAAAAGAAGGTCGTTATCACAGAACTTCTTAAATTTGCATACTCCTTTTTAAGAAAGAAAAAATACACGCATGCCCATGTACAGAACACACACAAATGGTCAATTAAGGGCCCAAGACATAGGACAAGAAGTAACCCTCTGTGGTTGGGTACAAAAAACACGAGACAAAGGGTTTATGGTTTGGGTTGATTTGCGTGATCGCTATGGGATTACACAACTTATTTTTGATGCCCAGAGAACGCAAAAGACAATCATGGAACAGGCACAAAGTCTTGGCCGTGAGTTTGTTATACAAATATCTGGAACTGTTATTGAACGGGAGTCTAAAAACCCAAACATGCCAACTGGGGACATAGAAATTTTAGTTTCTAAGGTAACCATCCTCAACACCTCACTCACTCCTCCTTTTACCATTGAGGATGTCACAGACGGAGGAGAAGATCTGCGCATGAAATACCGCTATTTAGATCTACGAAGAAATCCTGTGCGCGAAAATCTTATTTTTAGACATAAAGTGTCTATGGCTGTACGTAACTACTTGTCTGGGCAAGGGTTTGTTGATGTAGAAACCCCTTATTTAATCAAATCTACCCCAGAAGGTGCACGTGATTTTGTAGTTCCAAGTAGGATGAACCGAGGACAGTTTTATGCCCTACCCCAATCACCACAAACATTCAAGCAGCTGCTTATGGTGGGTGGGCTTGACAAATATTTCCAGATTGTAAAATGCTTCAGAGATGAAGACTTACGTGCAGATAGACAACCAGAGTTTACACAAATTGATTGTGAAATGGCTTTTGTCGAACAAGAAGATATTCTAAACACATTTGAAGGACTCACTCGCCATTTATTAAAAGAAATCAATGGCGTAGCTATTGGGGCATTTCCCAGAATGCAGTATGATGATGCCATGCGACTGTATGGAAACGACAAACCAGACATTCGTTTTGCAATGGAGTTTGGAGAATTAAACCAAGTGGCAAAACACAAAGAATTTAAGGTCTTTAACACCGCAGAACTGGTAGTGGGTATTGCCGTACCAGGAGCAAATAGCTTTACTAGAAAAGAAATAGACAAATTAATAGACTGGGTAAGGCGTCCCCAAATAGGAGCCCTTGGCATGGTATATTGCCGTTGCAATGATGATGGAAGTTTTAAATCTTCCGTAGATAAATTTTATGACCAAGAAGATCTTGCCAAATGGGCAGAGCTAACAGGTGCTAAACCTGGAGATTTAATTTGCGTATTATCTGGAGACACCAGTAAAGTACGTGCTCAATTAAGTGCCCTGCGCATGGAAATGGCAGAAAGACTAGGTCTTAGAAAGGCAAATGAATTTGCACCTCTTTGGGTTATTGATTTCCCACTGTTAGAACTAGATGAAGAAACAGGAAACTATCATGCCATGCACCATCCATTTACATCGCCAAAATCTGGACAGCTTGATCTTCTAGAATCAGATCCATCAAAGGTGAAAGCCAATGCTTATGACTTGGTGCTAAACGGAAACGAAATTGGTGGAGGTTCCATCCGAATTCATGACAAGCAAACCCAGGGAATTATGTTAAATCATTTGGGCTTTAGTGAGCAAGAGGCCAGAGAGCAGTTTGGATTTTTAATGGATGCCTTTGAGTATGGTGCACCGCCTCATGGAGGTATCGCTTTTGGATTAGATAGATTGGTGGCAATTCTTGGAGGACAGGAAACCATTCGTGATTTTATTGCCTTTCCTAAAAACAATAGTGGTCGTGATGTTATGATTGATGCCCCTGCCCCTTTAGATACCTCTCAACTTAACGAGCTTCACCTAAAAACAAACATTGAGGATTAAATAGCTATGCGGTTACTATTATATATTCTTTTTTTTACTGCAGTAGTATTTGCCGGTTATGGCTTTTATATTGGGCAAGAAAATCTTGCTACATCACAGCTATGCATTGGTTTGGGGGTTACTACTTTATTCTTTGTCTGGATGCCTACATTCGTTTATCATCACTGGAGATCAAAGGATGTTAAAAGGTATATGCTCAACCAAGAAAACATCCTGAAAATGCGTAAATACACCAATAACAATAAGTTATAATATCAAAAAAGCGTTTTTAGGCTATAGTTGGTATGTATTTTTTCCTACATTTGTTTTATTATTAATGTATTATAATTGAAAAATGGAAGGAACTGTAAAATTTTTTAACGAATCTAAAGGGTTTGGTTTTATCACAAATGATGAAACTGGACAAGATATTTTTGTTCACATCACAGGAGTTAATGGACCCTCTCTTAACGAGGGAGACAAAGTAACATATGTTGAAGAAGAAGGAAGAAAAGGAACTGTAGCTGCGCAAGTTACAGCGGTATAACCTTTTTTTAAGTCATCCAAACCTCGCTTTGCAGCGGGGTTTTTTTTATCTCATAGCTCAAAGAAGTGCTCTTTTACTGAAGATTTCTTTTCTCTGTAAAAAACTGCTGCAATAAATCAGCAGCTTCATTGGCAAGGACACCTCCACTGATTTTTGTTTTGGGATGTAAGGTTGTTTTCATTGCAATACAGCCTCTTTGGGTGTCAGGGGCGCCATATACTATGGTAGGTATTTGGCTCCAAAACAAAGCTCCCGCACACATTTGACAGGGTTCTATGGTTACATATAAGGTACATTTGTGTAAATACTTACCCCCAAAAAAATTAGCAGCCGCTGTAATAGCTAGCATCTCTGCATGTGCTGTGACATCGCCTAGTGTCTGAGTTAGATTATGAGCTCTTGCTATGATTTGATTATCTGCAACAATAACGGCGCCAATGGGAATTTCAGACTTATCATAGGCGGCTTGTGCCTCTTGTAAGGCGCGTTTCATAAAATAAATATCATCGTGGGGTGCTATCAACATACACTTTGTTTGTCATAAAAATAATGGTAATTACACTAATAAACTAAAAAAATAATGCTGCACGTTATTTTCAATTCACTTACAAAACAAAGCGGGAACGATGTATTAATTCTAGTATCTTTGTAGTGTGGCACAAAACCTATTAAAAACCGTTAGTTATCCCAATGATCTTAGAGCACTCTCCAAAGATCAATTACCGCAATTGGCCCAAGAGCTAAGAGATTTTATAATTGATATCGTTGCTGTAAAAGAGGGACACTTGGGAGCCTCATTAGGCGTGGTAGAGCTAACTATTGCATTACACTACTGCTTTAATACACCAGAGGACAAATTGATTTGGGATGTAGGACATCAAGCCTATGGTCACAAAATACTCACAGGGAGAAAAGATGTCTTTCACACCAACAGAATCCTTAATGGCATAAGTGGATTTCCAAAAATAGAAGAAAGTATTTATGACTGCTTTGGTACAGGACACAGTAGTACTGCCATATCTGCTAGTTTGGGAATGGCTATTGCAGCCCGTTTAGTAAATAACAATACAAGACAACACATCGCTGTAGTGGGAGATGCCTCCATAGCCAGTGGAATGGCCCTTGAGGCCCTAAACCACGCGGGAGTTACAGATGCAAATCTTCTTGTCATTCTTAATGATAATGCTATTGGTATAGATCCTAGTGTGGGTGCATTAAAACAATATTTTTCAAAAGTAACCCTTGAGGGTAGACCAGATACAGATACTATTTTTGAAGCATTAAATTTTGATTACACAGGTGCTGTAGATGGACACAATATCGAGGAATTAATTGCTGTTTTTGAAACCCTAAAACAAAAAAAAGGACCCAAGATACTGCACGTTATAACAAAAAAAGGAAAGGGACTAAAACAAGCAGAGGAAGATCAAATAACCTATCATGCCCCCGGAAAATTTAATCCAGCAACGGGAGATCGCCTACCAAATAATACGGCAGGTTTGCCCCCAAAATTCCAAGATGTTTTTGGGCATACCCTTGTCGAGCTAGCCAAAAAAAATGACAGTATTATAGGAATCACACCAGCCATGGCAACAGGAAGCTCACTAAAATACATGATGGAAGCCTTTCCTGATCGAGCTTTTGATGTTGGGATTGCAGAGCAGCATGCCGTAACACTATCTGCAGGACTTGCCACCGAGGGCTTACATGTATTTTGCAATATCTATTCAACTTTCTTACAACGAGCCTATGACCAGGTAATACATGATGTGTGTATACAAAAACTCCCAGTAATATTTTGCCTAGACAGAGCCGGTATGGTGGGTGAGGATGGCGCAACCCATCATGGAATTTTTGACTTTGCCTTTTTAAGGTGTATCCCAAACATTAGCATCGCCGCACCGAGTAACGCTGTTGCGCTTCGTAATATTTTATATACCGCGCAACTGGGTCTTGATTTTCCAATTGCCATAAGATACCCAAGAGGTCGCGGCAGAATATTAGACTGGAAACAGCCCTTTAAAAAAATAGCAATCGGTCAGGCAGAAGCCTTAAAAAAAGGAACTACCATTGCCCTTTTATGCATTGGCAGTATGGTTGAAAATGCCAAAGATGCGCTGGACTTACTTCCATCTCAAACCCAAAAAAATCAAGTTGGAATTTATGATATGTGTTTTGTAAAACCACTTGATGTCAAACTGCTTTCTAAAATTTTCGAACACTACACAACCCTAATCACCATAGAAGATGGTGTTGTAAGTGGCGGATTTGGAAGCGCTGTTTTAGAATATAAAGCAACGACCAACTACACTAATAAAGTGAAGCTACTTGGTGTTAAGGATGAATTTCCACAGCATGCAAGGGTAAACCAGTTACAAGATCTAGAGGGCATATCCCCAGAAAAAATAAAACAAACGATACTTACATATTGCACATAAAAAAAAGAGGCCAAAAACAAAGGCCTCTTTGTTGTCAATATGTATTTGTTTGTTTATTTGATAATTAACTTAGTTGCTGATATAAATCCATCTTTCGATGTAACTTGAACTAGATAAACCCCAGAGATGAATTGACTAACATCTACAGTGGCAGTAGAATCAAGAGAAATTTCTTTGGTAACAATTAATCTTCCATTTATATCAAGTATAGATACATTTGCATCACCAGATACCTGGTTGACACGAATATGAACAGTCTGCTTGGCAGGATTTGGGTATAAAATAATACCTGTTTGTAAAAGTGATCTATCTGCAGAATCTAAAAGACAATCTGGAGTCTGAGGAACATCGAAGGCTTCTGTTTGGTCATTAAGGCTATTGGCACTTCCTTGTGAGGCAGATAACCCTAGTCCTCTTCTGGCAAATGCTTCCCAAATTAAACATTGGTTGGCACCACCATTTGCCAGCATATCTGCCTCAAGTATGGCATCTCTTCCAGATTCAAAACCAGGATTACAAGGCTGTAACTTCAGACCATCTAGTACAAGTTGCATGGCGATGTTGTTTCCACCTGTTCCGTTGTATAGATCTGAATCAAACCCATATTGATTTATCAAATCCCAGGTCATTTCCCATAACATCGTTGCCCAGACAAAACCAACCCCATGAGGAACAGAAACATTTCCATCTGTATCTTGATAGGTGTAATTGTTAATAGAAAAATCTGTAGAATAAGGCGCTTCTCTGATACCTCCTCCATCTGTAGCTTGTCCTGTTGCATAGGTTCCAATACCACGAATGTCTTGTGGTTGATCTCCTTGTTTTAATGTCAGCATTAGTCCAAACCAATCACTCCATCCCTCGCCCATTTGCTCTTGGTTTTGCAAACATCCTGTATTAAATCTTCCACCGGTGAGCCTGTTAGAAATTCCGTGTCCGTATTCATGGGCTATAATGCCGTTATCTACATCACCATCGAGCTGGTAAGATGTCCCGTTTGATAGAGATCCCTGAATTTGTTCTCCAGAGAGCAAGGCTGCAATAATAGCCTCTCCATCTGCCTGAGAAATCATAATAGAGGTAATGGTGACTTGATCTCCAACCTCTCCAGGAGCCATAGTAATTGGTGATCCTGGTACGTTATTGACAATAATAACAGCGATAGCACCTTGGTTTTGTGCAGCTAATATCTTGAATCCGAATTGACATTCTCCTCTTCTTATTACCGCAACAGCACCATCTAAATCTGGTCCGTTTAATAAATCATCACAGGCATCATAAGGGTCTTCAGAGGCTCCTTGGTCATCATCTAGGGTCAGGGCTAGTTGTCCTACAATTGGAGTGTCTTCTGGAAGTGGAGCCCCAAAATTAGCAGGTACCCCAAGATAATCTCCCGCAAGAGATCCGTCAATTGTTAAGGCATTACCTGGGGGTGCATTCCACAAGTACATTTGCATTCTTGGATTACCACCATCAGGTGGAGTGGCAAAATTGGCGTTATTGGTACCCCCTCCATCTTGGGCTTGAGCATCCACAAAATCATCATCAGATCCTCCATTTCCGTAATTGTTGTCCTGAAAATTTCCGCTTGCCTCATCAAAACCATATTGATAATACACATCATGCATGATGTTGTTCCAATAAAATAAATTAGTGGTTGCTGCTGGCAACATTTCTTGAGGTGCAGCATTAAAGTTAAAAGGAAAGTCAAAAGTCAATGAACTCCCTCCATCTGGAGAGGCGCCCCCTGAGTTGTTGTTGTCAATATCATCTCTAGCAATTACATTATTTCCTCTAGTGATGGTATATTCTGCTCCAACCACTCCGTCTGTATCGTGCCAACCAAAGGGAGAAGCTTCTGGATTTGCAGGGTCAAAAACTAATATATCATCCCCATGGTTAGGGCTTTCTATTGGTACAGGAAATACTCTGTAGCTCACTCCTGTTTGGGAAGTAACTGTGTTGGTGGTTTGTGTTGAATACAAAACACTGTTGTGACTATTTTTATGTTCGGCAGTAGTATGGTCTGGAGTACCAAAATTACAACTAGTTACCCAATCATTACTTGACAAAACAGTTCCTGTAAGAGCATCGATTCTTAGGCTAAAATAATGACTTGCATCCAATAGATATATACTTAAATCCCAGGCAAGATGCAGTTTACCTTCCAGCGTCGGCTGAAATACAAGGGATACAGGTATATTGTTTAATGAAATGCCTCCTGTATTAAAGATAAAATTATTGTCTGCTTTTGTCTCTAGAATTTCTAATCCAGCAGGTGCTTCTATCCCTAAAGCTGTAGCAGCTTTCACAATTGTATTTTGAGCTGTTATTGCTGGGCTCTGTGTATTTACTTTTTGAACAGCGTTTGGAACAAAGCCTAGCTTCTGAGATACCACAACACCATTTTTTATTGCAAAAACTGAAGTAGAATTAAATACTTCTATCCCTGATAATCGTTGGGATACATAAACGTTATCTAGTTTCATACTCTTGGAGTATGTCGATGAATTTATCTTAAAATCATTTACATCCTCTTGGGTTAAGCCCAATTGAGAGCTGTTGGTATTAAAATAATTTTCTAGAATTGCTTGATTGTTTTGCCCATTACAAAGTAATGTGGCAAATAACAATAGTAAACATGTGTAGAGTTTCATAAAAAATTTTTTTTAAAATTAAGACTACAAGACCAATAAAAAGGCTTAATTAACTTTTTTAACACTTCTGGATACCAAATTATATTTTCCCATTAATTTTCTGAAAAATTTGCAAGGCATTGCTATCTGTCAATCTGGATACATAGTTGCAACAAGCCATCACGTATTGATATACAGATTGTGGCTCCTTGATTGATGGATCAAAGTAAGAAAGAATAAGACTGTCGTAGTGGCGCAAATTTGCCCCAGTATGGAAATTTTCTACAGCAGTTGTAAAGGTGTCTAGTAATTCAGATAGTATTTTATAACCTGCTATTTCCTTTTCAATAACCTCTTGACTTTGGTATACATTAGTTACAGAAATTTTTATGATATCGTTTATTTGAGCTTGGTATTTGCTTTTATCTAAAAGGGCTCCGGTAAAGGTTCCTGCCAGGATGGCCTCCTCATTTGTTAAAAATAGGTGCACCGCTTCCTCTATAAGCACACCAATGGCCATGGCTCTTAAGTAGGTTAGCCGGTCTTTACTATCAGTCAGTCTGTTGTATTTTTTTGTATCTATGGTTTCTTTTACCAAAGATATAAGGTATTCTAGGGCAAACTCTTCTTCTATGAGTCCTAGATTAATGCCATCTTCAAAATCAATGATGGTGTAACAAATATCATCAGCGGCTTCTACCAAATAAGCTAGTGGATGACGGTTGTAGCTTACATCCTCTTTTTTTCCGCGTTTGGTAAGGCCTAATTGTTGAGCGACTTGCTCAAAGAACGAAACCTCTGATTGAAAGACCCCAAACTTTTTGTCTGCAATGTGTGATGTTGGCTTTTTTGGCAAGGATTCTTTAGGATATTTCATAAAAGCTCCTAAGGTGGCAAAGGTAAGGCGAAGCCCTCCATCCAATCCATTTTTTGACTGGGTTAGTATTTTAAAACCATTGGCATTGCCCTCAAAATCTACAAGGTCCTGGTACTCTTTATCAATAAGCAAGGCTTTAAAACGTTTGCCTCTTCCATTAGAAAAATAATCTCCAATGGCCTTCTCCCCGCTATGACCAAAGGGAGGATTGCCAATATCATGCGCCAATGAGGCAGCTGCCACAATAGCGCCAAAATCATTGAAATGATAGCCGTGTATGGATTCTAATTGCGGGTGTTTTTCAAGTATCGCCTTTCCTGCCAGGCGCCCCAAAGACCTTCCTACCACAGAGACTTCAAGGCTGTGGGTTAATCTAGTATGCACAAAAGAGGTTTGAGACAGCGGTATTACCTGGGTTTTATCTTGCAGGCTTCTAAAGGCATGTGAGAAAATAATACGATCGTAATCTACTTCAAAACCCAAGCGAGTTGGATCTTCTTCTGTGCGAAGTCTTTTGTTTGTTACCCCTTGTTTTTTAAGTGATAATAGTTGTTCCCATTGCATCATAACGCTCTTGGTTTAAGTGGTAGCAATATACCACTGATTTTACAAAATTAAAACACAAGCCATAAGATAGGGTTGTTAACATTAAAATAACCCAAAGGTTATAGAAGGATAATGTAGCAGTAACCTCAACTTTACAATAGAGGCACATCTTTGCCTTGAACTAAAAATAGTCGACGATGAAACAATTACTTTTTGTATTAACAAGCATAATAGCATCTATAACCTATGCGCAAACAGGTTCTGTAAAAGGGACCTTGACAGACAAACAAATGAACAACGAACCGC
>Ga0206125_10001638_pt1 | contig 25543 bp, 24 predicted proteins | sample Helgoland_Spring_4_FD_148598 | JGI IMG/M metagenome (GOLD analysis project Ga0206125, IMG submission 148598) | Pelagic subsurface seawater microbial communities from Kabeltonne, Helgoland, North Sea - Helgoland_Spring_Bloom_20160331_1 | ecosystem: Environmental > Aquatic > Marine > Epipelagic ... | reverse complement strand
AGCGGCTCTATTTGGAGTTTTTTTAGCGACCGCCTTTTTTGCCTGAACTTGTTTGGCAGGTTTTTTAGCCACAGTCTTTTTCGCCTTCGCCTTAGTTGCAGGTTTTTTAGCCACAGTCTTTTTAGCCTTAGTCTTCGCCTTAGTTGCAGGTTTTTTAGCCACAGTCTTTTTAGCCTTAGTCTTCGCCTTAGTTGCAGGTTTTTTAGCCACAGTCTTTTTCGCCTTCGCCTTAGTTGCAGGTTTTTTAGCCACAGTCTTTTTAGCCTTAGTTGCAGGTTTTTTAGCGACAGTCTTTTTCGCCTTAGTTGCAGGTTTTTTAGCGACAGTCTTTTTCGCCTTAGTTGCAGGTTTTTTAGCGACAGTCTTTTTAGCCTTAGTTGCAGGTTTTTTAGCGACAGTCTTTTTCGCCGTAGTTGCAGGTTTTTTAGCGACAGTCTTTTTCGCCTTAGTTGCAGGTTTTTTAGCGACAGTCTTTTTAGCCTTAGTTGCAGGTTTTTTAGCGACAGTCTTTTTAGCCTTAGTTGCAGGTTTTTTAGCCACAGTCTTTTTCGTCTTAGCTTTAGTTGCAGGCTTTTTAGCGACTGCTTTTTTCGCGGCGGATGTCTTGGTCTTTTTGGTAGTCATTGATAGGATAGAGTGGGGTGTTATTTAGTAGAGTCTGAAATTTGTTTAAGTGCTTTAGCGCAACGAGGCGAAACGGCGCCCCAAGTATCAGTCTCGACCAGCGCAGGCACCCAGCGCCAACTGCGTGGGCAGCGTACGCCATCAGCATGCGCGACTTCGACTGTAAGCTCGGTTACAGTGGCATCTTCGACGACAGTGACCTGCGAAAGAATGAAGAGTTCTGGTAGATCGGATTCATATTGTTTGAGACGAACGAATTCTGGATCACTCAGCGAACCAGTAATCGTTGCTTTCGCGTCGAGGCTTTGTCCGATTGTCTTCTTTTGGCGCAGTTCTTCTAAGCCATCGTTGAGCTTTTCGGAAAGGAAAGTGCGCAGGGCGCGGATGTCGCTGGCGACTTCGGGCTGATCCCACGCGCTATCCACATACGGCCAGTCGCTGAGTGCGATCGGTCTATCGGTAAAGTCGCTATCGTTCTGGGCATAGCTCCATGCCTCGTCGGCGGTGTGTGGGATCAATGGCGCGACTAAGCGTGTGAACACGTTAAATATGATACTGATCGCAGTCTGTGAAGAGCGACGTAGCGGATCATTAGGCGCACAGGTATAGAGACGATCTTTGAGGATGTCATGGTAAGTCGCCGAAAGTACATTCGCGCAGAATGGATCAATAATATCCTTAAATGCGCGGTGGAATTCATAGGCTTCGTATGCTTCGGTAACCTTACGCACGAGTTGTGCGAGTTCGTCGAGCGCCCACTGGTCAACAGCATTGAGCTCGGCGAGTGGCACTGCATTGATGGCTGCGTCGAAATCAAATAGGTTACTAATCTGGAAGCGCAGCGTATTCCGCATGTTGCGATAATTATTTGAAACATTACGCACGATCTTATCGGATACCGGCACATCGCCACGGTAATCCTGCGAGCAGATCCATAGGCGCACGACATCTGCACCGTAACTTTGGATCCATTCAGGAAGTGGGCGGGCCGCTCCGTCGCTCTTGGAGAGTTTGGTGCCATCTTCTTTAACGACGAAACCGTGAGTGAGTAGATTTTTATAGGGCGCTGCTTTGTCGGCGATGACGGAAGTCCAGAGCGAGCTTTGGAACCAGCCTCGATGTTGATCACTGCCTTCGAGGTAGAGATCTGCTGGCCAGCTTAAGTTGGTGCGTTTCTGCAGTACCGCGCGGTGGCTAGTGCCTGAATCGATCCACACGTCTAGTGTATCTGTGCCAGATTTGAGCTGATCCGCAGTTGGCCAAGTGTCTGGCAAGGTGATGCCCTCGAGTAGCTCGACGGACGTTTGCTCAAACCAAATATTAGTGCCACCGACGGCGACTTTCTTAGCGATGGCGCGGATGACGCTGGCGTCGATGAATGCTTCGCCGTCTTGATTGTAAAAGGCTGGAATAGGCACGCCCCATGTACGCTGACGGCTGATACACCAGTCTGAGCGGTTTTCAACTGCAGCGCGGATGCGTTTCTCACCCCAAGCTGGGATAAAGTTCACATCCTTGAGTGCCTCGAGTGCGCATTGGCGGTCGCCGCCTTTATCGAGCGCGATGAACCATTGATCCATCGCGCGAAAAATCACTGGAGTCTTGGAGCGCCAGCAATGCGGGTAGCTGTGGGTGATGGTCTGTTTGGCGATTAATGAGCCGTTTTGGCCGATAATTTTCAGCACGCCACGGTTAGCATCGCTGATCTTACCATCTTCGAGCACGGAGAGACCGACCAATTCGGCAGGTACTTGGCCATCGTCGACGTAGCAACCATTGTCATCGAGTGGGCAATACACTTCGATGCCGTTGTTGATACCGGTAATATAGTCATCTTGGCCGTGGCCAGGAGCAGTGTGTACGCAACCTGTGCCACTTTCGGTAGTGACGTAGTCGGCGAGTAGAATAGGGCTCGGGCGGTCAATGAATGGGTGATGCGCTTCGAGCTTCTCCATCACGGTGCCGAGGAAAGTATTGATCGTTTCAGCATCTTCAAGGCCGCAGGCGTCGATGACCGCGTCACGTAGAGCAGTGGCGACGATGATCGTGCCTTGGTTGCTGGTCTTGATCGCGCTGTATTCGATCTTTGGATTCACCGAGACTGCCATGTTAGCGGGCAAGGTCCATGCGGTGGTGGTCCAGATCAGCACCGAAGCAGGCTCTTCGAGCGCGAGTGTTTTGAGTGCCTCAGCGGAGAGGCCGAGCTTTACATAGATCGAAACGCTTTTGTGGTCGCGGTATTCGATCTCGGCTTCTGCTAGAGCGGTCGCGCAAGGAATTGACCAGTAAACTGGCTTCTTACTGCGGTAAACGATGTCTTTTTCGACGAAGCTGGCGAAAGTTTCGAGTTCAGTCGCTTCGTAATCTGGGTGGATCGTCCAATATTCGTTGTCCCAATCGGCTAAAACTCCGAGGCGTTTGAACTGCTCACGCTGGCTCAGACGGTATTTATCGGCGAATTTTGCGCAGGCTTCACGCACTTCGAGCGCGGTGTAGTCGGTGCGCCCGGTCTCTTGCAGTTCACGGGAGACTTTGTGCTCGATTGGTAAGCCATGACTGTCCCAGCCTGGTATATAAGGGGCATTGTAACCCTGCATCCACTTGAAGCGTAAGATGGTGTCTTTCAACGTCTTATTGAGAGCGTGGCCGAGGTGCAGGTCGCCGTTGGTAAACGGTGGTCCGTCGTGCAAAATGAAGCTCGGACCCGCGGCATTCTTCGTTTGAATTTTGCCATAAAGGTCAAGTTTCTCCCAGTGCTCAATACGAGCGGGTTCGCGTTCCACGAGGTTGCCGCGCATTGGAAAGGCGGTTTCTGGGAGGTTGAGCGTATTTTTGAGGTCTAGAGCCATGATTTAGATACCGAGGGCCATGTAAAAACGGCGAATGTGTTTTTTTGACTTCTCAAGTCAAGCACACAGAATTTTCTCGCAGATGTTTAGCTTTCGCGCTTGTTAGGTTGCGCTCGATCAGGCACCTGCTGTGCCTTTCTTTTAAAATCCAATGACACTCGCACTTATTAGTCTTCCGTATCCCGATTTTCCACTGTTAGCGCTCTTAGCTGTGATGCTAGTGGGATTTGTCGCGCTGGCTTTCGGCGGCGATTGGTTGACCCATGGTGCCGTGGCGATTTCAAGTAACTTGAAGATCAATCCAGTGGTAATTGGCCTGACTGTGGTGTCGATTGCGACATCGATGCCGGAAATGGCGACTTCGCTGATGGCCGCGGAGGACAATCCTGGTATCGCGTTGGGCAATATCCTCGGTAGTAATATCGCCAATATCGGCCTAATTCTGGGAGTCGCGGCGATTATATCACCTCTGAAGATCAACCTACGTCTGATTCGTCGCGAGGTGCCGATTCTGATTTTGGTCACGCTGTTATTTGCCGCGTTTGCGCTTGGTGGTGGGTTTCAGCGCCTTGAGGGCATGGTTTTGCTTGGGCTGACAGTGGCCTATCTAGTCTATATCGTGCGTGGTGCCAAACAGCAGGATTCTCAAGCAGTTGCAGATGATTTTGCCAAAAATGCTGAGCAGGTTCAGCATCAATCGACAGGCAAGGCTTTGTTGATCGTTACACTTGGCGCTGGAGGGTTGGCCTTGGGAGCGGGTTTGCTAGTTGGGTGTAGTGTCGAGATTGCGACTCGGATGGGCATCAGTGATTTGTTCATCGGACTCTCGATCGTAGCGATTGGTACGAGTTTGCCAGAGTTGGCCGCTTCGATCGCGGCGGTGCGCGCTGGGCATGGTGATTTGTGTGCGGGTAATATCGTGGGCTCCAACTTGTTTAATATGCTGCTGATCGGTGGCGGCGCGTCGGTTTTTGCCGGCATGGAAGTGCACGATGAATTGCTACTGATCGAGTTCCCCGCACTCGTGCTACTTTCAGTACTGCTCCTATGGATATTTAAGAGCGGACATATCGTCAGTCGATGTGAGGGTGCGCTCTTACTTTTTCTATACCTTGCGATTCTGTCGATCTCCGGCTTGTCTCAATTCGGCTATTTTTCGTAATAAATTCTAGAGTTTACTCACTAACACACCATTTTATGCCTGATTCCTATCAACCTGTAGTCCTTATCATCCGTGACGGGTGGGGGGAGAATCATAATTCGGAGCAAGACTCTTATAATGCGGTGAAGCTTGCCAGGACGCCTTGCGCGGACCGCCTTACAGCCGAGTGGCCTCGCACAGAGATCATGGCGTGTGGGCTCGATGTTGGCTTGCCCACTGGTATCATGGGTAACTCCGAAGTAGGTCACCAAAACATCGGTGCTGGTCGAGTAGTAGATCAAGAGCTCGTCCGCATCAACAAGGGGATCGAAACGGGTTCGGTGAAGGATAGCGTTACATTTAAGGCATCGCTTGCCAATGTTAAGGCACAGGGCACTGCACTGCACCTCATGGGCCTTGTGTCTGACGCAGGCGTGCACGCGATGCTGGAGCATCTCTACGGTTTGATCCGAATTGCTAAAGACGAGGGCATTCAAGAGCTCTACTTGCATGCCTTTACGGATGGTCGCGACACTGGGCCCTTTAGTGGCAGGCAATTCATCAAAGAAGCCGAAGCCGAAATGGCGAAGATCGGCCTCGGCAAGATTGCATCGCTGTCTGGTCGCTACTGGGCGATGGATCGCGACAACCGCTGGGATCGAGTACAGCGCGCATACGATTGCCTCACTGGCCGCAATATCGAAACCACTGCCGCTTCTGCCGAAGCTGGCATACAGTATCAATACGATAACCCTGAGACTGCAGGCACTAAGGGCGACGAATTTTGCCCGCCAACCGCAGTGCTCGACACAGATGGTAAGCCCGTTGCGACGATTGCGCAGGGCGACTCGGTTATCTTCTGCAACTTCCGTGGCGACCGTCCGCGAGAATTGACCCGTGCGTTTATCCAAGACGATTTTGATAGTTTCGATCGCGGCGAGAAGCTCGACATTCACTTTTCGACATTGAGCGAATATCAAAAGGGCCTCTGCGATAACATCATTTTCTTCAAGCCTGAGAAGATGCAGGACATTCTCGCGAGCTACATCTCTGATCAGGGTATCCCACAGTTCCGCTGCGCGGAAACGGAAAAATTTCCGCACGTTACGTTCTTCTTCAACGATTACCGTGAAGAGCCGTTCCCAGGCGAAGACCGTGCGCTTATCCCGAGCCGTAAGGATTGCGCGACTTACGATGAAAAGCCGGAAATGTCGGCGTACGGTATCCGCGACGCGGCTGTCGAAGCAATCAAGTCCGGCAAGTACGGCCTAGTCGTAGTTAATTTCGCAAATCCTGACATGGTCGGTCACACGGGTGTGATCGAAGCCTGTATCAAGGCGTGCGAAATCGTCGATGGTTGCGTGCAGGATCTGCTCGACGCAGTGGACGCCGTGAACGGTCATGCAGTGATTACTGCAGATCATGGTAACTCCGATCAGCTCTGGAACCCCGAGAACGACGGGCCGCACACCGCGCACACGCTTAATCCAGTTGAGGTCGTCGTCTATGGCGAAGGTTGCAAAGGACGTGCGATTGCCGAGGGCGGCGCATTGGGTGACATCGCTCCAACGATCCTTGAATTGATGGGACTCGAACAGCCTGAAGCGATGACGGGGAACTGTTTGCTGAAGTAACACAGACGTATTTTTAATACAAAGCCTGGCTTTCACGATGTGGGTGCCAGGCTTTTTTGTGATTACTGGTCACTTGGTGAGTTATAGGGAGTGTCCGCCTCCGAGCGGACTGTAGTTGCACGAGTTTAAGGGTATTACGGACGACACGGAGGTCGTCCCTCCCTAATGGCTTCCACTAGACACAAAAAAGCCCTTCCAGTTAAGAAAGGGCTTCTTAAAATACTTAAACCAAAAAGCTTATTCAGCTGGCTTGGTCTTTTTGATGCCGACTACGCGATCGCCTTCTTTCCACTCGCCGCGCTGGCGGAGTAGGTCCACGCGTTCGAAACGCTTGAGGACTGTTCTGTTTTTCTTACCGCCGCCGCCGGTGGTTGCTCTGAAACTGTTGTGTTGTGACATGGTGTGCTCTTGGTTGAAAGTGAAAGCGAAGGAATAAACGGGCGCACCTGCGAAAGATCAAGGCCTAATCGCAATTTATTTCGGGTATTTCCGTGATTCTAGAATCGAGGTAGCGCAGGCGTATCCTGGCCCATACCTGTGATGGGTATAGTCACGTTGCTCTTGCGGCGCTTTCGTATACGTCCAGTTCAAGCCCGACGGTAGAGCCGAAAACATGATAAAGTGGCGTGGCTACAATTTAACCAAAGTGCAGGTATACCGTACTTTTGATGCGACGCCTCAACTGGTACGACCGAACGTGAGGCTTTACAGCTGGCACGAATCAAGCCAAGCAAGTTGTGGTAAAAATATGCTTGCACCCACTAAATACCGATTTGAGCAATTAAGGATCGCGCGGCACGTGATCCGTTGGTCACTACTTGTGCTGCCAGTCTCGGTGGCGGTGGGGACGCTGGTCGCGTTGTTTTTGTGGCTATTGGAGTCGGCGACGCAGATTCGTCAGGCCAACTTGTGGTTACTTGGGCTATTACCACTGGCAGGTATCGGTATTTATTGGTTGTACCGCCGATTTGGTAAAAATACCGAAGCGGGTAATAATTTAATCATGGATGAGATCCATGAACCCGGCGGGGGAATTCCGTTTCGGATGGCGCCGCTGGTACTGGTGACGACCGTAATTACGCATTTGTTTGGTGGTTCGGCTGGGCGCGAGGGCACAGCGGTACAGATGGGCGGCAGTGTGGCCGATTATTTCGCTAAGAAATTTGGTCTTCGCCATGAGGATAAGCGCATCTTGTTGATGGCTGGTATGGCCGCGGGCTTTGGCGCGGTATTTGGCACGCCAGTCACAGGGGCAATTTTTGCCTTGGAAGTGCTGGCTGTTGGGCGAATTAAATATGATGCGCTGATGCCGTGCTTGATTGCGAGTTTGGTGGCCGACATCACTTGTACTTCGTTTCCAATTCATCATACGCACTATTCGATCGGCTATTCCGCAAAGGAGGCGATGGGGGCAATGTCCTTTATCTCGTTTGATGTGTTGTTGTTACTCAAGGTATTGATCGCTGGTGCGTGTTTTGGTCTGGCCAGTTATGGATTTGCCGCGTTGTCGCATCGCCTAAAGGCAAAGAGCCAGCAGTTGATTGGCCGCAAGTGGCTGATTCCTGCAGTCGGTGCTGCGTTGGTGTTGGGCATAAGTTATTGCTTGGGCACGACCGATTATCTTGGTCTTGGCGTGAGTTCGCCAAACGCAGACGGCGTGAGTATTGTGTCGGCTTTTTCCGCGGGCGGTGCCGATTCTTTTAGTTGGTTTTGGAAGCTGTTGCTGACGGCAATCACATTAAGCTTCGGCTTTAAGGGCGGGGAAGTGACGCCGTTGTTTTTCATCGGAGCCACCCTAGGTAATACGCTCGCGATGCTTTCGGGCGCACCGGTCGATCTGTTTGCAGGGCTCGGCTTTATTGCTGTATTTGCGGGGGCCACGAATACGCCTCTGGCGTGCACGATGATGGGGATCGAGCTGTTTGGCGCTGAAAATACTGTTTACTACGCCGTCGCCTGTTTCACGGCTTATTACTTTAGCGGACATACTGGCATCTATACGTCGCAGCGTGTGGCAGTCTCAAAGTTCCACACCACTGAGGCGAAGGAATCGACGCTGCAGGAAATTAACACGAATCAACGAGAATATGGCCGCAGGTGAGCCATCGATTAACGCTATGAATCTGAACGAACAATTTGAGGCACCAATTGAATTTTTTAATCGTCACACTGGCTTGGTAGAAACCGAGTCAGTTTATGGCGAAGCTTTCTTGCGCTGGGCATATGGTAATCCATTGGGTCGCCTTACGGTGGCTCTGGCGGTGAAGCGGCTGTGGTTCTCGCGTTGGTATGGCTGGCGCATGGATCGCTCTGCGAGTCGCGAGAAGGTGGCGCCGTTCATACGCGACTATGCGGTGGACGTCGCAGAATTCGCGGCTGATGCCGATAGCTATGGTTCCTTTAACGAGTTTTTCTATCGTAAGCTGAAACCAAGCGCACGGCCGATTGCGTCAGGTGACTCGGTCGCCGCGTTTCCGGCGGATGGACGACATCTGGCGATTGCAGACGTCAGTGCGGCGGACAGTTTTTATATCAAAGGGCAGCGTTTCGATTTAGCAAAGTTCCTCGGCAGTGCCGAATTGGCCGCTGAGTTTGAAGGCGGCTCGATGTTGATCTCTCGTTTGTGCCCAGTGGATTATCACCGATTTCACTTTCCGGTGGCAGGGCGATCTGGTGCGGCACGTATTTTGGACGGTAGTTTGCGCTCCGTGAGTCCGTTGGCGCTACGCCGCAAGCTTTCGATCCTGTGGGAGAATCGCCGTATGATCACCGAGCTTGAGTCGGATGCATTCGGCAAGATGATCGTGATGGAAGTCGGCGCGACGTGCGTCGGTGGCATGCATCAGACCTATCAAGCCGGGTCTCAGGTTGAGAAGGGTGCGGCCAAAGGATATTTCTCATTTGGCGGTTCGTGTGTGACGACGGTATACCAGCCTGGCGCGCTTCGTTTTGACAAAGATCTTTTAGACCAGGCCGCGCTTGGCCGTGAAGTATATGCCAAAATGGGCGAGCAGTGTGGCGTCGTGGCCTGAGCCTGCTAAGCTTAGAAACTCCAAAGATAGCTCTTTTCTGTGGCGAGCACCTCACCATTAGAGTTCTTAATCGTGAAACGCCAAGCCGCAGGTATGGCACTTTGATTCGACCAGTCTTCACCGGTTAGACCGATGAATATTTCATTATTTTTTGGTAATTTTGAGGGTAGCTTGAAGGTGTGTTCTTGCGCATCGAGTGATTTCGGTGAATAGATTTCGCCTTCGACATAGGTGCCGGCTGGAAGGTCGCGCACTTGCTCGTCGAGGATCAGCACGAAGTAGTAGCCCGCACGTTCACTTCGATCAGTGCGCACGATGACTCGATTTCCGAGGTTTTCCTTGCCAGTCAAATACTCAGCGACTCGTTTGAACGCCTCGGCTTCAATATAGCGTGGTTTAATATCGAGGATGGTGACGCTGGTAAGCACGGGCTTCTTGGTAGAAGTGCAAGCGATGCATAGGAGACTGAAAAAGGCGAGTAGGAGTATGCGCATAACGAGTAGGTTCGTGAGGGGCGGAGGCTTGTCAATAGCCACGTGCAGACTATCGCATGATTCACTGCAGCATTTTTGGGGTTGTTTTAGATTAGTTCACGATTAAGTTTTGGGTTGTTACTTTTATAGTATAGAAAAGCTTCTTTTCGATCACTATCACTCAACCCTGTAAACTTATGATGCGCCGTATTTGCCTGTTACTTTCGTTCCTGATTTCTGTACAATTTTCTGCCGCGGTTGATGAGGCTACTAGTGCTCATTTGAAAGGCATCTATTCGCTGTACATGACTGTGGATACTTCCATGGCGTCTGATATTCAATCGAGTGAACGTCTCGATCTAAATGATATCATGGAACTCCAACTCAGGCGCGGAAATGTCGCTTTGAATACCTACGTGTTGAATCAACCTGAGGTGAATATCCCGCTCATTCGACTTTCAATCGATACCTCCAGTCGTATTGCTTCTGGTGAATTTGAGTTGATTGTGCAGGTGCGCGATTTTGTAACGATTGATCGTAATGGTGAAAAGACTGTCGCGACAGTTTTTGAAATGCGCCGCCGTGGCAGTTCCAGTTCCGGATCGAAACAAGTAGAAGTTATTAAAGCAGAATTACGTGATATGATGGGCGACTTCGTCACGACCTTTTGCGAGGTGAACCCGAAGCGGTAGATCGCAAGAATAGAGTAATTTTTAAAGTAGTGGATGTAGCTCAGCCTAACAGGCACTGGCTCGAATTCTCTTGATTAAGCTATAATCGAGCAACTTGGATTTTGTTTTAATGCCCTGACGATGCGGTGGCCTGACTCTTTTTGCTAGGCGAATGGCATTCTTTGCGATACACCTGCCGCTCTATCTTCGCCTTACCGTTAAAGGGCGGCCGCATGCTTCGGGAGAAATCCGACTTTTTTAGCATGCACTTACTATCCAAGCTGCAGTCAATAATGACTCAGCCATCTACGAGTCGCATGATCGGAGTATCGTCTATTTAGACAGCCAGCGCGCCTCACTACTCAAAGCAAATCATTATGTCATTTTCTGAACTGGGACTCCTTCCCGAACTCGTTGCAGCCGTTGAAGCCAAAGGCTACACTATCCCTTCGCCTATCCAGGCACGCGCTATCCCAGCGGTGCTGGATCGCCGCGACGTCCTCGGCGGCGCACAAACTGGCACGGGAAAAACTGCCGCTTTTAGTTTGCCGATGCTACAGATTCTTTCTGGATCTGAGTTTAATGGCCAAAATAAGCGCCCGCGCGCGCTCGTGCTTGCGCCGACTCGTGAGCTTGCTGCGCAAGTGCATCAGAGCATCGTTGATTACGGTCAGCATGTAAATATACGTTCGTTTGTGATTTTCGGTGGCGTGGGCTTCCAGCCTCAGATCAATGCACTCCGCCGTGGGCTCGATATTGTCGTTGCCACTCCCGGTCGCTTGCTAGACCTCTGTCAGCGAGGTGAGATGCAACTTTCGAATATCGAGATGCTGGTGCTCGACGAAGCTGACCGCATGTTGGACATGGGCTTCATCAATGACATTAAGAAGATTTTGCAATTGATGCCTGCCAAGCGTCAGAACTTGTTCTTCTCGGCCACCTATACCAAAGAGGTCAAGAAACTTGCCGATTCCATGTTGCATAATGCGGTCGAAGTCGAAGTCGCTGCGCGTAATGCCACTGCGGATCGCGTCGACCAAGAGGCATATGTTGTCGCTCAAAATGCAAAACCACAATTTCTAGCCGATTTGATCCAGCAGGGGGATTGGACGCAGGTGCTAGTCTTTTCTCGGACTAAGCATGGAGCGAATAAACTCGCCAAGTATTTAGATCAGCAAGGGATCGGTGCAATGGCGATTCATGGTAATAAGAGCCAGTCTGCCCGTGAGCGTGCGCTGAGCATGTTCAAGTCTAATAAGATCCGTGCGATGGTCGCGACTGATATCGCTGCGCGTGGTCTAGATATTGCCGACTTGCCGCATGTGGTGAATTATGAGTTGCCCAATATCCCTGAAGACTACGTGCACCGTATCGGTCGCACGGGTCGTGCCGGCAAGGCGGGTAACGCAGTCTCACTCGTTAGTGATGTGGAGGAGGGCTATCTCTGGGACATCGAGAAGACGATGAAGAAAAATATTCCACTCTTCAGAATCGATGACCGCGGCGAAAAGATAGCTGTGCCACGCCCAGCGACACGCTCAAAGAAATCACGCCCTGCACCGGGTCAACAGAACCGTGGTGGCGGTGGTCGCCAAGGCTCTGGCGGTGGTCGCTCTGGCGGTGGTCGTCCACAAGGTGGCGGTCGCTCCAGTGGAGGTCGTCCGCAAGGTGGCGGTGGTCGCTCCAGTGGCGGTCGTCCACAAGGCGGCGGTTCCAGTGGTGGTCGATCGAGCGCTGCGCCGAGTCGTTCACGCGGTCGCAACCGATAATCATTTTAAAGGGCGGACTAAAAAGTCCGCCCTTTTTTATGAGCGAATCGCTTGAGGCTTTAAGTCTGGCCTCCGTGGTGAGACGGGGGAGCGCTTCGCTGGTCTGTATTCCATTTCGTGACTTTTGTGTTTGTTTGAGCCTGCGTGGGAGATGTCCTCGTGTTGAGAGCGCGAGCGAGCTCGGACGCCACAGTGTTGCTAAATCACCGTGCCGACGCTTTTCATTCGCCAATTCGGCGGCGGCCATTTAGCGGATTAGGGTATGAGTTCTATTAATGATTTAATTCAAACAGTGGCGGCGCTTCGTGAACCGAATACAGGCTGCCCTTGGGATATCGAGCAAGACCACCAATCGCTGGCCGAATGTTTAGTCGATGAGTGCTGCGAGTTATTGCAGACGATTGATCGGCTCGACATGCACCACATGGAAGAGGAGTTGGGCGATGTGCTGCTACAGGTCGTGATGCATGCCCAGATTGCGCAGGAGGCGGGGCATTTTGACTTCGAAGCGGTGTGTGCAGTGGTGAATGAGAAGTTGGTTACGCGGCACCCACATGTGTTTGGCGAAAATGCGAAACTCGGCGACTCGGACGCAGTGCTCAAGCAATGGGACGAAATTAAAGCGGAGGAAAAGAAGCGCGGACCTCAGCAGGTCGGACGGTTTAAGGATTTACCGAATCAATTGCCGGCTCTGATGTATGCACAGGATGTCTATAAGCAGATTCTAAAACAGCAGATGGACGCTTCCGAAGTGATTGATGGGGGTGGCATTGCGATGACAGCGCAGGCGTTGGCTGATGATGAGTTGGCGCTCGGCAAGCAGTTGTTTGAGATCGCTGCGGCCTGTCGAATCAAAAAACTTGAACCTGAGACCGCGCTACGCCGCTATGCGCAAAACGTGGTCGATCAGTTAGAAGCATCGACTGAGGACTGAGATATTTCTGAGTAATGGCTGATGTATTTGATCTATTGGAAGGGCTGAGCTCCGTCTCGTCAGTCGAGGCTAGTGCTGAACCGTCACACTACGGACGACGCGGAGGTCGTCGCTCCCAACTAATGATAAATGTTTTTAAGTCTCAATAACGGTGAATCAGTGCCAGTCGATGTGCGGCGCCGTAAGGGCACGCGACATTTACGGCTTAGTTTGAATCATAGTAATCAAGCGGTGATTTCGGTGCCGTGGCATTGCTCGGATCGGGAGGTACTCAAATTCATAGACAAGCAACGCGACTGGTTGGAAGCACAGTTGGCAAGAGTGCCGCGCGCGCGTTCGGTAGTGGATTGGTTTAATGAGCATCCGCAGCTGACTGGCAGCGGCGATCGCTTTACCGTGCGTGTTGAGTCGACCGAACGTCTACGGGCGGATTATATCTTTGATCAGGGCGGGGCGGAGATCGTCTTGCGCGTTCCGCATCAGAGTGTCGATGCCGACGCGGCATTGTTGGCCTTAGTGCGACGTTTTGCGAAAGACGCGATGCTATGTCGACTCGCGTATCACGCTAAATGCTTGGATTTAAAATATTCCAAACTCAGCGTGCGCGATCAAGCCAGTCGCTGGGGTTCGTGCTCATCGAGTGGCGGAATTTCATTAAATTGGCGCTTGGTTCTAGTTAGCCCTGAATTACAGGATTATGTAATTTTACATGAGTTAGCGCATTTGACTGAGATGAATCATTCAAAGCGTTTTTGGAGGCTATTGGATCAGTATGATCCGAAGCGTGAGTTACATGAAGCGCAACTCGATGCGTTAACTGCAGCGATCATGCGTGTGGGGCGTACGTAAGCTTTTTTGTAGGCCGTGTTACTTTTATGCAGTAGATTTCGGAAATCCGTACCGGACAGGACTTGAGCATTATGCTTAGAATATTATTTATTCGACTGTTTTGTCTGGTGGCTATTATAAGTTGTATAGCATCGCTTATCCGGCGTTATATATGCCACCAGTTGGTATCGGCTAAAACTGCCTAGATTAAATCGATTTAACAGTGCATCATCGCAAATGTTATGAGTTCAAATAATATCGATCCATCAGTCCACAAGCATACTGGCCACACCCGACTCTTAAAAGCAGGCGTCTGTTCGTTGTCGGGCCTTAGCTATGCAATGCATGAGGCTGCATTTCGCTTGGAAGTTGCCGTCGGTAGTCTACTCATCATAGGCTCATTCTTTCTGTCATTGTCGCTAGTTGAGCGTTTGATTTTAATTGCTTCTGTGCTATTGGTGTTGATCGTCGAAATCTTGAACTCAGCGATCGAGGCGGTGGTTGACGATATTTCACTCGAACACCGTGCACTCGCTAAACAGGCGAAAGATATGGGCAGTGCTGCGGTCTTCATTGCGCTGGTTAATTGCGGAATCTGCTGGACGACTGTGATCTACACAAATTGGTAGGCGCTCACTTGCTTGCGAAGCACTGAAGTGGGCATCAAAAGATGCAACCAATTAATTCAATGTTCGACGTATGACATTAAACGTAGAATAAATGGATCAATGCTGCACATCGTTTTATTTAATCCGGAGATTCCTCAGAATACGGGCAATATCGGCCGACTGTGTGCGATAACTGAGACGCGCTTGCATTTGATTCATCCGCTGGGTTTCACGATAACCGATAAGCATCTCAAGCGCAGCGGTATGGACTACTGGCATGCGCTCGATGTACACCATCACGATGATTGGCCGGCGTTTAAGGCAAGTGAGTTTGCTCCTCGACGCATGTGGTTGTTTACCACCAAGGCAGATCATGTCTATTGGAACGTGCAATACGCAGAGGGCGACGGATTAGTCTTTGGCAGTGAAGGCCACGGCGTGCCAGACTGGTTGCATACCGAACTGGAAGGGCAACGCCTGACTATTCCGCATAAAAATACGGCTCTCCGTTCCCTGAATCTTTCGACTTCGGCTGGTATTGGGACTTACGAGGCATTGCGGCAACTCGCAGCAGGCTAGGCGTTGAGCAATAGACGGCCTGTCAGCATTGCTAAATTGCTGATTAGCAGGTGCTCCGCTTTAGCGTTTATTCGCCATTGGACACGGATGAATTGTCGCGTCGCTATTTAAATTCTGCTGGTGCATCAATCAGCGCGCCGAGAAATACGAGTTCAGTTTCACCGGTATTGCGAATTGCTTGAGTCTCGCCGTCACGGGTGATTTGTAGGGTGCCAGGTGTAAAAGGATGTTCGACGCCATTATCGACGACGACACCAATACCGGAAATGCAGTAGTAGAAGTCTTCATCGCCATTGTGCGAATGCGCGCCGACGCTGGCACCAGGTTCGAGGCGGACGAGGCCGACACTTTTGATCGCACTACCAGGAAATAGATCCAATAGCTTGTGCGCATAAACGGTGCCTGTGCCACCACGAACATCTTCAGCAACTTCAGGCACTATATCATGAACAATTGTAATCATACTATTAGTGTAATTGGTTCTGTCTGCCTGTCATTAACAAAACGCATTTTACTGTTGGTGTCGTTTAATCATAAGGTCAGTCAGCATCATTAAGCAACGGACTATTTATTCTAAGCCGCGGTCATTTTATGTAATATCAAAGAAGCGTTTGTGTGTGTCACTATTTTTGACTGACATTATTTATTGGATTAGTATGCCTGTCATGGCGGCACTGGATAGATTAGCCAAGGTGCCCGCCAGCACCACTTTCATCTCCAGCTGGGCATCTCTGCACGGCGGCTCGGGACGAGGCTACCGAGCCCTTCTAGAAGGATCGCAAACAACACAAATTAGCGAACCGACACAGGGCAAATGTGATTTATTTGACCAAGGCTATCTTAGTCGCAGAATCCTGGCGAGATTCAGTTTTAATTCGATTTTTTTGCGAATTTAAGACTAACTATAGTGGTGCAATGTGCGTGTGAATTATTTTTTATCGATAATAGTAACAAAAAATAACGTATTTAAAGCTTGATCTTAATGTATTTGTATTTCATGTGAATAAGTTATGAAAGCGCTTATTGTAGAAGACGAAGAGTTGGTTCGTGAATTGTTAGCCAGTGTGGTCTCAAAGGAATTTGAGTTCAGTTATGTCAAGGAAGCAAGTGATGGTGAGTCTGCATGGAAGCAGTTTCAGAAAGAAAAATTCGATTTTATCGTGCTAGATTTAATGCTACCCAAGCTTGACGGTTTGAGTCTAGCCCGCCGGATACTCAAGGTGGCGCCAGATGTTCGTATTTTAGCCCTTTCCAGTGAGTGTGATGACTATACGATTCGCGAAGTCACTCGCAGTGGAATACTTGGTTTTGTCCACAAGCAAGAAATGTCGCTCGAAATAATATTTAGCGCATTTAACGACGTCTCCGCTGGGGAGATTTATTATTCAGCGAATGCGCAAAAGTTAATTGCTGGTATGTGGCAGGACCCTGATGCCTATTACAAAATTATGTCGGATAGAGAGTTGCAGGTCCTGCGCTTGATTGCGCAAGGCCATGACCATGTGAGTGCTGGCGAATTATTGGGTATTAGTGAATTCACCGTTCGTCGCCATAAACACAATGTTATGAAGCGACTCAATGTCAGTGACGAAGCCAGTTTGGTGCGCTTTGCTTTTGAAAAAGGCGTCGTTAAATCTAAAGGTGGTCTCGATTGGACAGCCGTCTCGCACAAGAAACAGTCACTCTAGCAGCGCTAGGATTTACGTGCGGATTCAAGTCTTGTAACTAGGGCCGCAGCGAACCTGCATTATATACATAATGCCTCCGGCCAATCGGAACGCTATGGGCGCCGGGACTCGAACCCGGGACCCTCGGTTTAGAAAACCGATGCTCTATCCAGCTGAGCTACGCCCACATAGCGTTCCGCATTTGCGAGAATCGACGAACAAAGCAGTTTTGCTTGAACAAGCAATACGATTATTCGAGCTTGAGGCCTGATATGATCCGCTTAGGCCAAAGCGCACTAGCTTTGTTGGAGCCACTCCAGTAGCTCGTTGTCGCTGCTGATTTTGGTGGCCAATTGATATTCGGGGGCGAGCTGTTGGTGGTAGGCACATTGGTTGTAGCGTTTGCCATGGAGTAACACTTTGGCGCGTTGCCCAGGAGCGCGGACGATACGGCCGAGGGCTTGGTGGATGCGGCGTATGGCGGGGATAATATAAATATCTGTGAAGGCCGCGTCTCTATCGGTGCTAGGATGAATGTCCATCTTGGCGTCTTGGATGGCGTTGACTTCTGGTAGCGCGGGACCGACCACCATCGCGAAGTCGATTCGTCCGCCAAGCTTGTCGACGCCTTCGGCATAGCTGGAGCCTAAGATCAGAAAGAGGGCGTCGGCCATCAGCAGGCCTTGGTCGATGAATGTTTCTTGTTCGGCTAGATCGACGCCGCGCGGTTGCACTTGAACGCGTGTCCCAGGATTGAGTGCGGCGAGATAGGCTTTGATATTTTCGGCGTAAAGATAAGAGGCAAAAAAAACGGCGACGGGCACACCAGGGCTTTGAGCGATCAGTGCGGCGATCGTGCGTGCGGTAGTTTCGTAATACTTATCGCGTTGCTTATAACGAGTATCGACACGAGTATCAATGGCAACGCGATAGGCGTCTTCGCGCCACGGCGCATGGCCTAGCGCGAGTGTGGCATTTTCTGCGGTCAGGCCACAGAGCTGGTAAAAACTCTGAATTGGAGCGAGTGTAGCAGACATTAAGATGCTGCCACCGAAGGGCGCGACGCAGTCTGCGATCCAGTTGCTGGCATTCAGACTAGTGGCTCGGAGCGTGCCTTTCGAAGGTGACCAGTGCAGCCATTGATGCGCAGGCTCGGCAAGGCGTTGTGCTAAATCGGGAATACGCCAAGCGATGTCGATGGCAAAGGGGGCGGTGGTTGTGTGATCGAAATAGGCGTCTTTGAGTTGCCGCGTAAAATCTTCGCACAAGTCGAGCATTTCGCAGAGCGTAGCAGGGGGGAGTGGCTCCTTGGTGGTCAATAATTCAAGGCAGCGGATAAGCTCTTCGCCAATACTGAGAAGATGGTGTGATGCCCCTGCGCTGCGTAGTTCTTCAAGCGCGAAGAGCAGGTCGGCTGCGCTGAGTTCGACACTCAATGCATCGGCCGCGCGGTCGGGAAGATTGTGCGCTTCATCGACGATGAGTAATGTCTTGGCGGGATCAAACCCATGCTGCTCAAGAAAAACAGCCCGACTAGAGGGCGAAAATACGTAATTGATGTCAGCGATCCAGACCTCGGCGAATGGCAAGCAGCCCTTGGTTAGGGCATAGGGACAGACACCAGTGGACTCGCCGAGCTCTTTGCTGCGGTTGAGGCTCAGAGTGCCGTGTTCGAACAGATCCGGCGGGTTGATGGCAGCGGCCCGCCAGCTTTGGCCGATCCGATCATTGCAACGCTCGTCGCCTGTACAGGTGTGGGCAGCGCTTTCGATGCAATGTTCCGTGCGGTTGCGCATCTGAATGTAGCGTAAATTGTCGCCAATCATACTGCGGAGTTGGCGAATCGTTTCAAGCTGACCTGTTGATTTACTGGTCAGGTAGATCGCACGATCATAGACACCGCGCTGTATTTGACGTAGCATATGTTCGAGCACAATGCCGGTTTTGCCAAAACCAGTGGGCGCTTCGAGGAGCACGGTTTTGCTTTTTAGGGTGGCATGGTCGAGCGTGGTGAATAGCTCAGCCTGACCTTCGCGCAAAGTTTCAAATGCCGGCTGTAGCTCGACTCCTTGGAGGCGCAGTTGGCTGGTGCGTCGGTCTTCGAGGAAAGGAAGTAGCGTCTCGAGTTGGCTGGTAAAGGCGCGCTCGTCAGCTTCGGTGAGTGGCACGATTTGAACGCCACCAGTCTCGACCTCGATAAAGTAGAGCTCCGCACGGGTCGTGGATTCGGCATACTCGGGGAGTAGCCGCGCGAGGCTTAGGTAGATCGCGGCTTGGGCGAAATAATCGGGATAGCGACTGGCAAGTTCTTCGGTGCTGGCGGGCAGGCCATCACGCACAGTTTTAACTTCACGAATGCATAACTGATTCTGCTCAGGAATGAGTTGATCGATACGGCCCTGGATTTCAAAGCACCAGTCACGGTAAAACCACTTTGCCTTGAGTGGCACTTCGAAGCGCGCGTCAGCGTGAATTTCGCGCGTTTGATGTGCGGCGCTGGTATGCCATTGTTGGCCGACTGCAGCACGCCATGATGTAGTTCCATGCCCTCCGCTCGACGGCACCTGACGAAAGGTGGCGAGTTCGCGCACACTCAAGCGGACAGTTCGGGCGGTTGGATCAATATGCATCGCCCGTCATGGCTGACAAATGACGCGTAGAGGTCAAGCCTTGGAGATGGCAAGGTGAGGTTTGCGCGATTCAACTAGCGAGCGATCTTCTGCCGAAGCGTCGGGATGGTGCTCGGTGGCATGGAGAAGATATCCGAGTCGACCGTTTGATTGGCGCTGATGGTTTCGAAGGTGATTGTGCCGAATGGAGAGTTTTCGGCGAGTAGTTCGATTTGTTTAGGCAGGAGCACGCCGTTGACTGATGCGAATCGTGTGGCGCGGTAGTCCATATATTCCTCGATTCCAGCGATCGTTCCTTTGCCGCCCCATCGGGTAAGTAGATGCTTTTCTTTATCAAAATAAAACCAGCTGCGTATATTATTTTTCCCATAGCCAGTAATAATGTAGGCAGGGCGGCCCGCAACTTTGGACATGCCTTGATATTTAAATACATATTCGGCTATGAGAGGTACGACGAAGGGCTGGATTAGCCAATGCTGATGCGCAAAGTGTATGCCGTCACGACCACTGAATAGCTCCGGATGCTCCCCTTTTGGCAGGAGTTTCTGATGCCAAGTTTGCACACCATCGAATGAATATAGCGTCTTGTACTTACGGCCGAGGTGCTTCCATGTGTAGGTGAGTTGGCGGCGGCCATCCTGTGTTTCGATGAGGCGAAAAGATTTTAACTTCCCAGCCTCGACAATACTGCCGGTGGCTATGACATTTTTTAATTTGATGTAAGCTTGCTTACCTCCAGAGACCGCGAGGTAATTCTTAATTAGCTGCTTACTGGTTGTATCGCTAAGCTGCGGACGGAAAGTGGCCACGGCTTTGGGCGCGACTGTCGTTTCTGTCTGAGCGACAACAGGGGAGGGCACTAGGAAACCGAGAGACAGGGCAAGCGCACATAAATGTGAATATTTCATAGTGTAAGGTATTTATTGTTCGTAAATTTCTCATAATCACAACTTGATTTAACTATGCGTATTTTAATTACTGGTGGTGCCGGTTTCCTAGGTAGTCATTTGTGTGACCGTCTGTTGGGCGAAGGGCATGAAGTCATTTGCATGGATAACTTCTTTACGGGACGTAAACGCAATGTGCAGCATCTGATGGCAAACCCACTGTTTGAGCTGATGCGGCATGATGTGACGGATCCGTTTAAAGTCGAAGTCGATCAAATCTACAATCTCGCTTGCCCAGCTTCGCCGGTGCATTACCAGCACAACCCGATCAAGACGATTAAGACCTCGGTCATGGGCGCGATCAATTGCCTTGGCTCTGCGAAGCGCGTGAATGCGCGAGTCTTTCAAGCGTCCACTTCTGAGGTGTATGGTGACCCTGATCCATCGATGCATCCACAGCCAGAGTCCTATTGGGGCAATGTCAACCCGATCGGCATTCGCTCGTGTTATGACGAGGGCAAGCGTGCTGCCGAAACTTTGTTTATGGATTATCACCGCCAAAACGGTGTCGATATTCGCATTGTCCGTATCTTTAACACGTATGGCCCGCGTATGTGTCCAGATGATGGCCGCGTTGTGTCAAATTTTATCGTGCAGGCACTGCAAGGGCACGACATTACGATTTACGGCAAGGGGCTTCAAACGCGCTCCTTCTGTTATTGTGAGGACTTGATTGAAGGCTTTGTGCGCCTAATGAATCAAGACGATGTGATTGGCCCGATGAATATCGGCAACCCCGGCGAGTTTACCATTCTGGAGCTGGCACAAAAGGTGATCGCTCAAACGGGCAGCAAATCTAAGATAATTTACGAAGCCTTGCCATCAGACGATCCAAAGCAGCGCCAGCCGGATATTCGTCAGGCACAAAAAGTGCTTGGTTGGGAACCGAAGGTATCCCTAGACGAAGGCTTAAAGCCGACCATCGCTTATTTTGATAAAGTCTTGTCGGAGGGATAGGTTTAGTCCAAGAGCTTGGGTTTGTGAGGGCAACGCTCGGTCGTCGCTGACATTTCGCGAGATAGCACTAGAGGCGCAGCAAGAGCGGAGCATTCCCTCCAACTTTTAGCGCAGGCCAACGAGCGCCCTACGCTTTGCCAAGTAAGCGCTGCATGTTGTGCCACATGATCGCAGTCCACTCCTCGGAGCTTAAGTTTGCTTGGTTCTGGATCGTATCGATGTATGTGCTGTAGTCGGGCGTCTTTTGCGTGCGCGGATAGACACGTAGCGGGAAGTCTGAGCCGAATAGGATCTTTTCGGCGCCGACGATTTCAATTAGCCGTCGAAAGATCGCCGGTTCGTAGAGCAGGGGTGTGGCAGAAGTGTCGTAGTAAACATTTTTCAATGCTTGCCGCAGGCGTGGATTGAGCTCGAAGAAGGCTAGGCCTCCGCCCCAATGGGCGAGTATCAGTTTCAACTGTGAGTGTGCTTCAGCCATGCGCAAAAAATCGTTGAGCGGGGTAGGCACACTGCCAGGGTGCTGGTGACCAACGGCTTCGGTGGCGTGTAGATTGATCGGCCAGTCGTGCGCGACGCACCAATCCGCGAGCGCCTGCCAACCTACGCTGCTGGAGTCGAAATTCTGAATGCCTGGGTGCAGCTCGCCCACGCCGCGTAGTCCGAGGCTAAGCGCATCTTGGCATTGAGCGATGACTGACGCTGCGGTGCCACCAGGATGGATCGAAGCAAAGCCGATAAAGCGCTCGGGTGCTGCCTGTATCCAATCAGCAATCACGGCATTTTGCCAGCGGCAGGTGGCTTCGTTTTGCCAATACCAACCGAGTAAGACGCTTTGTTCGACGCCCGCGGCATCCATCGCGGCTAAAGTTTGCTCCAGCGTCGCCCAGCCTTGAATGGAGGGGCGATCGAGTGGGGCGACGAGCTCAGCCCAGTGTGGTTCATTGTGAGACTCCGCCCATGCACGCGGAGCTGCCGCGAGATCGACTGGGTAACAATGGCTATGGCTGTCGATGATTTTCACGGTATGTGTAGGTAGTGAGTCTATGTCATTTGATTGAACAATCAACCAGCGGTGGGCCCCGGCTGCCGTAAAACCAGTCGCTACGAGTTTCCCTATCTGCTAGAGTTTGTGGCGAGCGGGTTTATGCCGCAATGAATTTATAGTCGCACGGGTAGCCCGCGGCTCTGCAAATGCTGTTTAGCTTGGCGAATCGTGAAGGTGCCAAAGTGAAAGATCGAGGCCGCGAGTACCGCGCTGGTTTTACCTTTGTCGATGGCATCAGCAAGGTGATCGAGGCTGCCTGCGCCACCGGAAGCGATGACGGGCACTTCGACGGCTTGGCTAACGGCGCGATTGAGCGCGTTGTCAAATCCCGCCTTAGTACCGTCAGCGTCCATGCTGGTCAGAAGAATTTCGCCGGCGCCAAGTGTGACGACTTGTTTGGCCCACTCGACCGCGTCGAGTTCCGTGTTATTACGCCCGCCATGGGTGTAAACCTCCCAGCGATCTTCGCCTTTGACACGCTTGGCATCGATTGCGACGACGATGCACTGGTTGCCGAACTTGGAGGATGCTTCGCGGATGAGATCTGGATTAATGATGGCTGCTGTGTTAAGGCTGACTTTGTCCGCTCCAGCATTCAGCATGTCGCGAATGTTTTCGACGTTACGCAATCCGCCGCCGACAGTGAGTGGCATAAAGCACTGATCGGCGGTGCGCTTGACGACGTCGATCATGGTGTTACGCTTGTCGCTGGAAGCAGTGATGTCGAGGAACACCAGTTCATCGGCACCTTGCTGCTCGTAGGCTTTGGCTTGCTCGACGGGATCACCCGCGTCGATCAAATTGACGAAGTTGACGCCTTTGACGACGCGACCTTCATGAACATCTAAGCAGGGAATGATTCGGACTGAGAGCATGACAGAAGATAAAAACTGGAATGGATGTGTGTAAACAAAGAATGCCGCAAGCGAAGGATTGCGGCATTCAGAAATTAGTTGGTAGCGAAGTCTTACTCGTCAGCAAACGCGATGTCTGGCTCAAACGAGAGTGCGAGACGATACTGAGTACCAGGGCGCATGATCAGTGGATGATCGCGCTCAAGGATTTGCAGGTAGTGCATGTTGCCATAGTAAGTGCGGTATTCTGGATCTTCGGTAACGACGTCGAGATCTTTCCATTCTGCCTGGAAATCATCTTTCACCACGTTGGTGCGGTGACCTTCTTCGCCGAGTGTGAAAGAGGTGCCGACCCGGTAACGACTGTGTGACGCTGCGATCGCTAGCACGTAGCGCATGCGATCCAGTTGTACTTGCTGTTTCACCGTGAAGCAGAATTCGCAAGTGATTGTGCCGCCCTTAAACGACCACATGACCTTACAACTACCTAGACCCGGGACGATTTTCTCGTCTGTGGTAATAAGCTCTGGCTGGTCATACTTGAAAGTGAGCGCGTTACGCAGACCCATCGCGGTGGTGCAATTCTTGCCATAAAAGGAGGGCACGATGACTTTGTCGCCAAAGGTCAATTCGGGCATCATGATCGGTAAATACTTCTGAACCGGCCAGTCGAAGATGCCTGGTGAGTGTGGAAACGCGAGGTAGTCGGACGTGCCTTTACCTTGCTCGCCGGAAGCAATGAGTGGCAATTGAACTGCTAAGCCGGAATTAGGGTCTTGGTAAACGAACAGCCCTTGTTCCTTTTTGTGCGACTTGTCGAAGCTGACAAAACGAGCCACCTTGCGAGCTGCAACCGGTTTAGAGGGAGCGGCGCTGCCCTTAGTGGCACGTGCCAGCCGTGCCCACTGGCAGAGATAGCGGGCGGCATCAAAGTTTGCCATCCGTGTCGTGTGGTATGGCACGGTGTCACGCTCTTCGTCGCGGATGACTAGGTAGCCATGCTCTTGGTCGAGGTAAGTCGCGAAGAAATTCATGAATAAACGACGCACGGTGTCTGTATAAAGGTCACGTTTGTCGTCCGCTATCCAACCATCGCGGAGTGCTTGCAGGATAAGACTAATGCAGTGCATCTGTCCATATGCGCCGAGTGAGCGTCCGTAAGCAAAGCCACTGCCGTCTTGGCGAACTAGGTCAGGGATCATCTTTAGGTATTTTTCCGAATAAGTGCGCAGGCTAGGTAGTTTGCGCTCACGAAGGTGCAGATTTGAGTGCAACTGAAGTGCTTGACGAATGAATACGAAGCTAAGGACCCCGTAAATATCGAATGCGCCGCCGAGCTTGCCTTCTTCGCCACTCGCGTCGTCGAAATAGCCTGCTGAAGAGGTCGATTCGATGCGTTCAAGAAAACGATCAATTAGGCGTCCCGTCTCATCTTTCTTGGAGAGGCCGAGACTGAAGCGAGTGACTGCTTTGGCGATATTGAAGCTCTGAAAGTGGTTGTCGTAGTCGCTACGTTCAAGCAATTGCTTATCGAGTTGCTCACGAGTTGGGTCGAGCAGGCGCTCCCACAAAGGATTGCGATCCTTGGCTGGGCCGAAGGAGAGAAGACCGAGCGCGGAATAGGCTAGGCCGTTTTCGTGCCCCTCCTCGGTAAATACCTGTGCGGTGACGCAACGGGCCGCAAGGTCAACTAGGTCGTGCTCGCCGAGTGTGGTCTCGTTGGTTGCACGGTAATACTCGCCAATCGCAAGCGCAGCGTGTCCAGGTTCGTCGAGGCGACTGTTTTCACCAGCAACAGGGGATATAGTGCCCTGTTCGCTGATCGATTCGAGATTGTGACCCAGAATTGACTGGGCCATATCGAGGCACTGATCTGCAAAATTTTCCATTAATCGAAAGGCGTCATTTTAACGCGAAGAGCAGGTTTTGATGCTCAGCGCAGCTGGGCTTGTCAATAGCTTTCGAGAAAGTCTGAAATTCCGTTTTAGTAAAGCGAAAGTCATTGACCTTAGAATACTGTTTCATTGGCTGGTAAGCCTCTGTGAGCTACACTATGTTGCTACCTAAGTGGCCACTGCAAGTATCACCTCTAATACTACCTTACTATGTCGACTGACCCTTCTTCAATGCAATCCGTATCCCACGAGAATCGAAAATTTGCCCCGCTGGCGGCTTTTTCAGAAAATGCCCACATTGGCAGTATGGAGGCCTACACGGCGCTGTACCAGAAGAGCATCAAGGATCCCGAGGCCTTTTGGGCAGAAGCTGCAGAGGATCTGCATTGGTTTAAAAAGTGGGATA
>Ga0206125_10001637_pt1 | contig 25549 bp, 13 predicted proteins | sample Helgoland_Spring_4_FD_148598 | JGI IMG/M metagenome (GOLD analysis project Ga0206125, IMG submission 148598) | Pelagic subsurface seawater microbial communities from Kabeltonne, Helgoland, North Sea - Helgoland_Spring_Bloom_20160331_1 | ecosystem: Environmental > Aquatic > Marine > Epipelagic ... | reverse complement strand
CACAAGCGGCCCTAAAGTAAGAGTGCTTAACGATGACACTTCTCCAACTTTTAAGTTTAAAATTAAAAACAAATAAATAACAAATTTAAAATTACAAAATTATGGCAATTACTCCTGGAGGTAGTTTGAATAGTGTGCCTTCTTCAAGGCAACAAACACTTGCAACAAATTATCTAGATTTTACTGGGACTACGGACAACACGTGGGCTCAACAATATTTACCAGACCTAATGGAAAAAGAAGCTGAAGTTTTCGGACCGAGAACTATTTCAGGATTTCTTTCACAAGTTGGGGCTGAAGAAGCGATGGCTTCTGACCAAGTAGTTTGGTCTGAGCAAGGTCGTTTACATTTATCTTACAAAGCTGAGATAAAATCAAGTACAACTATTCAAATACAGTCTGATATTGATGGTAACAACGAAGATACTACTAATGGTATATCTGGATCTGGTGCTTCAAGAGCGCTTCACGGAATTAGAGTTAACGATACTGTTATCGTTGCTACTGCTTCTGGTGTTGCTAAATGTTTAGTAACGGCTATGAACGGCTCTGATAAAGATCTTTTAACTGTTCTTCCTTACGATGCTGCAAACTTATCAACTTCTGCTGGTTCTAGTTCAGCTGCTTTAGCAACTACTGTATTAGTTTATGGTTCTGAATTTGGTAAAGGTGATAACTACAACACTACTGCTGCTGCGCCAGCTGCTAGTGATTCAAGAGGAGCTAACGAGCCTCAGTTTAAAACTTTTAGCAACAAACCAATTATCATGAAAGATTACTACGAAGTGTCAGGATCTGATACGTCTAGAATTGGTTGGGTTGAAGTTTCTGCTGAAAACGGGCAATCAGGTTACTTATGGTATTTAAAAGCTGAAGCTGATACAAGAGCTAGATTTACTGACTATATTGAAATGTCAATGTTAGAATCAGAGCTTAACGCTGCTGCTTCTGCTTTAGATGGTGACACTTTAATTCTTGGATCAACTACAGGTGCTGGTAAAGTAGGTACTGAAGGTTTATTTGCTGCTATCGAATCAAGAGGTAATGTTACTACTGGTGTTACTGGTGTTAACGCTTCTACTGATTTAGCTGAGTTTGACGCTATCTTAGCTGAGTTTGATAAGCAAGGTGCTATTGAAGAATACATGATGTTTGTTAACAGAGGAACTAGCCTAGCTATGGACGATATGTTAGCTTCAATGAATTCTTACGGAGCTGGTGGTACATCATACGGTGTATTTAACAACTCTGAAGATATGGCATTAAATTTAGGTTTCACTGGTTTCAGAAGAGGTTCTTACGACTTCTATAAATCTGACTTCAGATATTTAAATGACTTAGCAACAAGAGGTGGTATTAATGCTATTGCTGGTGCTAACGCAATTAGAGGTGTCATGATTCCTGCTGGTACAACTTCAGTTTATGATCAAACTGTTGGCCAAAGTATGAAGAGACCTTTCTTACACGTTAGATATAGAGCTTCACAAACTGATGACCGAAGAATGAAAACTTGGGTTACTGGTTCTGTTGGCGCTGCTACATCTGCTTTGGATGCAATGCAATTACACTTTTTAACTGAAAGATGTTTAATTACTCAAGGTGCTAACAATTTCATGTTAATGAAATAGGCACTGTTTATACTAAAGAACCGGGGCTTCGGCCTCGGTCCTTTTATTTATTAATTTTATTATATATTATATTATGGCAAAAAAACAAAAAACAGAAAAGGTAGAGGTACCTGTTGTTGAAACACCAGTTGTTGCAACGCCAAAACCTAAAAAAGTTGAACCTGTAAAACCAAAATGGGAAATAAAAGATAGAGTTTACAATTTAAAAAGCAACAAAACTCCTATATCGTACCTGTTAAAGTCTTCAAACGTGTATTGGTTTGATGAAGAAAAAGGTTACGAAAGAGAATTAAAATATTGTGAAAACCAAAGAACACCTTTTGTTGATGAAATGCAAGGTGATCAAAGATTAGCTCACGTTATTTTTAGAAATGGTAGTTTGTTTGTAGAAAAATCAAAAACTACTTTACAAAAACTTTTATCTTTATATCATCCGCATAGAGAAAAAATATACACTGAGTACAAGCCTGAAAAAGAAGCAGCAAGTGATATAGAAATATTAGAATTAGAAGCTGATGCAATAATAATAGCTAGAGATATGGATATTGAAATGGCAGAAGCAATACTACGTGTTGAGATTGGTTCTAGAGTGTCTAACATGAGTTCTAAAGAGCTTAAACGTGATTTATTATTATTTGCTAGGAACAATCCTTCTTTATTCTTAGAATTAGCTACTGATGATAACGTTCAGCTTAGAAACTTTGGTATTAAAGCTGTAGAGCTTGGTATTATAAAGTTAAGTTCAGATCAAAGAAACTTTTTGTGGGGATCAAATGATAGACCTATAATGGTAGTTCCTTTTGATGAACACCCATACACTGCTTTAGCACATTGGTTTAAAACTGATGAAGGTATGGAAATCTATTCAAATATAGAAAAACGATTAAATTAATCAAACTGTAGGAGCGGTCGCTCTACGGGGCGATCGCAAACTACAATAAAAAAATATGGCAGTAATTATAAACGACGTATATCAAAAAGTATTAGCAATAGCTAACAAAGAGCAAAGAGGATATATAACTCCGCAGGAGTTTAACTTATTTGCTAACCAAGCTCAGATGGATATATTTGAGCAATATTTTTATGACATAAATCAGTTTGGAAGAGTGCCAGGTAACAGTACTGAATACTCTGACATGATAAGCTTATTAGAAGAAAAAATAGCTATATTCGATCAGTTTAAAGTAGCTATGTCTGCCGTAAGTGGTAATCAATTAACACTACCAACAGATGTTTATAGATTAGGAACTGTATTTTATGGCGGAGCGGGTTATGATGTTGAAGTAGAAAAAGTAAGTAAAAAAGATTTAGAGTATATGTCTAGAACTGCTTTATACGCGCCAACTGATTCAAGACCTGTGTACACTAAAAAATCTGAAACTTTACTAAAGCTATTTCCAGCATCACCAAGTACTTCATACACAACTGCAAATGTAACTTGCAATTATATTAAAAAACCTGCAACTGTAAAATGGACTTACACTGTTAGTGATACTTACAAAGCTTTATATAACGCTGGTGCTAGCGACGCGGTAGATTTTGAATTACATAAGTCTGAAGAAAATAATTTAATAGAAAAAATACTGCAACTAGCTGGTATATCTACTAAAGACTCTGTGTTGTATCAAGCGGCTTCTGCAGAAGAACAAAAAAGTATTCAACAAGAAAAACAATAAATAAATGGGATTATTAGACAATCAAACTCAACATGCTTATTATGGTGGCTCAAGCTTTGGTACTTACCAATTTACTTCTTTAGAGCACATCATTAATCAATTTATTTTAGCTTATGTTGGTGAGGATAAAGCAATATCAAAAATTAAAAGAGCTGATGTTGCTTTTCATGCTCAAAGAGCTTTACAAGAATTGTCTTTTGATACGTTTAAATCTACAAAATCACAAGAAATAGAAGTGCCAGCTACATTACAAATGGTGTTGCCACAAGACTATGTTAACTACGTTAAAATAACTTGGGCAGACTCTGCTGGTATAGAGCATGTTTTATACCCTGCAATAAAAACTTCAAATCCATTAGATATAACAGCTGGGTCTGTAGGTGATTACGCTACTGACGGTACTAACTTAACAACAGATAACTCATCTTCAACGTGGGAAAGTTATAAAGCTCACACTTCAACAACAACAACTGATGATTACGAAGATGACACACAATGGATTGCTGAAGGGCAAAGATACGGTATAGATCCTCAACATGCACAGAACAACGGGTCTTTTTATATAGACGAGCTTGTAGGTAAAATACACTTTAGCTCTTTTCTCTCTGGTAAAACTGTAGCTTTAAAATACATAAGTGATAGTCTAGGTACAGATGCAGAGATGCAAGTGCATAAGTTTGCTGAAGAAGCAATGTACAAGTGTATAGCATACGCTATAATGTCAACAAAAGCAAACGTGCAGGAATACGTTATAAATAGATTTAGAAAAGAAAAGTTTGCTGCAACTAGAAAAGCAAAACTAAGACTATCAAATTTAAAATTAGAAGAATTAACTCAAATACTTAGAGGTAAATCTAAACACATAAAACACTAATATATGCCAGAGATTAAGCACAATTTCGCTCAAGGTAAAATGAACAAAGACCTTGACGAAAGACTGGTTCCTAATGGACAGTATATAGACGCAAACAATATTCAAGTCTCAACATCCGAAGGTAGCGATGTTGGAGTTGTTCAAAGTTTGTTAGGTAATACCGCACTAGCAGGAACAAACAGTCCAAACATAACTACTATGTCTAGTTCTGGTATTTGTGTTGGTGCTATTGCTGATGAAAAAAATGATTGTGCTTACTGGCTTATTGCAAGTTCTAACCAATGGGATAATAGCATTCCTGCTTCTATCACCACCTACAAAGACGTTATATACAAAACCGAATATGACGGAACATCAAACACACATACTGTAACACCTGTTTTTATTGATTTTTATTCAGAAAAACACCCTAACCCTAGCTCTAGCGATTGGACTGGTAGCACAGGCTCTTACACTGCTTTTACAACAACAACAACAAACCTTACAACAGGTATGTATGCTGTTTTTATTACGTCTGCTGCTGGTGTAGAAAATGAAATTAGACAAATTACAAAATCTGGCAGTACAATTAGTTTTGATGCGGTAGATGATAAGGTTTGGGATTACATAGATTTTTCTTGGTTACAACCTAATGTTAACAAACTTTATGATTACAATTCTAATCAAAAAAAATCTAGAGTTTTACGTTTTGATTCAACTAAATTAATAACAGGTGTTAATATTATTGATGATTTATTATTTTGGACAGACAATAATTCAGAACCTAAAAAAATAAACGTAGCTAGATCAATAGAAGGTACAGATATAAATAAGCTAAACAAAAATACAAGACTTGTTGTTAGCCAAAGAAATATTGATATAACAGATGATAAGTTTGTAACAGAAGAAGATATTACTATAATTAAAAAAAGCCCTAAAACAGCGCCTATTTTAGATATAAAAAGTGGCGTAAGGTCTGGTAATATAGCTGTAAATTCCGCAATGAACCTTGGCGGCAAAAAAATTGGAGAAATTTTTACTTTTGAAACAGATTTAAAATCTAACTACAAGTCTAATGATATTTTAGTAATTGGAATTAATACGCCTACAATAATAAATAATGACGCTAGAGTAAGGGTAATATCTGTTAGCGATCTTGATGTTAAAGTTGTAATTTTAACTTTAAATATTAATGTTTCTGGCTCGGTAATAAACTACAAAGTTCGCTTAGAAGAAGATGCTAAAATAATTTTTAAAGAAAAATTTGCAAGATTTGCAACAAGATGGAAATATATAGATGGTGAGTACTCAAGTATTTCTCCTTTTTCAGATCCAGCTTTTGGAGTAGGTGATTTTAATTATAATCAAATTAAAGGATTTAATTCTGGAATGGTTAATACTTTAAAAGAATTAATTATAGAAAAATTTATTCCATTAGACATACCAAGAGAAGTTGTTCAAGTAGACATACTGTACAAAGAGTCAAACTCACCAGTTATTTACACTGTTGACAACGTTTTTTACGACTCGACGTCTTGGAGCACTACTAATTCTGATTTAGATTTGCAAGGAACGTATACGATAAGTTCTGAAAATATATATTCTGCAATACCTTCTAATCAAATACTAAGACCTTGGGACTCAGTGCCTAAAAAAGCTTTAGCACAAAGTGTTGTTGGTAATAGAGTTGTTTACGGTAATTATCTTGAAAACTACGATATTAAAAGTGATGAAGGAAACACAATAAAACCAAAAATAAACGCTTTTATTAATTTTAGAGCAGAAGCTTCTAGTGAATTATTACAAAACCCATCACTAGACCCAGGCGTAGGATCTACAAAAATGCCTAATTGGGATTTTGATTCTGGAAGTATTACTAAACCAGGTTGGAAAATAATAACAACGAATGGATCTCCTTTTTACCCAACTGGATTTGAAGAAAAATCTTCTTCAATTGGCGCTTCTAAGTTTACAAAAATTTGGCAAAAAATTGATTTAGAAGATGATGAGACTTATAGAGTTTCTATTCAAATAAGAAATTATACCCAAGGAAATATTAGACTTCATTTAGTAGCGCCTACAAAAAGTAATTTTATTGACATTAATCCTACCACGGTAAGCGGTGATATTAACAATGTGCACGAGTTTGATTTAACTTTAAGCAAGCTTAACACTACGGAAGGTACTGAAAGTTTTTACACAGATAACAAAAACTTTATGATTCAAGTAGTGCCTGTGAATACAACTGTTAATGATACACATGGTACTTTGCAACCATTTAAAGGTAGGATAGTTAATTTTAGTTGTAAAAAGCCAATTGACACTAAAAACAAATCTATAAAATCTCAAAGAACATATCAGCTTGGCGTAGTTTATGCTGATGAGTTTGGAAGACAAACCCCTGTTTTAACAAGTGAAACTTCTTCAATTGAAGTTCCAAAAATAGATTCTAGTAATATAAACGCTATAAACGTTGAAATTAGTAATACAGCACCTGAATTTGCAACTTCTTTTAAATTTTTTGTAAAAGAAACTTCTTCAGAGTATTACAACTTAGCGGTAGATAGAATATATGAAACTATAGATGGTATGGCTTGGATGTCTTTTCCTTCTAATGAAAGAAACAAAGTAGATGAAGAAACTTATTTAGTATTAAAAAAGCAGTTAAACGGTCAAGCTGTTATTAGCGAGTCTTCTACTTATAAAATATTATCAATAAGTAATGATACCCCTAGTTTTCTTAAGCAGTCTAGAAAAGAACTAGGTACTGGTAATGGCGCTTGGAGCGTTTCAAATTCGTTAAATGGTATATTTACAGATTTAAACTATAGACCTACTGAAGATCAACAAGTGTTAAAAATAGAAAAAGAATTGTGGATTAATGAAGAAAATGGAGCAAAGCTAGAGGGGTTTGGCAGTTTAAACTTGCAATTTGAAGGAAATGGAATAAAAACAACGTGGCTCAAAGCTGATGCTGTTGATTTATCTTTAAACGACGAGTATTATATATTGCAATTAAACTCTCCTATTTTAAACACAGACTCTGATTGGATTATGGATGGGGCAAACTTTAGTTCTGGTGTAAGCTTAACTATAGCTCATTATGAAAATTTTGATAGACCTGAGTTTGATGGAAAGTTTTTTGTTAAAGTTCAGCTTGACGGTGACTTAAAACAATTTGTTCAACAACAAGCGGTGCTAACGCAAGACAGTTTTGGTATAGTTGCTAAATCACAAGCATGGTACGCTTCAGATGATAATGCGCCAAACGTTTCTCCTGGAGCTGGAACTTCTTCAAGATACCAAAAAGATTCTTCTAGTAGTGGAAACTATGCGCAAACTAGTAGTGTCAAGGCTTTTACGTACGACGAGTACTTATTCAACCGTCACCCTTTCAAAGGTGAAGAATCATTTGTAGACGCTACTTGTGATATTAATACAGATGCTAGCGATTTGAAGTTAATCACTCACAACGTAAATGCCAATATCCAACCTTTTTGGTACGTTTCCGGCACTGGTATTCCAGACAACTCATACGTAACTGAAGTTATTGCTGATGGAAGTGGTGATTTTACAAAATTTAAAATAAATAAAGATACTACAGGATCTCTTACTAACAACGTGGAGTTAACTTTTAAAAGATTCTACGATAATAAAGGTGATAGTGGTTATAACGCTGGTAGAGGAGCTATTGTAACTGGCTTTACAAGTGGTAATACTTTGTACACTTCACATTCGGCTGTAAGAAATTGGGGTAGAATATTAAAGTTTTTAAAATACGGTAGTTTTAGTTATGAAAACATACCTGACAATGATCAAACAAGAAAAAACTTTTTTATAGATAAAGTTCGCTATGTTGGTATACAACCTTTAAATAATGACAAACCACAAGAAGGACTTTACACAGACCCTGGTCATTACGACCATGAGCAAAAGTTTCAAAGAAACTCAGAACCGGGTAATTTTTTAAATGGCGAAGGAATTGCTGGTGTTTCGCTTCTACCAAGATATGGAAGAGGTATTTTTACAGCTAATGGAAATGAAAAAGACATAAAAGATAATGATGATCCTTTTTTTAAAGCCGGTAGAAAGTACATGGAACTTTCTTATGCTAAAATTTGGGCAGAGTCACAAATAAAAAACATAGCTCATAACAATGTTAGTAATAAAAACTCTTATGCAACAGCTTGGGATGTTGGTAAATCTACAAACACAAACCATAATGACGAAAACAAGTTTGTTTCAAAAATTAAAACAGGTTCTAGATTTAGATTTTCTGGTGATCCTAACGAAAAAGTATATCAAATTTCTAATGTAAAACAAGAAAAAAGATATAACCATACTGTTTTTCCTGGTGGAAATGGTGATTATTTAATAGCAAAAACAAAGGGAGGCCCTATATCTTACGAAATTAGACCATCTAGCTTGACAAGTAATAATACGTTTCACACTAAGTTTCACATACAGTCTTTTGGTAGCGGTGGATCAGTACAGGTTCCAGAAAGAAGTTATGTTGAACGCTTTAAAGCTGGAAAAGATAACGAACTAGATCCTTGGACTGATAACATTACTGTTGACAAAGCAAAAACTTTAAAAGATGAAAAAATTTTATTTGGCCTTGCAACAAATAGACGACTAACTTGGATTATTGAATTTGAAGATGTGACTGTAACACAATCAGGCAATGTTAGTCCAGATTATATTCCTGTTAACAACTCTACTAGTAAAAACCAAACAGGTATTGGCACAAGTAATCTTATGGATGAAGTAAACAATCAGTTTATTGAGTTTGTAGAACCTTCTTTTGATTCTGAAAATCAATTAATATCTGACAATCCAGCTGTGTTTGAAACACAACCAAAAACCAATGAAGGTTTAGATATTTATTACGAAGCTAGTAATTTTATTAACATTAATCAACATGATAATATACATGAGCTCCCGTGGTTTAATTGTTATTCTTTTGGTAATGGTGTTGAATCAAATAGAATTAAAGATGATTTTAACCAAGTTTTTGTTGATAAAAACGCTATTGTTTCAACAACACTGCAAGGTGAGTATGAAGAAAATCAAAGAAAATACGGTTTAATATATTCTGGTATTTACAACTCTAAAAGTGGTGTCAACGATACAAATCAATTTATTGCTGCAGAAAAAATAACTAAAGATATAAACCCAGACTATGGTAGCATACAAAAGCTTTACGCTAGAAACTCTGATTTATTAACGTTGTGCGAAGACAAAGTGTTAAGAATACAAGCAAATAAAGACGCTTTGTTTAACGCAGATGGTAATGTAAACGTTGTTGCAACGGCAAATGTGCTTGGCCAAACAATACCTTTTGCTGGTGATTATGGTATATCAAAAAATCCAGAGTCTTTTGCTGCCGAAGCCTACAGAGTGTACTTTACAGACAAGCAAAGAGGTACTGTGCTTAGATTATCAATGGACGGTTTAACACCTATATCTGATTACGGCATGAGAGATTGGTTTAAAGACAATTTAAAATCAACAACTGAAATTACTGGTAGTTATGATATCAATAAAAAAGAATATAACGTAACTTTAAAACCAAGTGAAGACGGTGAAAACTATACTGTTTCTTATAGTGAAGATGTTAAAGGCTGGTCTAGTTTTAAATCATTTATACCAGAAAAAGGATTAAGTGTTTCAGGCAATTATTATACATTTGCAAGCCCAAGCGGTAACTCTAAAGTTTGGTGGCATCACCAAGGCCTACCTTTAACTACTGAAAACGGTGTTGAAGCTAAAACAGCAAATAATTTTTACGGCACACAATACTACTCTGACGTTACAACCGTTTTTAACGAAGAACCTAGTATGATTAAAGTTTTTAAAGCGTTAAGCTACGAAGGTACACAATCTAAAATTCACCAAAACACAGGTGATACTGAAAATTACTACAACTTAGTGGAAGACGAGGGTTGGCACGCAGAAGCAATAACAACAGATAAGCAAACTGGTAGTGTAAATGAATTTTTAGAAAAAGAAGGTAAGTGGTTTAATTTTATAAAAGGTGACACTACAACATTAACTAACTTAGACACTAGTGAGTTTACAGTTCAAGGATTAGGTAAAATAACAGCAGAAGATATATAACATGGCATTATCAATAAAACTAAATTCACAAATAAACGTAGACGCAAACCACACTGCTTCTATATCTGCTGGTGGTGGCGTAACAACTAGCACTGTTGCAGATAACTACGTTTCTAGTACTTCTTATGTGTTAACGCCTAATAGCGGTGTGCAAGTTGCTATAGCTACAATAACTTTTACAGCCTCTGCTGGTTATTATTATATTAAACAACCTGTTTTTAGCCTAGCATCACCTTACAAATCAGCCTTTTCAATAACCTCAACAACAACTAAAGATTCAATAGGTAGAATAACAGCTAAAGTTTTTGTAATAAAATACACAAATACTGTTAGCTCTTCTGGAGATATAATACTTTTTGATCACGAAACAGCTGTGCTACCTATTACAAAAAACATCTACAATAACAATTTAATTGAGCTAACATCTTTTAATATAGACACTTCTGACATGCCCTCTATTGCTGTTGGTAGAAGTTTTGTTATAAAAGGATCTCCAAACGCACGTTTTAATTTAAAAGTCACTAGAAGTAGTGACAGTAAAACTTATGACTTTACAACTGGAACTTTCACAACAGCCGCAACACAAATAACCGACCAAATTATTAATAGCACGGGTGATTATACTGATAGTTTAGTTTTTCCAACTGTAACTGCTGACGATGTTTACACATTGGTATTTTCGCCAAATTTGGCAAAAGGAACAACTTTAATTAGTAGTTTACAAGACACTGGTAGTGAGCTAACACACACTTTAACTATAAATAAATTTAAAGCTGTTACAATAACAGTTGCTTTAGCTTCAGCTTCTTACTCTGGATCTTATAGCGATTTAACTAGCACTACTACTTTTATTGGTGAAAGAAACTCTAAGTTAAGAGTTGAAAAAAGTATTTCTTTTGCCCTGTCACTTTCCGCAAACTCTTTTACTTTTGCTAGAGGTTACACTACAAACGTAGCTGGTATGAATCCAATAGACTTTAGATCAAGTGTTGTTAAAGTTAAAAATGGTAATCAAGCTGCTGGTACAATAGTTGCTTTTGATGATGTTGCCGGATTAATTAGAGGTATGACGCTGACTGGCACTGGAGTTACTGGTTCACCAAGAATATTAAGTATTGATGCTGAGAACAACACAGTTTTAGTGAGCGTTGCGCAAGATGCGCAGGGTGACGGCGGTATGGCTGATGACGCCAACATAACTTGCACTTACGGTGGTTCTGAAACTAGTAAATCAATTAGTGGTTGTGAGTTTGAACTACTAGGTATAGACGAAGAAACTACTGGTTCTCTTTTAAACGCAGTTAAACTTACACCAGTAACAACTCTTGTTAATGACACGTCTGTAGACGGTAGTGACGGTGTTGTTGTTGTAGATAGCGTTGCTGGAATAAAAGCAGCTTCAACAACTTTTGTTAGCGGTAGAGGTATAAACGCTGCGGCTGTGGCTCCACATGTAGACGGTGTTAACACTGGTACAAATACGGTAACCTTAAGTGCTGATCAAACTTTAGCTGATAACACTCCTCTTACGTTTACAGGTAGTAGTAGAAGTGCTACTTTAGCTTTTGACTTAGCTATAACAAATTTTGGAACAACAAACCACACACTAACAATAGCTTTAGATAGCATACTAACAGTATCATAACATGGCAACAATAACACTAGCAAATCAAACATTAAACGAATCTTTAAGCATAGGTGATATAGTTTATCACGCGCCTATAACTACGACTAATGGCTTTGATCAATTAGGAACAACAATAAAAATAGGTGATGTAACTGGTATAAATAGAAGTACTAGCGTTGTAACTGTAACAACTAGTTTAAGTGGTGTAAATTTAGTTGGAAATTTTTTGTTTTTTTCTAAAAACAATGCTGTTGAAACTTCTGGCTTAAAAGGATATTATGCAACTGTTAAAATGAAAAACACAAGTGTTCACGCTTCAGAGCTTTACGCGGTTAATTCTGAAGTAGCAGAAAGTAGTAAATAACACGTAAAAAGTGTAATTATAAATAAATAAACAATAAAACATGGCAATAGGCTTAATTAAAAAACAAATAATACATAGTTCTGGCGATAGCAGCTCTCCTGCAAGATTTTTTGCAGGTAAAGGAAACAAGCGCAGACTAAGAGAAGCTCAAGAAGTTTACAAGCAAGAAATGCAAGCTTATAAAGATATGACTTTTGAAAACCCTTATTCTAAAAATGTTTACGCTGACATGAATAATAAGTTTGAAGATTTAACTGTTAACCAACAACAGGCACAGTTTGAATCACAACAAAATCAACAGAGCCAAGCAAACATACTACAGGGTCTTAGAGGGGCTGCTGGAGGTAGTGGTATAGCAGGTTTAGCGCAAACATTATCTAACCAAAGTCAAGTAGCAAATCAAAGAGCTTCTGCTTCTATTGGGCAGCAAGAAAGTGCAAATCAAAGGATGGCAACGCAAGAAGCTTCAAGGCTTCAAACAATGGAGCGTCAAGGTCAGTTACAAGTTCAGTCTGGTGAAGCTGCATTACAACAAATGGAATCTGACAGACAGGCTACACTGCTAGGAATGTCAATGCAACAGGTTGGTAACGCTCAGCAAGCTATTGCAGCAAATAAAGCAATGTGGGGTAGCATTATAGGTGGTATCGCAGCTGCAGCTGTAGGAAGACCACCAAGTGATAGAAGATTAAAAGAAAATATCAAGCTAATTGGTAAATCACCTAGTGGGTTGAACATATATAGTTTTGAATATAAAAACAAAAAGAGGTTTGGTAAAGGTGTTTATCAAGGCGTTATGTCTGATGAAATTCCATCTATAGCTGTTGTAAAAGGTAGCGATGGCTACGACACCGTTAATTACAATGTATTAGACGTGAAATTTAAACAAATATAAATATGGGAGCAGATGCAAGTTTAATAAAAGCAGCGGCAAATATGGCGCCAAAGGCTTGGGACTATAGCGGTATAATGAAAGGTATAGCAGCGCTAGGTAAATATGCTTTAGAAAAAAGAAAAGTTGCTAACGAGCTAACTATCTATGGTAATAAAGAGTTTCAAATAAAAGAAATGCCAGATGAAATGTTGTCTGGACCTTTTGGTGAAGAAAACGCCGCCTTTTTTAGCAATATGAAAGAGGCTTGGGGCAAAATGGTAAAAGTTAGAGAAAATCCTATTAATATTCCTTCAAGCAAAAAATACAAAGACTCTGTAAAAACACTTAACATGTTAAAAGGTAGTCTTGAAAAAAACAAAGCTGATTTATTAGTTTGGGCTGAAGTTAGAAAAAACATTAACGAAAACTGGTCAAATGCTTCTAAAGGTATAGGTAGAGAAGTGTTTCATAGAACTGCAGATTTACAAATAAATAATACTTATGGGGAAATGAATGCTGCTGCAATATTTACTCTTAATAATGGTATTCAAATATTTGCTAGTAGCGATGTTGGTATGATGGATGGTACTTCGTACAGTCCTTCAGAAATAATGGATGGTTTTTTTATAAACCAAATGAGCCTTGATAACAATGCAAAAAACCTTACAAACATAATAGCTGGTGCTGGTGAAAAAAGAAAAAACGCAGGTAAAGGATGGAATGAAGATGTTGCTAGAACTGAAATTAATGCTTTTGTACAGTCAATGAAAGATGCTAAGTACGGTGGTAACGGCGTTAAAAGCCTTGCTTTTGATTACAGCAATGCGATAGGAGGAGGAACTTTTGTTCAAGCAAATAAAGCAATGTTTGCTGACCCTTCTAAAAGTAATGAAGGTGCAGAGCTTTCTTATGTAGAGCAATATAGAAAAGTAAATCCAAATGCTAGTTATGACGAAATAGAACTAGCTTACTCACACCAAGCCGCAGACGTTTGGACAGATGAAAATTCCTCTGAATACGAGGGTAAACTAGTTAACTGGCTAGTTGGTGTTGCTAAGAAAAGTTATGACCAGGGAGATGCTAAAAAAGATCTTTCAACAAAACAAGCAAGCAAACAAGGTTTTGGACCAAAAGAAAAATACCTAACACAAACCGAGATAGAAGATGGTCCTAATAGTCTTGTTGAAAGAATAAGAAGTGGAAACCCTTTTCCTCTTGGAACTTTAAACCATAAAAAAATTAATGATAGATGGGCAGTTAATCAAAGATTTCCTGGCGCTACAAAAGCAGGTGGTGGTTATTACTACATAAAAGATGGTACTAATGCAGATCTTCATGATTACTTAAGAATTATAAACGATCCAAGATTTGACTTTTTATTAAATTAAAATTAAATATTAAATGGGAATAGTAAGCTTATATAATACTTTATTAAGTGAAGAGCAGTTTGGTGGAACTTTAGACGAGTTTAACTTAAAAATGTCTGAGCCTGAATACAGAAAAGAAGTGTTTCAATACGTTTCTGATCCTAGCTTTGGCGGTATAAAAGGCTTTAATAATAACTTAGAAGAAATACCAAATAACTTAGTTGATTTTGAAGATGCTTATTACACTACTTACAATGATTCTCCTTACACTATAGATGATGGTGAAATTTATAGTCCAAAGCTAACACCGTTTAATGAAAAAGCTACAAAAGCAAATTTAACAACTTATGGCTTTGCTATTGGTGAAGATGGGTTTGTATCACCTGTTGAAGACTTAGAAGTTTCAGAAACAGACTACGACTTGTTTAGCATGTTTACCCAACAAGCTGAGTCTAGCGATTTTTTTGATGAAGGTCCAGCCAAAGTAACGGTAAATAAAAAACTGTTTGGTAACGTTGAAGATGAAGAGTTTTCTGATCAACTTTCTTTAGAGTTTCCTGATTTTACTTTTGAACCTCTTAACTTAAGAACAAATGTAGAGTATGACAAAACTTGGCAAGGTAGTAAAGGTTCTAAATTGCCTTACCAGCCAGATGACAAAGCTATTTTTACTAAAAAACAAGCTGTAAAAGTTACTTCACCTGACGGTGACTATGTTGTTATTGAAGTTAATATTCAAGACAATAGGATGCCTCTTCTTAAAGACCCTAACAAAAGCTCAGGCTTTAACATTTCACCTATGGATGGAGAAGAAGCTTCTCCTAAAGAATCTATAAAACAAGGTGTAGAAAAAGCATACTTACAATCTTACACAGACTTAACATCTTTTCTTAATGAAAAATTAGTTGGTAATGTTTTAGAAAACACGCTTAAAAAATCTACACTCAACAGGCAAAAAAGTAGAGAAGTTTATAAAAATTATTTAAAAATTTTTAATCCTATTGTAAGGCAAGTTGAAGAAGAGTTTTCTGATCCTGATTTATTTAAACGTATAGAAAAAGGAATTTACGGTGTAGACAAAAGTATTCCAGGCAAGCCTGTGAATAAAGTTTTATACGAGCAGCCGTACGAAAAAGAATTAAAAGAAAATTATGATTTTTTAGTAAAAAAATCTAGTGGCCCAGTTAGTCAAGAAGAACTTTATAAATTTACAAGAGATAAGTTAATTAGCGATGAAATTTACAAAAGAAAACAAGCTAAAATAGAGGAAGTACAAGAAGATATAGAAAGCGGTGAGGCGCCTGTTCAGTTTGCAGAGTATAAAGACGATCCAAAAATGTTAACTGCAGTTTTAGAGCTTGGTGGAAAGCAATTTGTAAAAGAATATATTGTAAAAAAAGAAGCTTTATCTTTTGAAAAAAATTTTCAATCTAACAGTAAAACTTCTAAAAGTTATCAAAGAATAAAAAACAAAATAGAAGATCCTGCTTATATTTTTGATGTAAAACAAGGTGAGAATTATTATTTAATAAATGATAAAGAAGTTCCTGAAAATATTTATAACCAATACACAAAAAATTTAAAATCAATAATAAAAAGCTACGAGTTTTCTACAAGGCTTACAAATGATATAATAGATAACTACGGCAGCGTAGAAGATTCTAAATTAATTTTAAATTTGTTAGCTAGAGATTACAACGACTGGAACAAGTTTGGCGCAACTACACAAATAGCATACGCAAATATTTTTGGTGGGAACTTATATTCTCTTACAGAAAGTAACGAAGGTATAGAGCGCTATGTTAATCAAAGAAATGAAATTAACAGAAGATTAAACAAGTATGCGGTAAACGTAGAGTTTGGCGATGCATTTGGTGAAGGTTGGGATCAGTTTGGTAAATTTGTTGCTCAAGAAATTTCAAATCAATTGGCGGTATTTACTGCTCTTGCAATACCTAAAGTTGGTTTAGGAATTTTAGGTGCTAGTAGCTTTGGAGAAAACTACGGTAGAATGACTTTAGAAGAGTTAAACTCTATGAAGCCAATTGACTATTCTACATGGCAAAAGGTATATACGTCTGCTGGTTATGCTATTCCTGAAGTTGCAATTGAATATTTTACCACGCTACCTCTTATAAGAGGAGCTAAAAACTCGTTAACAGGTTTGTACGGAGACCAAGCTAGAGATATGACTAGAAGAGGTTTTGACGTTGTAATTAAACAAGACGGGCCAACATTTTTAAAAGGAGCTGCGTTTGGTACTGGTGGTGAAGGATTAACCATGACAATTCAAAACATTGTAACAGGAAGACCTTGGTATGAAAACGTAGATCATGCTTTGTTTTCTGGATTTATGTTTGAAACAACTCTTTCTTCTATACCTTTAGTAAAAGGTATTGCTATAGCTAGTCTTTCTGATTTTGATAAAACACAAGGTATTAGAGATGATATAGGTACTAGAAATAATTTGATTTTAGAAAACGCAAATTTAGATTTAAAAATAAACCACCCTGCACACTCAAAAAGCGAAAATTTAAAAGACAATTGGTCAAAAAAGAAAAAAGACAATCAACTTGCTATTGAAAAGTTAAACACTAAAATTGATGCGGCTATTGAAGCAGATTCAAAAAGTGTAAGAAGTATGGTTGCTGGTGCTTTTGAAGGCTATACAGTTGTAACAAAAGAGCAAGAAGAAATTAGAGTACAGGCAAAAGCTATTATTGACAATAAAAGCATACCTGAAGTTCAAAAAACAAAAATGCTTGAAGATCTTAAATTAGAATTTGATATAAAGCAATATGCTAGAAATCAATTTAAAAAAGAAAAGCACGCTGCGTTTCACACCTGGACTGGTCAGAATAAAAACAGAAAAGCTTTTGAAGAATTAAAAAAACTAGCTGAAGAAGAGTTAATGCAAGGTAGTTTTAGAGTAGGTGTAAACAAAGAAAAGCCTACTGAAGCAGAAATATACACACAGGCAAAAACTATTTGGAACACAAGGCAGATAAACAAAAACTTAAACAAAGCTAAAAAAGACGGTTTATTAGAAGATGATTTAGTTGTATTTAAAACTGTTCAAGAATACGAAGAAAAATCAAAAGAAAAAACAAAAGATGGTAAGTTAAAATACCCTGAGTTAGAAGGTAAGCTGCAAAATATTCAAAATGGATCGCACGGCTTTGACGATAGTAATACTAAAAAATCTTATATAGTTGTAGAAAATATGGCTAAAGATGACCGTCTGGAAACTAAAACTCACGAGCTTGGGCACAGGTTGTTGAGCAGTGTTATAAGTAGAAATAGTGAGGCTTTTATACCTTTAGCTAGTGTTGTTGTAAATTGGGCTAAAGAAAATGATCAAGGATTATACGTTAGGCTTCAAAGGCAAGTTGAAAGAAGTGCTCAAGGTCGTATGTTAGCTGACGAAGTTATATCTATATTTTTAGAAGAAGCTGCTGCTGGAAATATAAATTTAGAACAAAACAGTATTGGTGGTATATTTGGCTTTATGGCTAGCAATGTGGTTAACGATAAGCATGGTATTGATTTGAATTTAGGTGGTGAAGTAGATGCTATAACAATGCTTACAAGTCTTGGTAAAAAACTAAAGGCTGGTACTTTAACAGTGAAAGACGTTAAAGCTTTAGAATCTAGAGAAGATATTCAATTAGCAAGTATTCTTGGGCAGGTAATAGATAGCAAAGAAAATAAAAACAAATTTTCAAATAGATCAGAAGCTGTTGATGCTGTTAACAAAATAGAAAAAGCTTTAAAAGCAAGACTTAAAGAACAAGGCAAAGAGTATACAAAAACAGAGTTTCAAAAAAGTAAAGAATTTAACGATTTATACGAGTCTATAAGTCTTGAAAATGGCGCTATAAACAACTATATTAAAGCTCTTCCTGAAACCGTTGAAAAAAAGAAAAAGCTAATGCGTTTAGTTAGTGACAGGTTGATGAACTATAACCCTCAAGCTAAAAGAAAAACTGATAGTAAAGAAGAAATAACTATTGGTGAAGCAATAATGTCTAACGTAGGTTTTGCTAAACTAGATGCTGCCACTGAGTTTGTTAAAGAAAAAGAAAAGCCTACAGTATCTTTAGACGATCCAAACGTTAAGAACATAACAAACGAAACTACTAAAACAACAACAGCAAGAGATCCTAAGGTTCAAAAAGCTAGAGTGCTACAAAGCTTAGGAAATGTACACCTTGACAACAAAGACGTAATATCTAGTGAAACTGCTATTAAAATAGATAATTTAATACAAGAAAATCCTAGTGATTTAGAAAGTAAAATTACAACTCTTATAGAAAAAGATATTACCAAAGCTGTAAAGGCTCAAATGGGTAAAATATCTAAAAAAGGTAATGAAGTTGTAATTTCTGAAGAGTATAAAGCGTTTATAGCTTTAAACTACACAAACATTGTTAAAAGTCTTGATGTTGCAACTATTAAAAACAACTACAATACTTTGTTTGAATTAACATTAATAGGCAAAGAAGATAGAAAAACTAGAAAATCAGACAAACCTAGTCTTAAAAAAGATAGTAATTACAGGAAAGGTATATATAAAATAGAAACTAACAAAGCTAAGTTTACTAAATATTTTACAGAAGGTGGTTATACAACTTTACTAGCAAGGCAAAAAGGGTTAGCAAACCAGATTGCAAAAGGAATTGTAAACGATGTTGTTAATAATAGAATTATAAACGAGTCTAATAATAACGATGCTGTTCTTAGTGCTACTTTAAATAAAATTGCCAACAACTTAGATAGACAAAAAGACGAGGTAAGAGGTAATTACAAAGATCAGTTAAAATATTCAAAAAGAATTAAAGTTGCTCAGATAGCAGCTCTACTTGATAGGCTTGACAATAGTGAATATGCTGATCAAGTGTTTGATATGAAAACTGGAAAACCATTAAAAGGTTATAAAGTTGGTAAAACAGAGTTTGAATTCTTAGAAGAAGTTTATGAACCTATATTTGATATAATAAACGATGATAAGTTTGATTTTAAATCAACCAAAGACAAGCTGTTAGAAAAAGCAATACAAGAAAAGAAAAGCAAAGAAGACGATAATATTGGCGACACAGTAGAAAGATGGTATTATGACGGGTTTTTAGAAGCAGGATTATTAATGGATGGTTTTGTTCTTGGAGAAGACAATGTTGTTATAGAGCCACTTGTTGAAGCTGGTTTTGAAGGCGGTGTGTTTCAAAGACCAGATATAATGTTTAAGATAGACGGTTATAGAAACGCAGCTTTAGAACTTAAAGCTTTTGGTAATACTAAACTAGGTCATAACAAACCTTTTACAGCAAAATATACTTACACTAAAAATGGATTTCAATTAAACCTTAACAACACAAAAGAAAAAAATGATAAGTTAAAAAAATCTTTTAACGCTGTAGTGGCTAAAATGCAGCCGCTTATAAAATACTTAAAAAGTGAGTTTGATATAGACCTTAATAACAGACAAGACTACATACCTTTTGTGAAAGATGGTAGGCCGGTTTATTACAATAGAGATACCAAAAAAGGCGATAAAACAGTTAAAGATTTAAAAGCAGCAGCAGCAGATGCTAGTGTTACTGTTGGTGGAGATTTTGTTGCTGAACATTATAATAAAAAGGGGGTTTATTATATTCAAATAGCAGGGCTTGGTATGTTTTATTTAGGATCTGATCCTCTTGGTCTTGAACAAGCTTTAGGGGTTAAAAAGTTTGAAGGTAATTTTGTTTTACAAGGAAGATTACTTGCTGTTAGTAAAAAGATAAAAATAAATGGCGTTGAAACAAAAGTTGGTTACAACGTAAGCATAGACTCTGAGGCTGTGTTAGACCCTAGAAACGTTACAGCTACAACTAATTTTAGTCTTGACGATAAAGGTTCTTATAAAAAGCTTAAAAAATGGGTTGATAGTAATAAAAAATTTACTAAAGACATTACTGCCACAACAATAATTAACAATGCTATTGCAGAAGCTAGAATTACAAAAAACTCTAAACGTTCTCAAGGTATTACTGTTTTAGATTTTGATGACACGTTAGCCACAACAAAATCTTTAGTTAAATTTACTAGACCAGATGGTACAACTGGTACTTTGAACGCTGAAGAGTATGCTAGCACGTACGAAGATTTATTAGACAAAGGTTATGTATTTGATTTTTCTGATTTTAACAAAGTTGTAAAGGGTAAGTTAGCACCGTTGTTTAACAAGGCAATAAAACTACAAGGTAAGTTTGGCCCTGAAAACATGTTTGTATTAACAGCAAGACCACCACAATCTCAAAAAGCTATATTTGACTTTTTAAAAGCTAATGGTTTAAACATACCTTTGAAAAATATAACTGGCCTAGGTAATTCTACTGCGGAAGCAAAAGCTTTGTGGATAGCTGATAAAGTTGGCGAAGGATATAATGACTTTTATTTTGCTGACGACGCGTTGCAAAACGTGCAAGCAGTTAAAAACATGTTAGACCAGTTTGATGTCAAGTCAAAAGTACAACAAGCCAGAGTTAAGTTTAGCGATAAAATGGATGTTAGGTTTAATGATATAATAGAAAACGTAACCGGTATTGAATCTAAAAAACGTTTTGGAAGAACTAAAGCTAGAAAACGTGGTGCTAGTAAAGGTAAGTTTAGGTTGTTTATACCACCATCACATGAAGATTTTGTAGGTTTGCTTTATAACTTTATGGGTAAAGGTAGAGAAGGTGATGCTCACAGAGATTTTTTAGAGCAAGCTTTAGTTAGACCTTTGAACAGAGCTAATAGAGAGTATGATACAGCAAGGCAATCAGTTGCTACTGATTATAAAAATTTAAACAAGCAAATGCCTGATGTTAAAAAAATGCTTAATAAAAAAACGCCTGATGGTGATTTTGTATATCAAGATGCTGTAAGAATATATCTATGGGATAAACACGGTTATACTATTCCTGGTTTAAGTCCAATTGATCAGAAAAATTTAGTCAATCTTGTTAAAAAAGATTCTAGATTAAGATCATACGCTGAAACTATAAACATTATATCAAGGCAAGATACTTATGTAGACCCTACAGATGGTTGGGATAGTGGTGATATCCGTATGGATTTAGATGATGCAACAGGTAGAATTGGTCGTGCTCAGTTTTTTCAAGAGTTTATTGAAAATGCTGATATAATATTTTCTGAAGCAAATTTAAATAAAATTGAAGCTGGTTTTGGTAAAGGTGTAAGAGAGGCTTTAGAAGACATGCTTTATAGAATTAAAACTGGTAGAAATAAACCTAGCGGGCAAAGCAAAATGGTAAATGATCTTATGAACTGGGTTAATGGTTCTGTTGGTTCTGTCATGTTCTTTAACATAAGATCTTCTTTATTACAGCAAATGTCTATAGTAAATTATATTAATTTTGCCGATAATAATATATTTGCTGCAGCTAAAGCTTTTGCTAATCAAAAACAATACTGGGCTGATTGGGCTTTTATATTTAACTCTGATATGTTAAAACAAAGAAGAGGTGGTATACAAACAGATATAAATGGTGCTGAACTTGCCGCTGAAATGCGTAAGTCTAAAAATCCTCACAGGTTTTTAATATCTAAATTATTAGAGTTAGGATTTTTACCTACGCAAATTGGTGATAATATCGCAATCGCAACCGGTGGTGCTAGTTATTATAGAAATAGAATTAACACTTATTTAAAGCAAGGTTTAAGCAAAAAAGAAGCTGAATCTAAAGCATTTACTGATTTTCAAGACATAACACAGTCAACACAGCAGTCTGCAAGACCTGATATGGTTTCACAACAACAAGCTTCTGTTATTGGTAAAATAATATTAAACTTTCAAAACGTAACATCACAGTTTAATAGATTAGGTAAAAAAGCATTTTTAGATATTAAAAATAGAAGAATAACTGGGCCTAACAAAACACAAATGCAAAGTGATATATCTAACGCTGCTAGAATAACATATTATTTTGCAGTACAAAACTTAATGTTTTACACTTTACAAACAGCTATGTTTGCTATGATGTTTGATGATGACGAAGAAGATAACAATAATTTGTTTTTAAAGAAACGTGAAAGATTAATAAACGGTAGTATTGACTCTGTGCTAAGAGGATCTGGTATGCTTGGCGCTGTTTTATCTACTTTAAAAAATGTTGCCATTGCTTACGCTAGACAAAGAGATGTTAACTACAATCCTGATGAAAGCGCTGTTTTAGTTGAAGCTTTAAACTTTTCACCTGTAATTGGTATTAAAGCTAGAAAAATAGTTAATGCTGAAAAAACTTTAAACTATAACAAAGGCGCTATAGAAGTAATGGAAACTTTTGATATTAATAACCCGCAATGGTCTGCTTACACAAACTACATAGAGGCTGGTACTAATATACCGTTAAACAGACTTTATAATAAAACAATGAACGTAAGGCAAGGGCTTAACAACGAGCATGCAGCTTGGGAAAGAACTCTAATGTTTTTAGGATGGAGTCAATACAATTTAAATATAAAAAACTACGAAGTTGAAGACGCTAAACTAGAGTCAAAAGGCAAGGGTAATAGAGCTCTTTAATGAAAAAACTACTAATACTTCTTTTATTTTTTTCGTGCAAAAAAGAAGTTAATGACCTTGGCTTCAGAGTTTACACAATACCAGCTGGTGAACACAGCTCAGGTAGTTTTATAAACCACCCAGATAATTCAAAGATAAGTTTTCAGTTTATACTAGACGAATCAGCTATATATGAAACTGAAATAGCAGAAAACCAACATGATGTAAACAAAATATATGGTATGAGTGATTTTGGTGTTAGACATCAAAAGTATTCTATACGTCTTGGCTGGAGATATTTAAACAACGAGCTAGAGCTTTGTTGGTTAAGACATGAAGAAGGTAGACATAGTGCTGCAACGATAAAAACTATAGACACAGACGTAGTTTACAATGCTACTATTGATATAAAAACATTTTATTATGTAATAGTAATAGATAATGATACTACACTTGTACGTAGAAGACCTGAAGGCAATTGGGGTTTATTGCGTAGGTATTATTTATACCCGTATTTTGGTGGTAATGAATATGCACCACACGATATAACAATTAAAATAAAAGAATGAAAAAACTAATTATAATAATGTGTATAACATTGGTGGCTTGCGCTGCGCCTAAAAAGTGTTGTTCACAAGACTTTAAAAAATATTTTAAATTTGCCACGTTTTACGCCGCAGCTAATGGTGGTAACTCTATATCAGATATAGACGTGTTTTCTGTTACTAACGGTTTAGAAACTGTAACAGTAGAAACTCCATACGATTATAATTTAGCTTTAGGTATACGTAAGATCGCAAGGTTCGGTTATGAAAACAGAGCTAATACATTTTATGATGGCACAGAAGAATCATGGTCAGACGGCGCTAATGTAGGTAAAGTACGTGGGTTAGAATTTTTATTTGAAGTAGATTATAAGAGACAACAAGGCGATGAGTATTTAGATCAACACCACTTTATAAGATTTGTTGGTGATGATGGTTGTGGAGAAAAGTTTTGTTTAAAACACTTCATTTTAAAAGGTGAATACCTAGAAGATGGTTTTGCTGATATTAAATATGTTGAAATGTCAGAAAGATATAGATATAAAGTTAATGACAAATTGTCCTTTAATGCTGGGCTTGCTCAAAGGTTATCCGAACCGTACGGATATGATCCCTTGGTAGAGTGGATGCTCAGCAATGGCAATATACATTACACTTACCTAGCACTGCAAGAAGGCTATAATGTCGATGTAGCTGCTAGTGAGTATTTTTCTCCAGATGGAGAACTCGTTGCTACAAGCAAAGAGGTTTGGGAAGAGGTTGTTATACCTACAATGCTGTCTGATTATACCGAAAGAAAACGTAATGAGTTAGATCAAATAATACAACACTCTGTCGTTTTAGGTTTTGATTATTATCATTACACAAAATCATTTTGGTCACATGCTTGGGCAAACTTAATGCCTTACCATTACGACGACGGTAACGAATACTCTTATCACAAATACGAGGGTAATCAATGGTTAGATTATAATGGTGGTGTTATACTTGGTTATAAAGTAAATAAGTCTTTAGGTGCATTTGTAGAGGGTAAATATAATAAATACTGGAATCGTGAGTGGTATGACTTTAAATTTGGAGTAAACTACGTAATCTTTTAACTATAACAAATTTACAAAAATGGCAAAAGAATTGAATGAAGAAACTGGTTTTAATATAAGTATAAAAACAATGATAGCTGTTGGCTTTGCCATGGCAACTATTATAGGCATGTGGTTTGCTTTACAAGCAGATATTGCAGAGGCAAAAGAACTTCCAAAACCTGATGTTACTAAAATGGAGTTTATGATGAAAGATAAAAACATTAGACTATCTATTGAAAATACAGAAAAAGCTGTTGACGAGCTTAAAATAGATATTAGACGTATGGAAGATAAAATTGATCGACTAAACGAAAGGTAAATGAAAAAAATATTAACAATACTATTAACGGTATTTAGTTTAAGTGCTAGTTCGCAAATTGTAGTTACACACTTCAATGCTGAGTGGAATGATCCTAACAAAGTAGCATACATAGGAAAACTTACTGACTGCGATATAGTATATGTTGATATAGCTGAATCACCTAAGCTACAAGAGAAACACGAAATAATTATAGTACCTACTGTAGTTATATTTAAAGATGGTGAAGAAGTAAAAAGATTTCAAGCAGATATATCTTTTAGTATGAAAGCTACTAGAAAAGAGATGCAAGAAGTGATAGACGAATTATTAATGAGTGACTTTTAAATAAAATTATGAAAGAAAAAATATGTAAATTAATTTGTAAAATAACTTTTGGTTATGTTTGCTTAGGACTATGTAAAGATTGTGGCTGTGCGTAGTTTATTACTACTACTACTACTACCATTAATGTCCTTTGGACAATTATTAGTAGATACAACGCCACAATACAAAAATGTTATACTAGAAGAATTTACTGGTATACACTGTGTGTTTTGTCCT
>Ga0206125_10001635_pt1 | contig 25602 bp, 24 predicted proteins | sample Helgoland_Spring_4_FD_148598 | JGI IMG/M metagenome (GOLD analysis project Ga0206125, IMG submission 148598) | Pelagic subsurface seawater microbial communities from Kabeltonne, Helgoland, North Sea - Helgoland_Spring_Bloom_20160331_1 | ecosystem: Environmental > Aquatic > Marine > Epipelagic ... | reverse complement strand
TCTGGTACTGACGATCAGGCCTTAAACTTAACGGGTAACACCTTAGACCTAGAAGATGGAGGGAGTGTAAACTTAGCAGGTTATTTAGACAATACCGACGACCAAGCAATCAGTTATAATACCACTAGCAATATTGTAAGTCTTGAAGATGGAGGAACCATCGATTTAGGTTTGTTGAACAATTCTGGTACTGACGATCAGGCCTTAAACTTAACGGGTAACACCTTAGACCTAGAAGATGGAGGGAGTGTAAACTTAGCAGGTTATTTAGACAATACCGACGACCAAGCAATCAGTTATAATACCACTACCAATATGGTAAGTCTTGAAGATGGAGGAACCATCGATTTAAGTTTATTGAACAATTCTGGTACTGACGATCAACAGCTAGCTAATTTTATTTTATCAGTAGGCTCTCTATTAAGTTTGTCGATTCAAGACGGAAACGTAGTTAGTGTTAATTTAGCGCCTTTACTAGCAGATTTAGAAGCTGAAAACGCACAACAACAGGCTCAAATAGATGAACAACAAGCCTTAATCGATGATTTAATTATTCGTATGGAAATTCGAGAAGAGTGTGCTTGTGACCCTACTTTAGGTCTAGGAGACAACACCTTGCAACCCGATAAAGCCTATTTGTTACAGAACATTCCAAATCCTTTTGATCGTACAACTTCCATTGGTTACTTCGTTCCTTATACCAATGCAACTGCACATATCGTAATTAGTACGATGGCTGGACAGATTGTTCATAATGTTGAATTATCCAATCTAGGCGTTGGAGCCGTAAGTATTGATAGTGGTCGAATGGCTGCTGCTATGTATTTATATACCTTATATGTAGACGGAAAAAGAATAGATACCAAACGAATGATCGTAGAATAAATAATCTAAAAATAGCTCTCTTATTATTGACTAAAATCCTAGGGCTGTATCGTCACCTCGTTGGTCGGCACCGCCCTCAAGTTTTCCGTTGGGGAGCACTCTTATGGCATCGACTTTACCTATAACGGTACCTGCTTTCGGTTGTATTTTGTATCCCTTGTTTTTTAGAGAATCGACTAGTTGTTTAGAAAATGAATCGGATTCAAAAATTACTACATCTGGTAACCACTGATGGTGGAACCTTGGAGAATCAACTGCTTGTTGCATCGTCATATCGTATTCATAAACATTTAATATGGTTTGTAAAACCGATGTGATAATGGTTGAGCCTCCGGGAGTACCCAAGCTCATCCAAAATGCATTGTTTTTTTCGATCAAAGTGGGCGTCATTGAACTAAGCATTCTTTTTTGTGGTGCTATCGCATTGGCTTCACCTCCAATTAATCCAAACATATTTGGTTCTCCAGGTTTTGCACTAAAGTCATCCATTTCATTGTTTAAAAAAAAGCCAAGTTGATCTACATATAATTTGGAGCCGTACGCACCATTTAAAGTCGTAGTTACTGCTATTGCATTCCCATAAGAATCAACGATGGAGTAATGCGTGGTTTCTGAACTTTCAAAACCAGGAATACTTCCATAACTTAAACTTTTTGAATCGGTCGCTTTTTCAAAGGAAAATTGCTCCATCCTTCCCTTTAAATAATCCGTGCTTATCAATTTTTTAGAAGGAATTGAGACAAAATCTGGATCGCCTAAGTAAAAACTTCTGTCGGCATAGGCTCTCCGTTCTGCCTCCGTAATTACTTGTATCGTTTTAAGGCTGTTATGGCCATAATCTTTAATGGAGTAGGGTTCGATAAGTTTTAAAATTTGAGCTAAACAAATACCTCCGCTTGAAGGAGGAGACATCGATATAATTTTTAAATCTTTATAGTTAAAAACAACAGGATCTCTCCAAATCGCTTCATAAGCTTTTAAATCGTCCAAAGTGATAATTCCATTTTTCGAATCTAAAAAATCGACCATAATGTTAGCGGTTTCTCCTTCGTAAAATTCTTTTCTACCATTTTTAGAAATTCGAACTAGTGTATTTGCCAATGCTATATTTTTTAGGGTATCGCCTTCTTTGTAGTTTTGAGTATACAGAGACTCTCCTGAATTAACGTCTTTTATAATTTCTTGGAATTGATTCAGTCTTGACGCTTGTTTATTAGTAATGATGTATCCGTTTTTTGCTAAATCGATTACAGGTTTAAATAGTTGTTTTAAAGGTAAAGAGCCAAATTTTTTATACACTTCAAATATTCCTGCCACAGTTCCTGGAACTCCAACGGCATGTGCACCAAGCTTGCTTTTTTTGGAAATAAAACTTCCGTTTTTATCCAGGTACATGTCCCGTGTAGCTTTTAAAGGTGCTTTTTCTCTATAATCTAAAGAACCAACTGTTCCATTTTGGGTTCGATAAACCATAAATCCTCCACCAGCTATATTTCCTGCTACAGGATAGGTTACCGCCAAAGCTAATTCTGTAGCAATCATGGCATCGAATGCATTGCCTCCTAATTTCATAATGTCAACACCAATTTTTGAAGCTTCAGCTCTTGCAGATACGACCATCGCACTATCTACAATTAAACCATAGGTTGGGTTTTTAGTTAACGGAGTTGTTTTTTCAGTTTTTAAAACTAAATGATTTTGTTTAGAGTCTTCGTTACAACTTATAAATAAAAGGGCTACTATAATAATATTGAATCGCCTCATAATCTTTTTAATTCTATAATTTTGTTTTTTGAATATTTTTTTAAGTCTTTAAAAAATAAAGTAAACTCTTCTTCAAACTCCTTGTAATAAGTAGTTAATTCTAAGACCGCTAAATTCATTTTTGATTGGTTATTTGTTCGTCGATTCATTTGATCAAGAATCTTACCTATTCCCTCAATTGAAGCATAACTTAACAACCAATTTTGCTCAATCATATAAGGCATCATTTTCTGAATTCTAGGGGTTAAACGGTCAAAATTAGAATTGATGAAGTTATAAAAATTTTCTATGTATTTGTGTAAGGGGACCGAATGGTATTGCGTCCAGTTTTTTGCTAAAAAATGATCATACACGATATCAACAATAACCCCGCTATAATGACCGTATTTTTTATGCAATCGTTTTGTGCTTTTTCTTACGATGGGGTGGGCGTCTGTAAAACTATCAATTGCTCGGTGCAATAAAATTCCCTGTTGAATACCCAAAGGAAATTGAATATACTTTTTTCCTTTTATACCATCTGCAATAAAATTACCTAGGGTAATTTCTTCTTCCTCATTAGATAAATAAATATGGGCTAAATAGTTCACGTTAATCTTAAATTAAACATTAAATGGTTCATTAAATTTGAAAAAAATACTTTCACAAATTACAAAATGCTTATGAAGTTTTTATGATTTAAAAGTATCTTTGTTGAAAATTTATACGATGACATTAATTAAGTCTATTTCTGGTATTAGAGGAACTATTGGAGGAAAACAAGGAGAGAACTTAACTCCTTTAGATGCTGTTAAATATGCAGCTGCCTATGGTTTTTGGCTAAAACAACAAGCAACTAAAGAACATTATAAAGTGGTCGTTGGAAGAGATGCGCGTATATCGGGACATATGATGCAACAATTAGTAATGAATACTTTAGTAGGTTTGGGTATTCATGTAGTAGATTTAGATTTATCGACCACGCCAACTGTTGAAGTTGCTGTAGTGCTGGATCATGCAGATGGAGGGATTATACTAACCGCAAGCCACAATCCAAAACAATGGAATGCTCTTAAATTATTAAACCATAAAGGAGAGTTTTTAAATGCCAAGGAAGGTCAAATGATATTGGATATTGCCGAAAATGAATCAATTGATTTTTCTGAGGTGGATAATTTAGGAAAAATAACAACCAACCATGCCTTTATAGATTTACACATAGACGAAATTTTAGACTTACCCCTTGTGAATGTTAAGGCTATAAAAAAAGCAAAATTTAAAGTGGTTGTAGATGGCGTTAATTCAACAGGTGGTATTGCAGTACCCGCTCTCCTAGAAGCCCTAGGTGTTGAGCCAGTAAAGTTGTATTGTACTCCTAACGGTGAGTTTCCTCACAACCCCGAACCTTTAAAGGAACATTTGGGTGATTTAATGAATATGGTTGTAGCTGAACATGCTGATTTTGGTATCGTAGTAGATCCAGATGTCGATCGTTTGGCTTTTGTAGATGAAAACGGCAATATGTTTGGAGAAGAATATACCTTGGTAGCAGTTGCTGACTATGTGCTGCAACACACTCCAGGGAATACAGTTTCTAATATGTCTTCGTCGAGAGCCTTAAGCGATATTACTAAAAAGAGAAACGGATCCTATACGGCCAGCGCAGTAGGAGAGGTGAATGTAGTTACAGCCATGAAAGAGACCAAGGCGGTGATTGGCGGCGAAGGAAATGGAGGCATTATTTATCCAGAGTTGCACTATGGTAGAGATAGTTTGGTAGGAATTGCCTTGTTTTTAAGTTATTTAGCCGACCTAAGAATCTCGGTAAGTTCCCTAAGAAAAACCTATACTTCTTATTTTATGAGTAAGAAAAAAATTCAATTAACACCTCAATTAGATGTTGATCGAATTTTAAAGTCGATGGAGCAAAAATACGCTTCCGAAGAAATTAATACCATAGACGGTGTAAAGATTGATTTTAAAGAAAACTGGGTGCACTTAAGAAAGTCAAATACCGAACCCATTATAAGAATTTATACCGAAGCAAAATCTCAGGATGAGGCCAATATTTTAGCCGATAAAATGATTGATGAAATTAAATTGATTACAAAATCAATTTGATATGTGTAATAATTATGTTTAATTAATGTGAAATATAAACTACACCTATTTTAACCAAAACAAATAAAAAACAATGCGTACAATAATTCTTATCTACTCTTTTACGATTCTATTAAATTCATGTAAAGACAAACCTAAAGCTGAAATATTTAATAATAATGACGTTTCAACTTTGAGCTCAAAAAAAGACACAATCAATCTTGAAGCATACGGAGATCCTGCAATCATCTCATTCTTCGCTGAGAGAGCTATTATAACAAGTGATTCGTCCGGTCAGCAAGTTACTTTAAAAAATATAACGCCCCTTGCTACTATCACATCAAGTGTTCATATTCACAATAAACGAGTTTTTGCAGCTTTTCCAATAAGTGAACTTCCCGACTCATGGAACACTTGTAACGCTATGAAGTTTGAGCATGGATTATTTCACTCTGATGGTTTAAATAGTGTTATGACTTTTGGCGCTGGACCTTCCGAACATATTGAACACGGACATCTTTCAACCGCTCCACTTATAACTCAAACATTAAAAGTTGAAAAGACAGAAGGTTCGGAAGAGGGAGCTCTTTACACAATGCTAGTAAACGCCAAAGGAGACAGTAAAACATTGTCTTTTGAGATTGAAGGTACTGTTTTGACAGATGGTGAGTATTTTCAAGTTTTAGTTAGTACAGAGTGTATAGACACTAGCGAAGGCGGTGATACTTTTAGAGGGGCATCGGGCCAGTAAAGGGTTTGTTATTAATATTAAACTGTAAAGCTTATTTAATTATTGATAACTCGAAATTAAAGTAGTTATTTATTTATTGAAACTCTTTCGGTACTTTATTACGGTGTTTCCAACGTTTATGTGTCCACAAATAATAGGCGGGCTCTTCATGAATCATATCCTCCAAATAGTTGATGAATAAATCTGTTATTTGATAATCCTCAAATTCATTAGGGTTTAAAGTCACCGTTTTAAAAGTGGTTTCGTAATAGCCTCTTTTTACTTTTTTGGTTTTAAAAAATACGATTGCTAAATCTAACTCCTTAGCAAGTTTTTCAGCCCCTGTATGCACCGGTACTTTTATATTCATAAACTCTTTCCAATGATACGCACTTTTTAATTTTGGTGATTGGTCAGATAAAAAACCATAAATCCCTTTTTTACCCAACTTTTTATGTTCTCTCATAGTAGTAAAAGTTTCTTTATTAGTGATTAAGTTGGTGTTGTATTTTGCACGAATTTTTCTAATGAGTTGGTCAAAATATTTATTTTCTATTTTTTTATAAATTGCATATCCATCAGTAGTAACGTACTTCTGAATTATAAATATCCATTCCCAACTTGCGTAATGAGCACACATAAGCATTATACTTTTGTTAGCTTCTTCAATTTTATTGACTTCCTCAATATTGGTAAACTTATAGCGTTCTCTGATCTCTGCTTCCGAGATGCTGATCGACCTTATCGATTCAACAAACATATCACACAAGTGCCGGAAGAATTTTTTTTCAATAGATTTTATTTCATGCAACGATTTATTGGGAAAGCATAAGTGTAAATTTTCACGAACTACTTTTTTTCTGTAATTAAATAGGTAATAAACTACAAAAAATAAAAAATTTGAAAATCCATACAATACCCTGGTGGGCAGGATTGACATAATCCATAAAAAAGGATAAACTAAAATATAAATTAGTAATTGCATAGTGTAATTTACAGCAAAACTAACTAATTTTATTGTTTTATTATAGAATAAAGTTTATGGGAAATATGCATCTAGCAACAGTTGCCATTATTGCAGCAAATGTATTGGTTTCAATGAAAGGATTTAAAGATTATTCGTTTTTCGAAAAATATAAATTTAATATTGGCGCTATTCGAAGGGGAGAACAGTTTAGAATGATTAGTTCTGGTTTTTTACATCTGGATTTTTCTCATTTATTGTTTAATATGTTAACCCTCTATTTTTTCGCAAATGTTGTCCTGTCATCCGTTGGTGCAACCAATTTTGTATTGATCTATCTAGCTAGTTTGTTGGTTGGTAATTTACTTTCTTTTTACTTTCATAAAAATGAACTTCATTACAGTGCAATCGGGGCCAGCGGAGCAGTATCTGGAATCTTATATTCAGCTATTTTATTTTATCCCAATATGAGTTTGTACTTGTTTTTTATCCCCATTCCAATACCCGCCTGGTTGTTCGGTATCTTATATTTGTTGTATTCTATTTACGGCATGAAAAAAAGTCTCGGAAATATAGGACATGACGCGCATTTTGGTGGAGCTTTAGCAGGTTATTGTTTAACCATTTTTATAGCCCCATCACTGATCGAAACTCAACTATGGATAGTCGCTCTGTTATCAGTCCCTTTATTGTTATTATTTATTTTAATTAAACTAAAAAAAATATAATTAAAAGCAGTTTGACAATAAAATTAATTTTTGCCTAACAAGGAAGCGATTTTTTGACCTAGCGCTGGTCCTCTTAAATTTTTTGCAATAATAGTACCGTTTTCATCCAATAAAAAAGTAGCGGGTATTGAGCGTACATTGTACATTTTTGCAATAGGTTCGTTCCAACCTTTTAAATTAGAAACATGTTCCCAGTTCATTTGGTCCGTCTCAATAGCTTTTAGCCACCGTTCTTTTTGACCTGCCTTGTCTAATGAAACACTAATGATGTTTAACCCTTTGTCGTGGTATTGATTGTATACGTTTACCACATTCGGATTTTCTCTTCTGCATGGTTTACACCAAGAAGCCCAAAAATCAATAATCGTATATTTTCCTAGAACCTCACTGAGGGCAAGCTGCTTCCCAGCAGGAGTTGGTGCTGAAAAATCGGGAGCTAATCCACCTACCTCTGCCTTCTTCATAGCAGCAATAGTATTCCTTAATTGTTTAGAACTTGTGGTTGCTGCAATTTTTGGACTGTATGAATTCATTATTTTAGTAGCATCTGCACTCGATATTTCTTTTTTACTCACTAATTCTGTTAGTAATAAAACAGAAAATAATGAATTTGGATTTTTAGAAACAAAATCAACTTTATAATCATTTTCCTGGACTGCTAGGTCACTGATTTCTTGCTGTAAGTCTTGGGCAAGAATTCCATCTTGCTCTTTTCTAGCTTGCTTAAACAACTGTGCTTTTTCACTTTTAATTTTATTGAATCTCTTTAATTGGTCAGTAAATTCTCTGTAGGAATCATTTTGAGTTCCTCCTTTAACAAAAGATGATTTGATACTATCTTTATAAATAGTTGCTTTCAAATTTATGTTTTCCGGAAAATACAAAATAGTTGATTTTACATTTTCTACTTGAAGTAAGTTTAAGGTTAATGCCTCACTATTTGGATATTCTCCTAAAAATGATTCTGATTGGACCATTAAAGTGTCTATGGCTTTAGGCTGGTTATTTATTACTTCACTTACGATTATTTTAGTACCATCGTTAAAACCTATAGCTTTTCCACTTAAAGTGTAGGTATCACTTTTTGAATTGCATGCAAACAATAAAAAGGTCGATATTAATATAGAGAAGTATTTCATAATATAAATTTATTGAATTGCAAAAATAACTGAAATACTAAGTTATTAAAATTCTTTGGGATTTATTTATGAAGCAAATTTTTAGGAGTCTGAAAAACAAATCACTTGATTTTATTTATTTATTAACTTAAATAAGTCATTAAATTAATGATTCGTTTTTTGTAAATTTGATTTAAATTATTAGAGATGAAAGACCTTTTAAGTATTGCTATTATTGCCTCTTTAGAGGCTGGAGATGCGATTATGAGTGTTTATTCAAACAAAATTGATGTTGCCTACAAAGAAGATGAATCTCCACTTACCTTAGCTGATAAAAATGCAAACGAAATAATTAATAAGCACTTGCTTAAATCCAAAATTCCCATTATTAGCGAAGAAAATAAAATTTTAGCTTATAAAGAAAGGAAAAACTGGAATCAATGTTGGATTGTTGATCCCTTGGATGGTACCAAAGAATTTATTAAAAGGAATGGTGAGTTTACAGTAAATATTGCCTTAATTGAAAATTGTAAGCCTATTTTAGGTGTTATTTATGTTCCTGCTTCAAAAACCTTATATTTTACATCGGAGGATTGTTCAAAGTCATATAAAGTGCTAGTAACAACTAATACTTTATCTATAGACGATATATTTAACAAAGCAGTTGAGATTTTTCCCACGCAACAACAAAATAATATTCTAAGAATTGTTGGGAGCAGGTCTCATTTAAACGATACTACCAAAAACTATATTTTGAAAATTGAAAAGAAAAATAAAACTAAAATTGTTTCAAAAGGGAGTTCTCTAAAATTTTGTCTAATAGCAGAAGGTGGGGCAGAAATCTATCCAAGATTTGCTCCAACAATGGAATGGGACACGGCTGCGGGTCAGGCTATTTGTGAGGCTGTAGGAGCAAATGTGATCGATATTACCACTAATGAACCCTTAAGATATAATAAACAAAATTTATTGAATCCACATTTTTTAGTATCTAATTAAAGCCTATGATTAATGAATCTCATGTAAGAAGTATTGTAAAAGGGATTTCTTGGCGTATGATAGCAACTTCAGATACTTTTCTAGTAGTTTTTATCATTACTTGCTTGTTGGATCAATGCAGTGTTGAAAATGCGATAAAAATTGGAGTTATTGAGTTTTTTCTTAAATTATTAATTTATTATGCGCACGAAAGGGTTTGGCTAAAAATTATTAAATCGTTTACATTTTCAAAACAACAATCGTTATTAAAAACTATTTCTTGGAGATTTGTTGCAACAACAACTACATTTTTAATATCAGGAGCAGTTTTAAATGATTTTAATGAAATAGCTCTTTTTATTGCCTTATTGGAGTTAATTAGTAAATTTATACTTTATTACGTTCATGAAAGAATATGGATAAAAATTCCTCTAGGACTAAAACATTAAAAAAGTTAATGCAAGAAAATATAATTCCACATCAGTTTTCAGTTTCAAAAAAACAGCGAACTCAACTAAACAATCATGGTTCTTTTTTAGTATGGTTTACTGGACTTTCAGGCTCCGGAAAATCTACCATTGCTAACGCTCTTGAGAAAGAACTAAATGAAATGAGAATCCGTACTTATTTATTAGACGGCGATACTATAAGAAAGGGCTTGAATAGTAATTTATCCTTTTCTCCAGAAGATAGGAAAGAAAATATTAGAAGAATAGCAGAAGTGTCAAACCTTATGATTGAAAGCGGTTTGGTTGTTCTTTCAGCGTTTATCTCACCCTACAAAATTGACCGTGAACTTGTTAAATTAACTGTAAAAAAAGAAAATTTTATTCAGATATTTATAGACACTCCTTTAGCAGTTTGTAAAACTAGAGACCCTAAGGGGTTGTATGTTAAAGCGGAAAAAGGACTAATTAAAAACTTTACTGGAATTAGTGCCCCTTATGAAACTCCTGAAAATCCAGATTTAAAAATAGATACCACAACAACAGACATAGCAGAAGCCGTAAAATTGATTATTCAAAAAATCAAACCTAAATTAGAACTAATTTAAAATGAAAAAGTACTATTTAAACTATTTAGACGAATTAGAATCGGAGGCTATTTTTATTCTTCGTGAAGTTTGGGCTCAGTTCCAGAATCCAGTATTATTATTTTCTGGAGGTAAAGATTCTATATTGGTTGCTCACCTTGCACAAAAAGCTTTTTATCCCTCTAAAATCCCCTTTTCATTTTTACATGTCGATACTGGACATAATTTCCCTGAAACGATTCATTTTAGAGATCAATTAATGAATCAACTTCAAGTAGATTTAATCGTTGGGTCTGTTCAGAAATCTATTGACCAAGGAAGAGTATCTGAAGAGCAAGGAAAAAATGCTACTCGAAACGCATTACAGATTACGACACTGTTGGATACCATTGAAGATCATAAAATTGATTGTGCAATTGGAGGAGGAAGAAGAGACGAAGAGAAATCGAGAGCAAAAGAACGTTTTTTTTCACACAGGGATGATTTTGGACAATGGGATCCTAAAAATCAACGCCCAGAATTGTGGAATATATTAAACGGGAAACACTTTGAAGGAGAGCATTTTAGAGCTTTTCCAATTAGCAATTGGACAGAAATGGATGTATGGAACTACCTAAGAAGAGAAAATATAGCGATTCCTTCTTTGTACAAAGCACATCAAAGAGATGTGGTTTGGAGAAATGAGTCATGGATACCAGTTTCCAAACATTTATTATTAACTAAAGATGAGTCCATACAAACTAAAAAAATTCGTTTTAGAACCTTGGGCGATATTACCATCACCGGCGGGATTGAATCAGATGCCGATACCCTAGAAAAAATTATTGCAGAAGTTGCTGCACTAAAACAGACAGAACGAGGCAATAGGAGTGATGATAAGCGAAGTGATTCTGCTATGGAAGATCGAAAACGTCAAGGTTATTTTTAATACTTACAAGAACAATTATGCAAATAGATAATAATCAATTATTACGATTTACAACCGCAGGGAGTGTCGATGACGGAAAAAGCACTTTAATAGGACGATTACTGTACGACAGTAAGGCTATTTTTGAAGATCAACTAGAAAATATTGCTTTAACAAGTAAACGTAAAGGTTATGATGGTATCGACTTGGCTTTATTCACAGATGGGCTGAGAGATGAACGAGAGCAAGGAATTACAATTGATGTTGCATATCGATATTTTACAACTCCAAGACGGAAATTTATTATTGCAGATACTCCTGGTCATATTCAATACACCAGAAATATGGTAACTGGTGCGTCTACTGCTAATGTTGCAATCATATTAATAGATGCGAGAAAAGGCGTTATTGAACAAACCAAAAGACATGCTTTTATAGCTTCATTACTCCAAATACCTCATATCATCGTTTGCGTAAATAAAATGGACTTAATTGATTATTCAGAAGAAATTTACAATCAAATTATAGTACAATTTGAAGAATTTTCATCTAAACTTTATGCCAAGGACATACGATTTATTCCCATAAGTGCTTTGGATGGCGATAACGTGGTAAATAGATCAAAAAATATTGATTGGTATCATAGTGCTCCATTACTAAATACGTTAGAAAATTTACATATCAGTAGCGATATTAATAAAATCGACGCACGTTTTCCTGTGCAAACTGTTCTAAGACCACAACGTGAAGGATTTATTGATTACAGAGGCTATGCAGGTCGTTTAGCGAGTGGCATACTGAGGCCCGGTGACCATGTTACTGTGATGCCTTCTGGTTTTACGTCAACCATAAAATCCATAGACACTATGGATGAAAGCTTAACGGAAGCTTTTGCTCCAATGTCTATAACGATTACTTTAAATGATGATATTGATGTAGGCAGGGGCGATATGATTGTAAAAACTGCCAATCAACCAAGAGCTACCCAAGAATTTGATACCATGTTATGTTGGTTAAATAACGAAAATGCAAAACCAAGAACAAAATATACGATATTGCATACCTCGAACGAACAAAAAGCAATGATAAAAAGCATCATGTACAAAATCGATATCAATACTTACAATCGCGATGAAGAAAATAAAGAGTTGTCAATGAATGACATAGCTCGCGTTAAAATAAGAACAACAAGACCTTTAATGATTGATGAATACAGGGATAATCGGACTACTGGAAGTTTTATTTTAATTGATGACCTTACTCATGAAACAGTAGCTGCAGGGATGATATTGTAAATTTATCATTATCGATAACCTACTAACTATTTGATTAACGGAGTGCTTATAAATAGAGGATGTATATTATTTGAGTTACTTCCCAATACAGAAATTTGCAAAAATATTACCCAATAAGTCATCATTACTTACTTTCCCAGTAATTTCACCCAAGTAGTACAAAGCTTGTCTTAAATCAATTGCCAGTAAATCGCCTGATAAGTTTTGATCAATACCATTTTGAACTTTTATGATTTCTTCGAGTGATTTTAACAGGATGTCATAATGCCTAGAATTAGTGACCATTAAATGATTTTGGTCCAAAGCTTCTTTTCCAGCTAACTCTAAAAGCGAGTCTTTTAATTGATCGATACTTTCTTTCTTTTTCGCAGAAATACTGACTATTGGTAGGGCGTTGTTTTTTATTGCTTTTAAATTGCTCTCAGATGCTTTATCAATTTTATTAGCAACAACTAGCTGATTTGATTCGGTAGAAAAACCTTCGAGGTCAGATTGCACATCGTTAAGATTCATTTCGGCACTGTCAAACAAATAGATATAAATAGCAGATTTTTTCAGTTTCTCTAAGGCTTTTTCAACTCCAATTTTTTCAATTTCATCCTCAGTATTTCTAATTCCAGCAGTATCTATAAACCGAAAACGAATACCATCAATCGTAATTTCGTCTTCAATGGTATCTCTAGTAGTTCCTGCAATAGTACTTACGATGGCTCTCTCTTCATTGAGTAAAGTATTTAAAAGAGTCGATTTTCCAGAATTTGGGCGACCAATTATAGCTACAGGTATCCCGTTTTTTAACACATTTCCAGTCGCAAAAGAATCGATTAGTTTTTTTAATAACGATGTTGTTTGTTTGATTAGTTTTTGAAAATCAGTTCGGCTCGCAAATTCAACATCTTCCTCTGAAAAGTCTAATTCTAACTCAATGAGTGAAGCGAAGTCTAAAAGTTGAACCCGAAGTAGCTCTATTTCTGTAGTAAATCCCCCGCGCATTTGTTGTATAGCTAACTGATGCGAAGCTTTTGAATCACTAGCTATTAAATCGGCTACTGCTTCAGCTTGACTTAAATCCATTTTTCCATTCAAAAAGGCTTGTAAAGTAAATTCTCCAGCGGTAGCCATTCTACAACCTTTTCGGAGTAATAATTGAATGATTTCTTGTTGGATATAAGAACTTCCATGACATGAAAATTCTACTACATTTTCTCCAGTATAGGAATGAGGATTTTTAAACACGGTTGCCAATACTTCATCAATGATACGTTCTCCGTCTAATAAGTTTCCTAAATGAACGGTATGGGTTTTTTGATCAGCTAATTTTTTTCCGCTCACTGATTTAAAAACTAAAGAAGCAATTTTAATAGCATCTTTACCAGACAAACGAATAATTGCTATAGCACCTGCACCAGCGGGTGTTGCTAAAGCTACGATAGTTTCTTGATGAATCATGTTACAAAAATAACAATAATATGTATTGGAACGAAAACACGTTAAACCTCAACAAATTTTTTATTAAAAAATTGATATAGAATGCTAATGTTTTTTTAGCCTTGGACTTCCTAATTGAACTGTTAGTTGTTTAACATAACAGGCATCACTAACATCGTTACTACTTCGCCCTCATCAAGACCGTCAGTAGGCGTCAAAATCCCAGCTCTGTTTGGCATCGACATTTCTAAAGAAACTTCATCACTGGTTAAGTTGTTCAGCATTTCGGTTAAAAATCGGGAATTGAAGCCTATTTGCATATCATCCCCCTGATAATCACAGGTTAAACGTTCTTCAGCTTTGTTACTATAATCGATATCCTCTGCAGAAATATTGAGTTCTGCTCCCGCAATTTTTAAACGAATTTGGTGGGTTGTTTTGTTTGAAAAAATAGAAACGCGACGTACTGAATTTAAGAATTGATTTCTCTCAATAACTAATTTATTTGGGTTTTCTTTAGGAATAACAGCTTCATAATTTGGGTATTTACCATCTATTAATCTACAAACCATTTCCGTATTATCAAAAGAAAATTTAGCATTGGAATCATTGTATTCTACAGTGACTTCTTCTTCACTACCAGCAAGTATAGACTTTAATAAATTTAAAGGTTTTTTTGGCATAATAAATTCAGCAGCTTGAGATGCCGAAATATCTTCTCGCGAATATTTAACTAATTTATGTGCATCTGTTGCGACAAATGTTAAACCTTCTGTGGAAAATTGAAAAAACACACCACTCATTACGGGGCGTAAATCATCATTTCCAGCTGCAAATATAGTTTTTGAGATAGCGTTGGCTAATACATCGCCTGACATAACAGTTGCGCTTGGATCCTGTAATTGAATTGCTTGTGGAAATTCTTCACCGCTCGCATAGGCTAGAGCGTATTTTCCATGGTTGGAACTTATTTCAATGGTGTTGTTTCCCTCAATAGAAAATGTTAATGGTTGTTCAGGAAAGGTTTTAAGTGTGTCCAATAATAATCTAGCTGGAATACAAACACTCCCTTTTTCATTGCTTTCTACTTCTAATTTGGAGGAAATAGTTGTTTCTAAATCTGATGCAGAAACCGTTAATGAATTCTGATCTAATTGGAACAAAAAGTTGTCTAAAATAGGCAAGGTGTTATTGTTATTAATAATACCACCTAAGACCTGTAATTGTTTTAATAAATATGAGCTAGATACTATAAATTTCATTTGAATATTTTATGATTGTATTAAAAGTTATGGTTTAACAAGAATAAAATTCGCGTTACTCACAAATATATTTCAATTTGTACTCTATTTCCTTTTAAACTAAAAGAAACTTATTAACAAAATCAGGTATATTTTTTCTTTCTAAAATAGTTAAATAGAATAACAAATGTAGTCAGTATTAATAGGGGTAATAGGAGATTAACCCATTTCCAAAAAGATCTGTTTTCTGAAACTTTTATAGGATCTAAAAAAGGAATCGAAATATTTTTAGTTCTAATGTTTATAAGTCCTTTGTCATCCAATAAATAGTTTACCGTATTCAGTAAAAATTCTTTATTCCCATAAAAAGTATTGGTCCATTTATCAAAACCCAATTCTAGCGGTCTTTCACCTTGAAGCTGATTTTTAATGATACTTCCATCACTAATAATTACCATTTTAGCTTCTTTACCAATTTCTAGATGGGGTTCAATTTTAAGTGGTTTAAGTCTATTTAAATACGCAGATTTAAAAGTTCCTTCAAGCAATACTGCAAGTGGAAGTTCTCCTTTATTAAATTCTTCTGGACTTGGTCCTTCATTCACAATTTTTAAATTAGAAGTTATTTCTTTAGAAATATCGATTTCTTTGGGTAAACCAACAGTTTTAGATATGGGTGAAGAATTTAAAAGTATCGTTTTATTGATGGTATTTGGAAGGGTGTCAATACTACTCGCGTACTCAAATTTGACCCCATCAATATTGGTTACAATAGGATGCTTAGCGCTTCCATTTGATAGCGGATTATAAAACCATGGATAGCGACTGTATTGTGATTCTCTTTCATTTCCATTGGCAAGTAATTTGGGGGCAGAATAAAGGTCTTTTACCAAGTCGGAGTTTACTCGAACACCATATTTAAATAACAAGTCAGTAAGGTTTAAATCCATAGCAATAGCAAAATTAGGGTTGCCAAGATTATCAGTTGCAAATTCAACCATATCCAAAAGCCATAAGGTTGAGCCACCAGACATAATGTATTGATCCAAAATATATTTTTCGTTTTCAGTAAATCTTTCTGTTGGTCTTGCAATTACCAGTAAATCAAATTCACTGATTTGCTGAAGTGTTTTAGCAGGTGATTTTACGATGGAGTCTAGGGTAAAAGGAGCGATAAAATAATAGTTTCGTAAGGTAGAAAAAAAATCTGCTATGTACTTATCGTCCAACTCGCCATTCCCTTTTAAAACAGCTACTTTACGATTTTTTGGGTGTATTAATTGATTAAAAGCATTTGCAAAGGCATATTCTAAATTTTGTATAGAATTAGTAATTCGTTCATTAGCAGTAATACCCAACTGATTTTTTAACAAGGGAATTTTTAAATATTTATCTTCAAAAGAAGCTATTGCCCAGGGAAAAATCTGTTGCACGCTTATCTTTCCATTTTGTTTTATTTCTATTTGAGAAGGTTGAGCACCAAATTTCACCAACGATGCTGCATCACCATTTTCATTTACAGGATCAACAAATTTAAATTTTATATTGGAATTAAATGCTTCAAACTCTTTAAGTAATTGTTTAACCTCTACTCGTAATTTCTTAAATTCAACAGGTAAATCGCCTTCTAAAAAAACATCAATAAAAATTGGCGAATCTACATTGGCTATCGTTTTTTTTGCTGAATTTGATAAGGTATATCTTTGATCTTGAGTTAAATCAAATCGTTTGTAAAAAATAGTGCCTATTATATTGATGAGGATAATTCCTACTAAGGTGTATATTAGTTGTTTATTATTTAGCATTAATCTTTTCTTAAATTAATGATAGTTAAAATTAAAAAAAACACAGAAACACTGCTAAAATAAATTAAATCGCGAGTGTCTATTACTCCTCTCGAAATAGTGTCAAAATGAGATTTCATTCCAAGAGTGTTTATTTCAAAAGATGAAATTTGCACAAAATAAGAGACGATTTCGAAACCATAAAAAACTAAGAAACAAATAATTACCGAACTTATAAAAGTTACCATTTGACTTTTTGAAATTGTAGAAGCAAAAATTCCAATGGATGCAAAAGCTAGGATTAAAAAAAATAAGCCTATATAAGAACCAATCATATTTCCAATATCCCAAATACTAGAACTTTCTAAGAGATTTGAAATGGTAATATGGTACAGAATTGTGGGCGTTAAAGCCAAACAAATTAAACTTACAGCTCCAAGATACTTTCCTAAAACAATATCTTTTAAAGAAATGGGTTTAGTAGCTAATAATTCAAAAGTCCCTATATTCTTTTCTTCACTAAATGCCTTCATTGTTATCGCTGGTATCAGTATTAAAAAAACCCATGGGGTGATGATAAAAAATGATGAAAGATCTGCTAAACCATTGTCAAATACGTTAAATTCTCCTGGTATGAACCAAAGTATTAGGTTGTTTACAATTAAAAATAATGCAACCACTAAGAACCCAACCGGTGTTGAGAAGAAGGAATTAATCTCTCTTTTTAATATTGCAAACATAAATTTATTTTAAACGGTATAAACTGTTAACACTCCAAGCCTGAGCTTTAGAACGGAACAAAGGTTTGGTTGTTGCCCAAACATTACGAAATAAATTACTAGCTTTATAGTTCATTAAGTCAGATTCTTTTTCCCATTTACTGTAGGTAAAAAAAATAGCAGGATCATTTTTGTCTTGGTAAAGTTCTAAATGCGAACATCCATCAAAAGTTCGAATTTTTTCTTTAACAAGTTCAAAACTTTTTAAAAAGTTTGGAACTTTATCACTTTTAAACTCCATTTTAACTATTCGTGTAAACATATTTTTATTCAAAATTTATGCTAACAGTATCTCTGTAATTGAGTCCAAAAAGGGAAGAAGCACTTCCTACTGTTTCGGGATTGCTCTTGTAAATTGACAGTTCAAGATAGTTTGATGAATTCCACAATGCTAATTTTTTGCCGTCTTCCACACGTTTATTTTTTGGGTTCTCAAAATTAATAAAATCACTATAACGGTTATATACTTTTGTAAACTTGATAGATCTTGCTTGTATGGTAAATTTTCTTCCTTTTCCGATTTTTTCAAAAAGAGCTTTATTTATATTACTGATAACATTTCCGTAGTTATCAATATAAATAACATTTCCAATTATTTGATTGTTTTCAGGATTTACAACGGGTTTAATGCCGGTAAGTTGTTTAATTTTTGAGATAGGTTTGCCAATTACTTCCAAAGTTCCTCCTCGTGCTATATGACAAGCTACTTTTACAAACACATCTAAAACAGGAAAATTTGATTCGATATTTTCATGAATGTTAATTTCAACAATTTTTTCAGGTTTAATCTCAGAGGTTAACATTGAAATAATTCCATTGTTGGCACAAATAAAATAATGATTGTCCAGATAAACAGCGATGTGTTTGTTTTCGGGATTCAATTCAGAATCAATTCCTATGATGTGAATACTTCCCGAAGGAAAACTCTTGTATGCATTTTGAATGATATATGCAGCTTCAGAAATATGAAAGGGGGATATACAATGTGAGATATCAACAATTCTAATCGTCTCTAATTCACTATAAAGAGCTCCTTTAACTGCACCAGCAAAGTGATCTTTCTCACCAAAGTCGGTAGTTAAAGTGATAATAGCTTGTGGCATTTTGTTAATATTTATTTAAACTAATAACAACAAAAATACTGTACTTTTGTGTTAGAGAAAAACAATTTTTTACATAGTATCAATAATTTTAAATGTACCGCTTTTGAACGAATTAATTATCGAATTATCTGAAATAAGCCCACGAGATTTTTTTGGGCATCAAAATATAAATATTGAGAAGTTAAAGGAGCTTTTCCCCAAGTTGAAAATTGTTGCGCGGGGAAATAAAATAAAAGCTTACGGTGATGAAGAAGTTTTAGAGGAATTTGATAAAAGATTGGCAATGTTGTTAGATCATTTCTCAAAATTTAATAAATTAGATGAAAACGTAATCGAAAGAGTTTTGTTAAGTAGAAGCAAGGACGATTATGAAACTCCTGTAAGCTCAAATGCTATACTCGTGCATGGAGTAGGAGGAAAAAAAATCAAGGCTCAAACCGCAAACCAACGAAAATTAGTCCAGCTGATGAAAACCAATGATATGGTTTTTGCTGTTGGTCCTGCTGGAACAGGAAAGACTTATACGGGAGTTGCCCTTGCTGTAAAGGCTCTTAAAGAAAAACAAGTCAAACGAATTATATTAACGCGTCCTGCAGTTGAAGCAGGTGAAAATTTAGGTTTCTTGCCTGGCGATTTAAAAGAAAAATTAGATCCTTATATGATGCCGCTATATGATGCGTTAAGAGATATGATTCCTGCCGAAAAGCTTGAATCTCTTATAGAAAAAGGAACCATTCAAATTGCTCCCCTAGCTTTTATGAGAGGTCGTACTTTAGACAACGCTTTTGTAATTCTAGATGAAGCTCAAAACACTACCCATTCACAAATGAAAATGTTTTTGACTCGTATGGGTAAGAATGCTAAATTTATGTTGACAGGGGATCCTGGTCAAATAGATCTTCCACGAAGGGTTATTTCTGGGTTAAAAGAGGCGTTATTAGTTTTAAAATCAGTTAAAGGGGTAGGTATTATTCATTTAGATGATAAAGATGTTATACGTCACCGATTGGTAAAAAAAGTAATAGCAGCTTATAAGGCAATTGAAAATAATGATTAAATAATGAACAAGACTATTACCAATTCTCAATTTAATTTTCCGGGTCAAAAAAGCGTTTATCATGGAAAAGTAAGGGAAGTTTATACCCTCGAAAACGATTTACTCTTGATGATCGCCACGGATAGGTTAAGTGCCTTCGATGTTGTGATGCCAAAAGGAATTCCCTATAAAGGTCAAATTCTTAATCAGATAGCTACTCAGATGATGAGAGCTACAGAAGATTTAGTTCCTAATTGGCTATTGGCAACTCCAGATCCAAATGTTGCCATAGGCAAAGCTTGTGAACCTTTTAAGGTAGAAATGGTTATTCGAGGCTATTTAAGTGGGCATGCTGCCAGAGAATATAATTTAGGGAAGAGAATCTTGTGCGGTGTTGAAATGCCAGAAGGAATGGTTGAAAACGATCAATTTCCAACTCCTATCATTACTCCAGCAACGAAAGCTGAAGCTGGAGATCACGATGAGGATATTTCTAAAGAAAACATTTTAAAAAGAGGAATCGTAACTAAAGAAGACTATGTAGTATTAGAAGATTACACTAGAAAATTATTTCAACGAGGCACTGAATTGGCAGCAAAGCGAGGATTAATTTTAGTAGATACTAAATATGAATTTGGAAAAACTAAAGAGGGTGAAATTGTTTTAATTGATGAAATTCATACCCCTGATTCTTCCCGCTATTTCTATGCCAAAGGGTATCACGAGCGACAGTTAAATCGAGAGCCACAGAAACAACTCTCCAAAGAATTTGTAAGGCAATGGTTGATAAAAAATGGGTTTCAGGGACTTGAGGGTCAATCGGTACCAAAAATGAGCGATGAATATATAAATGTTGTTTCAGAACGATACATAGAATTGTTTGAAAATATCACAGGAGAAAAATTTATCAGAGCTGATGTTAGGAATATAAACGATAGAATTTTAAAGAATGTTTTAGCCTACCTAAAATCTTGAAAACACTATCTGGACTTCCTCCCGAAACGATGAACATAGCCTACGTTTAATTCCGTAAAATCAGCTTGTCCTAGATTGGTATTTATGTGGACGCCTATAAAAATATTAGATTTAGGGTTGTTGTTTGTATTAATTAAATAATATTTCAAGCCTGCTCTAAACAAAATAGCATGTTTTAAATGATACACTGAGGTGATTTCTCTTTCTACAAATCTTGTTTCTACCGTTCCATCTTCATTTATAAAATCCCAATAAAAACCATTTAATTTCCAATCTACTTCATAAAAGGGTTTGTATAGATTATAACCTATATCGAATTCCATCCCGATGTTTCCTAGGAATATTTCACCACTAAAAAACAAGCCTAAGCTTGATGAATATTTAACTGGATTTAACTGAAAATGAGGATATTGGGTAACTATTAATTCCTCATTATTATTAATGTAATGATAATAATGTTCGTAAAACCGATAAAAACACCCTATCCCAACTTTAAAGGTATTATTAAAAATTATGCCATAAGAGGGTGCAGCTGTAAATACCCCTTTTCGATCATTAAATTGTTCACTTAAAAAATTCAATCCTGCACCGGTTCTGATAGTGAAAAACTGTTGAAAATTATCTTCAAATTTTATTGCTTGTTTTTTTTGTCCCTTTGTTTTTCTGGTAGTACTTAGGTCATAATTGGATTGTTTAGAAACACTAAATAAAAAAGAATTTAAGCCTTGGTTGGGAAACTTTGTATGTCCATTTGAATGATGAAAATAGCCAACGCCCAACCTCCAATTATTATTGTTACTTCTTAAAAAATCATAATAAAAAAAGGATTTTAAAGACCAAGTTACTTTGGTTGATACAGCATTGTTATTGTTTTCAATTGGATTGTTTAAGGAAAATGTTGTGCCTGTATATGATTTGGTGAAATAGGAAACTCCGAGGCTCACATTAAAATTTAAACCTTTTATTTTTTTTTTAAACATCCCAAACTCGATAAAAGGCATCATCGAAGCTGAATACCCAATATACTCTTTATTGGCATAATCAGTTATTGCAAATGACATTCCTGTTGTTGGATACTTAAGTCTGTAGGCCCACTCCTCCGTATTTTTTAATTGATATTTTCCAAAATGCAAGGAAATTGATTTTTGTAAACCAGTTTCAGGAAAACCTTTATTCGAAGGTAATGTAGTTCCTAGTAGTAATTCTGTAGTTGTAAAATTGCTTCTATAAGGTATGGTGTCTTTTTGTTGGGCATGCCCAAAAATTGTTGCAACAAGTAATATTGAAGTAATTGTTTTTGTCATTCACTAATTTTAGAACCGGTGTCTTATTTTTTTAGTTTAAGACCAAACCGATAAACATAACCTATGTTGAATTCTGAAAAATCTGCTTGACCCAAATTTGCATTAATTGTTGCGCCTAAAAAAACATTATGACTAGGATTATTGTTGTTGTTGAACAAATAATATTTTATACCAAGTCTTGACAATATTGCTTTTTTAAGCTCGTATTTAGTATTTAGTTCACCATAAACATACCTGGTTTCGTAGGTGCCGTCTGCGTCGTAAAAATCCCAATAAAAACCTTGTTGTAATTTCCACTCAACCTCATAAAAGGGTTTGTAAAAATTACACCCTAAATCCACTTCAATCCCCACATGTCCTAAAAATATTTCGGAGCTTATAAAGACACCATAACTCGAAGAGTATTTGTATGGATTTTCCTGAAAATGAGGGTACTGTTCAATGATTAATTCTTCACCGTCCTCAATATACGTATAAAAAGAATCATAATGTCTGTAATAAAATCCAAGACCTATTTTAAAGGTCCTATTTAAAATTTTTCCGTAGGAAGCAGCCAACGTATATACAGGTTTTTTGTCGTTAAAAGATTCAGACAAAACATTGACTCCAATTCCAGTCCGAAAAGTAAAATAATCTTGAATACTTTTATTATGAACTTTTGTAGTCAATGTTTTTTTTACAGGAGTATTTTTTTGTTGAAAACTATAACTTGATAGCCTTGAGATACTGAACAAAAACGAATTTAAACCTTGATTGGGTAGACTTGTGTGGCCGTTTGATTGATGATGAAAACCAACTCCTAATCTCCAATCTGCTTTTTTTCTTTTTAATAAATCATAATACAAAAAAGCCTTAAAAGACCATGCTAACTTGGTCGAAATAGCTCTATTGTTATTTTCTATAATGTTGTTATAGGAATAGGGTAGACCACTATAATCTTGGGTAAAATAGGAGGTTCCCAAACCTATATTCATATTTAGTCGATGGTTAAACGTTTTTTTTAAAAAACCAACTTCTAAAAAAGGCATTAAAGAGAATGAATAGCCAACGTAACTGGGATTTCCATAATCGGTAAAGGTGAAAACGATTCCTGTTTTTGGAAATCGCAATCGATATGCCCATTCTTGAGTATTGTCCTGTTGGTAGTTTCCAATATGAAATGATATTCCTTTATTCAATTTCGTCTCAGGGAAACCGTTGTTGGCTGGATGGGTTTTTCCGATAAAAATTTCTGGGATAATAAAGTTGTTTTTTTTTGAAATAACATCGTCTTTTTGAGCATTCCCAAAAAAGGATACAAAAAATAAAATAGTATATAAATTTATTTTCATAGTTGATTACTAACTACGCTCTAAAAAATATAAATCAGTTAATTTCAATGTAAAATTATTAATCAAAATAGCTGTAGGATTCGTTGTCTTTCATCTTTAATAAAGATTCATAAATCAAGTTAATAACGGCTTCAACATCTGATTTGTGAACCATTTCAACGGTAGTATGCATGTACCTTAAGGGTAACGAAATTAAGGCGCTAGCAACTCCGGAATTACTATATGCAAAAGCATCTGTATCAGTACCAGTTGCTCTTGATAGTGCAGATCGTTGGAAAGGAATCTTTTTTTCCTCTGCTGTTTCTGTTATTAAATCTCTTAATTTTTGTTGAACCGCCGGGGCATAGGCAATTACAGGTCCTTTGCCAAGCTCTAGGTGACCTTCTTTTTTCTTGTCGATCATTGGTGTGGTGGTGTCATGTGTAACGTCTGTAACGATAGCTACATTGGGCTGTATGCGTTCAGCTATCATTTGTGCTCCGCGTAATCCTATTTCCTCCTGTACTGAATTCGTTATATACAAACCAAAGGGTAACTTTTTTTTGTTTAGATGAAGCAATCGAGCCACCTCTGCAATCATGAATCCCCCCATGCGGTTGTCCATTGCACGGCAAACAAATTTATCTTTGTTTAATATATGAAAGGTATCTGGATAGGTTATTACACAACCCACATGAACACCCATTTTTTCAACTTCGTCCTTCGAGGAAGCTCCGATATCAATAAAAATATTCTCTGGCTTTGGAGCTTCTTCTTTTGCTCTATTTCTAGTATGTATTGCTGGCCATCCGAAAACTCCTTTGACGATCCCATTTTTTGTATGGATATTTACGATTTTGGATGGGGCAATTTGATGATCGCTACCTCCATTTCTAATCACGTAAAGTAAACCATTATCACTAATATAGTTAACATACCAGGATATTTCGTCTGCATGCCCCTCTATAACTACTTTATATTTTGCCTTTGGGTTAATTACTGCAACAGCAGTGCCATAAGTATCAGTTATAAATTCATCTACATACGGTTTTAAATATTCCATCCATATTTTTTGACCGTCCCATTCATAGCCAGTGGGAGCTGCATTGTTTAAATAAGATTCTAAAAAGGAAATTGATTTTTTCGTAAGTATTGACTTTGCCATATTTTTTTAGATTTAATAAATTATAGTGTTCTCAAAATTAATAATTAAATAATTAGTCAAAGGTATATTTTGTTTAATTTTGAATCAGTTTTCGAAACTACTAGAAAACAGAAAGACCATGAAATTTTTGAAAAGATACCTTTATATTATATTTATTCTAGCGCCTTTTTTTGTTTTTGCACAAATTGTCGAAAACCAGCTTCAGCAAAAAATGGATACCACTAATTATTATTACATCATCAAAGGAGATTCAATACCTAGAGAATTTATTAACCTAGAAGAGGTGGTTTTATTGACGAAATTGCAGTTTATTTCAAAGGAGGATAGAAGACGTTATTTAATTTTAAAACGTAAGACAAGAAAAGTATATCCATATGCAAAATTAGCCTCAGAACGTCTTTTAGTCATGTCAGAAAGATTAAAGACAATAGAAAAAAAAAGGGATAAAAAAATATATACCAAAAGAATTCAAAAATATATCGAAGAAGAATTTTCTGAAAAACTAAAAAAATTCACTAGAACGGAAGGTCAAATTTTAGTAAAATTAATATACCGACAGACGGGTACGACTAGTTTTGAATTAGTTAAAGAATTAAGAACAAGTTGGAGGGCTTTCTGGTACAATACCACGGCAAATTTATTTGATATTTCCTTAAAGGAGGAATACGATCCCTTTAAAAACAAAGAAGATTATTTGATTGAGGACATTTTAGAAAGATCTTTTCAAGAAAATATACTTATCCGCCAAGAGCCTGCATTTCCAATTGATTTTTTAGAATTGAAATCGTTTTGGAATAATAAAACAGAAAATCGATGATTTTTTGTTTTTAAAGTGGTGACGATTCCTATTTTGTTAAGTTGATTTTTATTGTAAGTTTAGGTTTATCAGTTAGTTGTAAAAATGTTTAAGTATAAAGGTTGTTTTTTTGTTTATTTATGGTGTTAAGACCAAATAAGTTTTTATATTTGCACCCGCTTTAACCTAGACATAATGGT
>Ga0206125_10001634_pt1 | contig 25615 bp, 26 predicted proteins | sample Helgoland_Spring_4_FD_148598 | JGI IMG/M metagenome (GOLD analysis project Ga0206125, IMG submission 148598) | Pelagic subsurface seawater microbial communities from Kabeltonne, Helgoland, North Sea - Helgoland_Spring_Bloom_20160331_1 | ecosystem: Environmental > Aquatic > Marine > Epipelagic ... | reverse complement strand
AGTGCGGTGGATCTGTCTGTAACTCAGTCGTTGCCGCCAGCAGCTTGGGCGCTCAAGCATTTTTTAGCGGCAAGGTGGCTGATGATGAGGATGGCCAGCTTTACATTGATGACTTAAAAGAGGCAGGAGTTGATTTTCATTCTGCAGGCCAGGAGCCAGGCATCACCGGCAAGTGCCTGGTGATGGTGACTGATGATGCTGAGAGAACCATGAACACATTTCTGGGTGCGAGCGAGGGCTTATCAGCACGAGAGATCGATCAGGCCGCGCTGGTAGATTCAGAGTGGTTCTATGTTGAGGGCTACCTGGTCACCGATGAAGCCAGAACAGCGGCTACTAAAGCGGCGGTCGAGCTTGCTAAGTCCAGTGGTGTTAAGGTTGCGATCAGTCTGTCAGACCCCTTTGTGGTGTCAGTCTTTGGCGATGCACTCAGACAGGTGGTTGGCGATGGGGTGGACCTGATCTTTTGCAATAAGGATGAGGCCATGGCCTTTACCGGTACCGAGACCTTAGACGCGGCGTCAGAAGCACTCAAGCAGTACACAAAGACCTTCGCCATCACCGATGGCGCTAGGGGCGCCGTCACCTTTGACGGTCAGTCTCTTAATCAGTCTGAGGGCGTTGAGGCTAAGGCCATTGATACCAATGGCGCGGGCGATATGTTCGCAGGGGCCTTCCTGTATGCCATTACCTCGGGCAGGGGTTATGCTTGGGCCGCAAGCCTTGCCAATGACTGTGCCGCAAAGGTTGTGGCGAGGTTTGGCCCTCGATTAGATCACGATGACTTTACGTCGGTTAAGCAAAGATTTGGTATTTAGATTACCCTATACTCAGAACGTTAATGTTGAGATTAAAAAGTGATGGTCGCTAAAATAAAAAAAGCAGTCATTCCTGTCGCGGGTCTTGGCACGCGCATGCTGCCTGCGACAAAGGCGATTCCAAAAGAATTATTGCCCGTGTATGACCGGCCGATTATCGAGCACGTGGTCAAGGAGGCCATCGCTGGCGGTGTCACCGAGATTATTCTGGTCACCCGAAGCGGCAAAGAGGCCATTGAGAATCATTTTGATGCGCACTACGAGCTTGAGCACCGCCTAGAGAGAAAGGGTAAGGAAACGATTCTAGGAACGGTGAAGAATGTTGTTCCCGAGGGTATTAAGATCTCCTCGGTTAGGCAGAGTGATGCACTGGGTCTAGGTCACGCGGTTCTATGCGCCAAGCACCTTCTTAATAACGAGCCCTTTGCCGTTCTGCTGCCCGATGTCTTAGTCCTTGATCAAGAGTCACGAGATAAAAACTACAGTTTTGCGCAGCTAGTGAAGGCCTGGGATGAGACCGGCACAGGCCAGATCATGGTCGAGTGTGTCGAGCCTGATGCTGTGGAGAACTTCGGCATTGCTGACCTGAATGGTGAGTCAGCCGAGCCCTTTAAAAGTCTGCCTGTCAAAGGGCTGGTTGAGAAGCCCTCTCCAAAGGATGCGCCATCCAGCTTGGCTGTGCTGGGTCGTTATGTATTGCCCTCTAGGGTGCTTGAGCTTCTTGAGAATACGACAGCCGGTGTGGGTGGTGAGATCCAGCTGACCGATGCACTGGATGAACTGCTCAAGATTGAGGGCTTGAACGCCCTTGAGACGGATGCTGAGGTCTATGACTGTGGCAATAAGCAGGGATTTTTGAGTGCAAACCTGGCGGTGGGTATGAGAGATACTGAGACCAAAATAGCCTTAAAAAAACTGTTTAAATCAAACACCTGGTAAGTAGCTAACCCTATGAACAGATTCTCATTGTTACTGCTGGTTGGGATGCTTCTGATGCTTTGGGGTATCAGTGGTGTGTCCAAGCTGTCTCAGGCCGCTATTGGTTCTGGTTTTGATGGGTCTGTGGTGAGTAATGTCAACGCACCCGGTAGGTTGATACTGGTGGGGTTTATAGGGAGCCGCGTTGCGAGTGAGTTGATTGAGCGTGGTGAGAGCACCGTGATTATTAAGGATGAAGATCGAAGTCTTGCGGATGACAAGATTAATGGCATAAAGCCAGGGGATGTAGTCAATTGAGCTCTGTGTCTGACAGCACTAAAAACCCTACCAACAGTCCGAGCAGAACGACGCTGACCAAGTACGTCGTGATGGCCCTCTTGGCGCTTCTGAGCTTCGGTTTAACAGGGCTTGGAGCCATTATTGTGATGTTTGCCCTGTCTACCCTGCGCGCGGGTAGGGACTCTGCGGCGTCTCACGGCATCAGCTCTATAAACTCCTCTCGCTTGGGTGGCGTTGCCATTGTTATTACCTTTATTCTGTTCCTTATTGGTATGGTCCTATTGAGCTCTTATACCCCCGGTGTGGTGCGTGATGTGACCTTCCTGCACCTCTGGTCCACGGTCTTTGTGTGTGTGATTCTGGGTGGTGCTGAGGATATCAAGGCGGATTTATTGAGCCCGTATTTTCGGCTGGTGGTTAAGCTGCTGGTGTTTGGTTTTTTCCTCTGGACAACGCCGAATGTAGTGCCCTCATCCATAGGCGTCCCGGGCATCGATTACTTGCTCTCTTTCCCCTTAATTGCCTGGGGTCTTTGCACAGTATTTTGTGTTGGCTTTATCAATGCCTTTAACATGGCGGACGGTGCCAACGGGCTGATCCCCGGAGTGGCAACCATCGCTTTTGGGCTATTGTTTTTAGAGTATGGCCGTCCTGCTGAGGGTGTGCTGTTCTTTGTCTGCCTGATGTTTTTAATTTTTAATGTCGTGTCGGGTTGGTTCTTTCTCGGAGACATGGGCAGCTACGGGCTTGGTGCCGCGCTGGTGTGTTATGGATTGCTGGGTGTGGCCGAGGGAGACTTTTCGGCCGGGTTTATGGCGTGCCTTTTGTCCTACCCCTGCGTTGATTTTGTGGTGAGCGTTGTCCGACGGATGCGAAAGGGGCTGTCACCGTTTCAGGCTGACAATGGGCACCTTCACAACCGGCTGTATGCCTTTTATAGCCAAAGTTTTAAGTCACGGGTTACGCCTAACTCGTTGACAGGGTTAACAATCAGTGGTGCCTCATCAGGGGTCTGTTTGATACTTTACGCCCTTGGCTGGATCCCTGTTGAGAGCAACGCCTGGTTTGGTGTTTTTGGCCTGCAGGTGGCAGTTTATCTCATCACGCTGAGCCGACTAAGGTCCTCTCAGATGAATGAGAGTGCGGCGATGAGCGGTGTGTCTGGGCAGTGATAAAGGCTATTATCGAGGGTTACCCTATGTTTTATAGTTTTGATACTTGTGTCTTAGTGATAATAAAAAATAACTCATCCTATGACAGCGAATAATTACGGTGCATATTGAATGAAAATACTTGTTACAGGCGGAGCGGGGTTTATTGGGTCAGCGCTTGTTCGCCATATCATTAATAACACAGATAATAGTGTAGTTAATGTAGATAAACTGACTTACGCCGGAAATCTAGAGTCGCTGGCCAGCATCGCTAACAATAATAGATACTCATTTGAGAGAGTAGATATTTGCAATAAGGTTGAGTTGGGACGAATTTTTAATGACTATAACCCCGACGTTGTTATGCATTTGGCGGCAGAAAGTCATGTTGATAGGTCAATCGACAGTCCTGATGATTTCATCCAAACAAATATAGTCGGGACTTATAACATGCTAGAGGTAGCAAGAGCATATTGGTTGGATTTGGCTGAAGCAAAAAAATCATTATTTAGATTTCACCATATATCAACGGATGAGGTCTACGGTGATTTGGAGAGTGACAATGATCTCTTTACAGAAGACACGCCGTACGCGCCGAGTTCGCCATATTCGGCATCAAAAGCCGCTTCAGATCATTTAGTGCGGGCATGGCATAGGACATACAAATTACCTATTGTCATAACTAACTGTTCAAACAACTATGGTCCCTACCATTTTCCCGAAAAGTTAATCCCATTAGTCATACTTAACGCCCTTGATGGTAAGCCCCTGCCAATCTATGGGGCTGGCGATCAGGTGCGGGACTGGCTTTATGTTGAAGATCATGCTCGAGCATTATTTACAGTGATAACCAAAGGTGTTATCGGAGAGACCTACAATATCGGAGGCCATAACGAAAAATCTAATATTGAGGTCGTGAAACTAATTTGTAATGTGTTAGATGAGGTAGTCCCATTAGATGCTGGCTCATATGAAGCGCAGATTACTCATGTTGCGGATCGGCCTGGCCATGACCAGCGCTACGCGATTGATGCGAGTAAAATTGCCAGAGATCTTGATTGGACTCCGGAAGAAACGTTCGAGTCAGGCATCCGTAAAACTATTCAATGGTATTTGGATAATTCACAATGGTGCGTCAATACGCAAAATGGCGGCTATAAACGGGAAAGGTTGGGGGGGCATTGATGAAAGGCATTATTTTAGCCGGAGGTTCCGGCAGTCGCTTAAATCCCATAACGAGAGGAGTTTCAAAACATTTATTGCCTATCTATGACAAACCAATGATTTATTACCCGCTGTCGGTTTTAATGCTGACGGGTATAAAGGATATCTTAATTATCACTACGCCAGAAGATAAATCCGGGTTTATCCGCTTGCTGGGCGACGGTAGCGCGTTTGGCGTAAGACTGTCTTACGCGGAGCAGCCCAAGCCGGAAGGTTTGACGCAAGCTTTTGTCATTGGTGAAGAGTTTATTGGGAATGAAGGTGTTTGTTTAGCCTTGGGCGACAATATCTTTTGGGGGCAAGGATTCAGCCATATTTTAAAGCGTGCTGCTAATCGAAACAGTGGCGCATCTGTGTTTGGCTACCAGGTCAAAGATCCAACGCGTTTTGGTGTTGTCGCATTCGACAACAATAAGAAGGTCACCAGTCTGGAAGAAAAACCTAAAAGTCCCAAATCTAACTTTGCGGTTACAGGGTTATATTTTTATGACAACGATGTGATCGAAATGGCCAAAAAAGTTAAGCATTCAGATCGTGGGGAGCTAGAAATAACAACTCTCAATCAAATGTATCTGGAGCGTGGTGATTTAAATGTTGAGCTACTAGGGCGAGGCTTTGCTTGGTTAGATACAGGAACGCATGAAAGTCTTTTAGAGGCGTCTATGTTTGTAGAAACTATTGAAAAACAGCAAGGTTATAAAATAGCCTGTTTAGAAGAGATAGCATGGAATAATGGATGGATTTGCGATGAAAAACTGAAAAGCGCTGGCAAGGCAATGAGTAAAAATAGCTACGGCCGATACTTATGTGAGCTAGTAGATAAGGAATATTGAATTGATCCCAGTCACTAAGGCTTATCTACCGAACAAGGCGAAATATCAAGCATATGTTAATGATATATATGGTCGTGGTTGGTTAACTAATAATGGGGTCCTTGTACAAGAGCTAGAACGAAGATTAGCTGAATATTTAGGCGTCAAACACCTAATTTGCGTTGCAAATGGTTCATTGGCTTTACAGTTGGCATATAAAGTGCTGAATCTAAAAGGTGAGGTGATAACAACACCTTTTAGTTTTGCTGCGACCGTCAGCACCTTAGCTTGGGAAGGGTTAACGCCAATTTTTGGGGATATAGATCCCAGCAGTTACAACTTGGATCCATGTAATATTGAGGCACTTATTACTGAGAAAACTAGCGCGCTAGTTCCAGTCCATGTCTTTGGCAATCCATGTAAAGCTGACGAAATCAAAATTATTGCAGAAGAAAATAATTTAAAAATTATTTATGACGCGGCTCACGCATTTGGCGTGGAGTATAAAGGTCACAATATCCTTAATTATGGTGATATTAGTACCGTGAGTTTCCATTCAACTAAGATCTTTCATAGTATTGAAGGGGGGGCTCTTATAACCAATGACGACGACTTGGCCAAAAAGATACGTGCTCATATAAATTTTGGTATTACCGACTCAGGCAAAATTCAGTTGCTTGGAACTAATGCGAAAATGAATGAATTTGAAGCGGCAATGGGCTTATGTGTTTTGGATGAAATTGATCTGATTACAAATCAGCGCAAGGATATTTGCAAAACATACCAACAGGCGTTAAGGGATCTAGTGACTTTTCAGTCGTGGAATAAAGATAGCCAAAATAATTATGCATATGCTCCAGTATTATTCAAAAGCGAAGAAGAATTGCTACGAGTAAACGAGGCGCTTAATATAAAAAAGATCTTTGCAAGACGTTACTTTTATCCAAGTTTGGATACGCTTAATTACTTGCAATCGGAGCAAATTTTAACCATCTCAAGGGATATATCTGAACGAATACTATGTCTCCCGCTGTATTCAGGTTTGGCAGTCGAAGAGCAGGAAGTTATTGTGGATACAATAATGAAAAATTTATGAATGTTATGTTTTTTCCTGTTAACGCGCTTAAAAACTTATTTAACAATTACTTTAATAGCAACTATGAAAAATGACTAGTGTTAAGAGAAATGCGCTAGCAAATTATATTGGGCAAAGCTACGCTATACTGATTGCTATCGTCATAACGCCGATGTATTTAAATTACCTTGGTGCCGAGGCATACGGTTTAGTTGCGTTTTTTGCTTTGTTGCAGGCATGGATGAATTTACTTGACCTAGGGCTCAGTCCAACTCTCGCACGTCAAGCAGCCTTTGCTCGTGCCCAGCAGGATGGCTTCTCATTTTTTAAACGCCTGCTTAAGAGTTTCGAGTTAATATTCCTAGTCCTCGCCTCCATGATTTTTATGGCTATCTATTTCGCGAGTGAGTGGATTGGTAGCGATTGGATCAAAGCCGATACAATCGATCCAGGTATAATAGTGTATTGCATAATCCTGATGGGCGGAATGATTGGCATGCGTTGGTTTGCGTCTTTGTATCGCAGTGGTATTGTTGGTATGGAAGATCAAGTTTGGTTGAGTGTTGCCAGTATAGTGTTAATAAGTTTTAAATTTATTGGAGCACTAGTTCTTCTCGCTTTTGTATCGCAAGATGTCCAATCCTTTTTTGAATATCAGCTAGTTATTGGCGTACTCGAAGTATTGGTACTTATGGGGCGTTTTTATAGCAAATTACCCGTAACTAGACAGGGTGCCAGTTTGATTGATTTCGATTGGCAGGCCGTCAAAAGTGTCGCACCATTCACTCTAGGTATCGCCTATGCTGCCGGTGTTTGGGTGCTGATTACTCAAACCGACAAGTTAATTTTGTCGGGAATACTAACTCTTTCTGAGTTTGGCTATTTTGGGCTGGTAGCACTCCTCGCCGGAGGTATAACTTCTTTAACGGGCCCTATTTCCCAAGCTATTATGCCGAGAATGACACTCTTGATTGGGCAGGGCAAGCATACTGAAATGCTTAGTCTTTACAGGCAAGCTAGTCGAGTTGTTACTGTTGTTACGCTGGCAGCATCCTTAATAGTTGGGTTGTATGCCCATGCCCTGATTTTTGCTTGGACAGGAGATTCGGAGGCAGCATCTTGGGGGTCGAATATTTTGATATGGTTTTCCCTTGGTAATGGAATACTGGCAATTAGCGCATTCCAATATTATCTACAAAGTGCATTTGGACAGTTAAAACTTCATGTTATTGGTTCCACTTTGTCAGCCCTAATACAAGTGCCTATAATATATTTTGCATCCGTAAATTATGGCGCCGAGGGCGCTGGACTTTCCTGGTTTGGATTTCGGTTGATTTGGTTTTTAGGATGGACGCCTATCGTTCATCATCGCTTCGCTCCTGGGTTGCATGCGAAATGGCTTTTAGGAGATATTATGCCAATTGCAGTCATAACTATTGGCCTAGCATTTTGTTTAAAAGTAGTATTTCCGATGGATTTAACTGACTTAAGGTATCTGTTGTTTCTTAAACTGGGTAGTTTGGGTTGTTCCTTGCTTGTAGTATCAGCTTTTTGTTCTGGATCTTTAAGGAAGAAAATTTTATATAGAGTACAGGAATATTATGCGAAAACTTAGAACTGAAGCTGACATTATGGCTTCATGGGAATGTAGTTCTGAAAAGCCCTTAGTAAGCATCTGTTGTATTACATACAACCAAGAAAGTTATATTGAAGACGCGTTAGAAGGATTCTTGATGCAGGAAACAGATTTTCCTTTTGAAATTCTTGTCAACGATGATAAATCAACAGATAAAACATCTAAAATTATATGTGACTATACAGACCAATATCCAAGGATAGTGAAGCCCATATATCAGCAGGCCAACCAATTTTCCAAAGGTGTAAGAGTGAACCCAGTGTTTAATTTTTCTAGAGCGCTGGGCGACTATATTGCAATATGCGAAGGCGATGACTATTGGATAAGCTCTAGAAAGCTTAAACTGCAAGTCGATGAGTTACGGAAACACCCTGATATCAACATGGTTTTTCATCCAGCGAAACAATCGTTTGCTGAAAAAGTAGGTAGAGAAACATGTAACTATGGGAATAAGAAAAAAATCTTTAGTCTCTCTCAAGTCATCAGGGGTGACGGTGGATTTAGTCCATCCTGCTCATTGATGTTTAGAACAAAAGCAGTGACAGACTTGCCTAAATGGTTTTATGAAGCGCCTATAGGAGATCTTTACCTTCAAATATTTGGGTCTGTAAGGGGGGGGGCTTTGTACTTACCACAAACAATGAGTATTTATCGGGTTAATTCGATAGGGAGTTGGAGTCTAAGCATAAGTAGTCAAATACAAATGGAGAAACTTGTTGCAAGTTCAGATATTTCAATGGGCTGCATGAGCGACTACCTAGGAAGTAAATATCAAGGTGACATGAATTATCTAAAGTCAAAAAATTACTATAAATTAGCTGTTTTTTATTTGCGCAATGAAAATAAAAGTGGCTTTCAAGAAGCCATATTAAAAGCAAATAGATTCAAGCCGTCATTCTATAGGGTTAAGATCCTTTATTTCTTGCGCAATATGAATATTATTCTAAATCTCTTTGTTAGGCTCAAGAAAGGCTAAAAATGCGTTAAGTTTTTCGATGATTAATAGGGAATGGTTTTTTTGTGACTTTTGCTCATGGTTATAAAAAAGTTTAGGCTTATTTAATAACCAATTTAGCTTACGTCACAAGTGCCATGAAAACCATATATTAAGATAATATTGGATACGAGCTTTTTTAGCTCTAAAGCCCTTCAGTAGGCCTATAATATTTGACAGCTATTCAATATCCGATCTCGAACATTAATTTACTGTTATATTTTTAATGAGAAAATTTGTAATGACCTTAGCAATAATGCAACCATATCTCTTTCCGTATCTTGGCTACTGGCAACTCATTGCTAACAGTAATAAGTTTATTTTTTTTGATGTAGTTAAGTATAACAAAAGAAGCTGGATGAATAGGAATAGAATATTACATCCTGACTCAAATGAGAGTTTTCAATATATTTCAGTACCAATTAAAAAAAATACACAAAGTATGTTAATAAAAGATATGCTTATTCAAAACGATGAGGAGTGGATAAAAAAGATATTAGGTCAGCTCACAGTCTATAAGAAATTGAGAGCGCCTTACTATGACGAGACTAAAGATTTGGTGGAATCAATACTTGCTAAAAATCATGGAGATTTCATATCGCTATGTATCGAGTCTAAAAAGGCGATATGTGCCTATTTAGATATTGATTTCAATTTTGATCTGGCATCAAAAATCGAATTTGATCGGAGTGCTATAGAAAAGCCTGGTGACTGGGCGCTCGCAATTTGTCAGCACCTTAATGTCCAAAAGTACATTAACCCGCATGGTGGATTTGACATATTTGATGAGAGAAAATATAACGAAAATGGCGTTGATATAAGATTTATCAGATCTAATCTTACACCTTATAAACAATCCAGAAGAGAGGTATTTACACCAGGATTATCTATTATTGATGTATTAATGTTTAATAATAGAGATGAGATTATGGAGCTTCTTAAAAGTGATTTTAAAGAATTGAGTAGAAATGAATTAGAAAATTACTGAAGCTAAATAAAAGTCAATCTTGGTTGGTAACATTCTGACCCCTGATAACGTAATGGCATGTTTCACTATTAAATCTCTATGTTTAAGGTAAATTGTAAAATAGTAAAAATTAGTCGTTTTAGAGCTAGGTTATTTAAAATATTCAGTTCATCGGTCTGGATATTGTCGTGAAACGAATACGAAGCTTTTTTTTTATTACGCAGAACTTTATTTTAGAAACACATTCATAGAGAAATGTTGCAAGTTTTCTATCCATCATAACTTTGATTGATGAAATGCGTTTTTCTGGCTGGAATATAATTTGGTATTTAAATTTTTACAGGAGAAAGAGAATGAAAATTTTGATTTTAGGGGTGTCTGGTAATTCTGGCCAATATGTTGCCAAGTATTTCTTATCAAAGGGGGCTATGGTTTGGGGTGTTGGAAGACGATTGAAACTTGACTCAATTCCGGGCGTAAAATATGTCTGTGGAGACATTCAAGAAAAATCCCTCTTTGAGAAACTTCCAAGTGACTTCGATTTAGTCATTAACTTTGCAGGTGTGCAACCGTCTATTCTTACTACGTCTGAAAATACATCGTACTATGAGACACTTCAAAGCTATGTGGATGTAAATATTTTAGGAGCCTTTAATGTGGTCGAATGGGTTTCAAAAAATAATATTGGAACATATATCTACGCGACAACGCATCGAGATTACGAGCTTTACTGGCCGGAGAGAAGGGTCTTGCATAACAATGAACCAGTGGCGATCAATTATCAGGGCGATCACTCAATGTATGCAATTTCAAAAGTTGTTGGCCAAATGATGGGAGATTATATTGTTGGCAGTTCAACTACCAGATGTTTCAATCTAAGGCTACCGATGATGTTTTTGGTTCCGGAATCACCCACTTACCTTTCAAATGGCGTTCCTACTGTCATGCCCTTCTTGCAAATAATTAAGGATGCCATTCAGGGGAAAACTCTTGAGATATGGGGTGACCCAATGTTGCCAAGGGACTATGTATATATTGACAATTTAGTCGCGCTTATTCAAAGCTGTTATCAAAGCTCAATAGGTGGGGGAACGTTTTCAGTCGGTACGGGAGAGGCGGTGACTACTGAAAGGTTTATTAAGACAATTGGTTCAATATTTGGCAGTGAAATAGATTTGGAATATAAATATCGACCTGAAAAAATAACATATAAGAGCGCAGTATATTCTATCGATGAACAAGTAGATTTGTTAGGTTATAGCCCTGTTTTATTAGATGAAATGCTTTTGAGAATGAAGTCAAAGATTGATGATGAAAAATACTTTGAAAAGTGGGGGTGGGTTTAGGATGAAAGCCGTTGTCCATCTTGGGTTTCCGAAGACGGCTTCGTCAACATTGCAGTTTGGCCCCCTGCTCGAATTAGATAGGGCCGGCATAATAAACCTTATGACGTGGCGTAAGGGTGATGCTGATGAATGTTTAGATGATAGGCCTAGCAGTCGATTATTTCGTGGTCTACAAATCGGGGACCGCTATAGGAACTTGCGGGCTAATGTTTTGAATGTCCTAAGCGACGAAAGCTTCACTGCCCCTATGCGTTTAAGAAAATGTAATTTCGGCGAGCATATTGTTAACCCCATCAAGTTCCCATCCGAAATACGTAGGCAGTTGATTGACGCGTCAGATGGAAATCCTATAGAGTTTCACTGGGTGATAGTGATAAGAAGGCAAGCTAGCTTAATTGCTTCTCAGTATGTAGAGGAATATAGCTGGAAAAGGTTTAAGGGAATTGATCTACTTTTTAATAAAAATGGCGCGGTTGATCTTTCGGGATATGAAATCTATAACTTTTCAGAATATATAAAACAATTTGAACAATATAAGAACGATTATGGAGATAAGTTATCAGTCTTGTTGTACGAAGATATGCTGAGTGAGGGGGAATCTTTCTTTTCTTTACTTGATAATATTTTTGATGTCGAGGCTGGATTTTTTGGTCGTTCCTTTACGGGCAACTTTCATAATGCTAAGAAAAAATCAAAGCTTGGTACTTTTACAAAGGACAATAAATACTTTGTGCCGTCTTTGCGTGATGAAGTACTTGACTTAATTGACAGTCACTTCATGGCTAGCAATAAAGGTCTAGTTAAATACTTTAGTCAGGAGAAATTGTTGCGTTATGGCTATATTAGGTCGTAAATTTTATCCTGCCATAAGATTCTGTGGAGATAGGTCAACTGCTCACCAATTCTTTTTGCAGGCGCTTCGCTTTTCAACCCATGGTGAGTTTTATATTGATAAGGAATCATTACCATTTCTTCCCTCAATTACGCCTCATTTTCATTTACTAACTGATTTTTTTGATATAGATTTTGAACACAAATTTGAATTTTCTGGAAGAAATTTTTCTGTTACTGATGATTCATTAACGCGGTCAATCAAAAATAAGGTCTTTGCAACGATCGACGTTGATACGGACTCAGTTTTTATTGATTTTATCGTCAACCCAGATCGTTCGATTGTATATGTTTGCTCTGAACAAATTAATGGGCATATTGCACACAAATGTATTTCCCAGGACAACATTCAGCTGCCAATTGAATTAATTGAATTTTTAGTACCTGGCGATATCATAACCCTTGAAAGATGTCTCAATTCCTACAGATACAAAGTTCACCTGAATCATTTTAATGAGAGATGGCATCTTTATAGGTCGATTGGGATTAATATTCCACTTCTAATTTTGCAGACTTTGCTTGGTTTTAATGTAGTTACATTTCCATTGATTTGTCAAAAAAATGTCAATTGTTCGGTTGGTGATCTTTCCGGTTTAAATGATTTAGAGCTACCCCATGTTATTTGGTTCGATTTGGATGAGACACTTGTTTGCCGTTGGAAACCTATTGATGAGATGGTTAAGTTTCTTAAAGAGTGCATTTCAAATGGGCATGACGTGCGTCTATTGACACGACACACGTTTGATGTAGCCGAGACGCTAGGAAAAATTCATGTAAATCCATCCTGGTTCACTCAAATTATTGTTATCGGTAGAGACCAAAAGAAATCTAAATATGTTGAAGAAAACCAAGGATTTATAGACAACGAATTTGCTGAGCGTATGGATGTAAGAAAAAATTCTGGCGCGTTTGTGATGGATTTAGACCAAATTGACTATTTTAGTTTTAATGTTAAAGACTAGAAAGATGCGTGGATGCTAACTTAGGCCGTCAGGCAGCGTTTTCTTGAGACAAGGCGGATGGTCGTGAGGTTTTAAGGTCCTGCTGATGAGCTTTGGGGTGATTTTTTAATGCTTGGCATAACGTTTAGTATTGGGCCCCTTTGTTTTGAGTGAACGGCTTGCTCGAGATTGGACGATTTCTGATTTTCCTGAGGTTAGTGCTTTTGTAATAGATTTAGAACAAATTTACTATCTGACCTTTACTAAATGATTAAAGCTCTCAATGGTATTTTATCTAAAATAAGATGGGTATAGTTTTGTTAAAGAGATTGCGCGTATGAATGTAATGTTGACTGGTGGTATGGGGTACATTGGCTCTCATATAGCAGTTCAATTGGCTTCGCTTGGGTATGGAGTTGTGATTTATGATAATTTGTCAAATTCAAATGAAGATGTTTTAACTAAACTCGAAACTATCATTGGGTCGCCAGTGATTTTTGTAAGAGGAGATGTCAGAGAAACTGACAAGCTGAGTAAGACTCTTTGCGGCCATAAGATAGACTCAGTAATTCATCTCGCAGGACTAAAGGCTGTTGGTGATTCAGTTGATGATCCATCCAGCTACTATGACAACAATATTTCTGGAGCCATAAGCTTGGTAAAAGCTATGGAACTATCGAAGGTAAATAATTTAATTTTTAGTAGTAGCGCCACTGTGTATGGTGAGCCTGAATATCTGCCGATAGATGAAGCTCATCGATTGGACGCGCAAAGTCCATATGGTTTGACTAAAAAGCTTGTAGAAGAAATTTTTAATAACTACTGTGAGACAAAGTCAAATAAAAGAGTTATCTCTCTCCGTTATTTTAACCCTGTGGGCGCTCATCCAAGTGGTCTTATTGGAGAGCGCCCAAGTGGTATTCCCAACAACTTGATGCCATACATTGCCCAAGTAGCTAATGGTGAAAGGCCGTTTTTGAGTGTTTTTGGGGATTTATATCCAACTAAAGACGGAACCGGGGTTCGTGATTATATTCACGTTGTAGATTTAGCTGATGGCCATATGGCTGCACTAAATTATTTAGGATCGATGGAAAGCAGTACTGATGTCTTTAATTTAGGTACTGGAGAAGGGTACAGCGTTCTTGATGTGGTACAAAAATATGTGGAGGCTTCGGGGAAAAAAATACCTAAAAAAATCGTTAGTGCTAGGCCAGGCGATGTAGCCGAATGTTATGCGTGCACCTTAAAAGCATCAGAGGTGCTCGGCTGGGAGGCTAGGCATGCGTTGTATGATATGTGCCAGAGTAGTTGGAATTATCAGAGAAAAATTTAATTTACTAGTTAGGGAAAATTATGAAATCAGTTTATCTTGGGATGTCGATGGATGTTTTGCACCATGGGCACGTAAATATTATTAATGAGGCTGCTAAATATGGGCAACTCACTATTGGGCTTTTGACAGATGAAGTCATTTCCCGGAACAAAAGAGTTCCAATGCTTAAATTTGAGGGCAGAAAGAAGATACTCCAAAATATCGTTGGTGTTCATGAAGTTATAGTTCAGGAAGAATGGAGCTATGTCGCAAATATCAAAAGATTAAAACCAGATTACTTTTTTCATGGAGACGACTGGCTAGAAGGACCACTTGCCTCAATTCGTAATGAAGTAGTACGTGCTCTGGCATCTTATGGTGGGGAGCTAGTAGAAATTCCATATACCCAGGGTGTATCTTCAACTTCGCTAGCTGATGAGAAGATCAAAGTAGGGGTTTCGCCTGATGAACGGACTCGGGCGCTCAAGGAAATTTTAAACTCTAAACCGTTAAGTAGGTTTATTGAGGCACATAGTCCAATATCTGCTTTGATTGGTGAGCACGAGAAGGTAGTCGTAGATGGTCAAAATAGGCAATTTGACGGTTTTTGGTCTAGCTCTCTAACAGACTCAACAGAGATGGGTAAGCCAGATATTGAGGCGTTAGATATTTCTAGCCGTTTAGATAACATCAACAACATGTTTGAAGTGACAAATAAGCCTCTAATCATGGATTTTGATACTGGCGGACAGCCTGAACATTTTGCTTTTGCTGTGAAATCTATGGAGCGACTTGGAATATCGGCTGTAATCATTGAGGACAAAACGGGACTGAAAAAGAACTCATTGTTTGGAAATGATGTTGCTCAGACTCAGGATTCAATTGAGGGTTTTTGCCATAAAATTCAATCAGGCGTCTCAAGTCGTCGGAGTCGAGACTTTTTAGTTATTGCCAGAATTGAAAGTCTTATTCTAGAGGCGGGTATGGAAGACGCTCTTCTAAGAGCACGAGCATACATAGCAGCTGGCGCAGATGCAATTATGATTCATAGCAGGCAGAAACAACCAGATGAAATTTTTGAATTTGCCGATTCCTTCAGAAAAGAATTTGTCGATGTGCCCTTGGTCTGCGTTCCTACAAGCTATAACCACGTTTATGAGCATGAGCTTGAGGAACATGGATTTAATGTTGTCATTTATGCAAATCACCTCATGAGAGCGTCGTATCCAGCGATGAAAAGTGTAGCAAACCAAATTTTAACAAATGCTCGATCACTTGAGGCTGATGACCAAATTATCAGTATTAAAGAAATATTAAAGCTTATTCCAGGGACTGAATGATGATTGCACCAGAGAATTTTGTAGAAGCGTTAGGCAAAACAGGGATAACCTTTGTTACTGGAGTACCGGATTCCTTATTAAAGGACCTGTGTGCAAAGCTAACGGTTGAGCTTCCGGCAGACAATCATGTTATCGCAGCAAATGAGGGCTCTGCGGTTGGCTTGGCTATAGGGCACTATCTTGCTTCCTCCCAACCTGCAATGGTTTATATGCAGAATTCTGGTTTGGGTAATGTGGTAAATCCATTGACTTCGCTAGCCGACCCAAAAGTATATGCGATACCTATGCTACTTGTTATTGGTTGGAGAGGGGAAATATTGCAAGATGGAGTTCAGTTACCTGATGAGCCTCAACATAAAAAGCAAGGTGAAATCACTCTCAGTCAGCTTGATATCCTAGATATTCCTTACAGAGTTATTGATAAAAACAGTACCGAATTGGATAGAATTCTGGTTGAATCTGTGTCCAAAGCCACTGCTAGATCAGGCCCTGTAGCAATCGTCGTAAGAAAAGGCACGTTTTCTCCGTTTAAATACGAATCAGGTGAGTCTCAAGACTTTCCTCTTCTAAGAGAAGAGGCTATTGATATTATCATTGATAGCATAGACCAAGAAACTCCAATAGTAAGTACGACGGGCGTCGCTTCCAGGGAGCTTTTTGAAAAACGGAAGGAAAAAGCGCAAGGTCATAGCCGCGATTTTTTGACCGTAGGAGGTATGGGGTATGCAAGTTCTATTGCTGGAGGCATTGCACGAGCCTTATCCGATAAAAAAATTGTATGTATTGATGGTGACGGTGCGGCACTTATGCATTTGGGAGCTCTAGCTATCACTGCTGACTGTAATAATTTAATTCACTTCCTCATTAACAACGAGGCGCACGATTCAGTGGGTGGGCAACCCACCAAAGGAGCCAGTATTTCTTTCAGCAAAGTTGCCAAGGAATTAGGGTATCAACATACCTTTGAGATTGAGTCTAAAGAGGGACTGACTGATATCTGTTCCAAATTTAGTGAATTGGAAGGTAGTGTCCTTATAACGGTAAAGACAAGAGCTGGATTTAGAAAAAATCTTGGCCGTCCTGATCGCAGTCCAATTGATAATAAGCAAGATTTCATGAAGTTCTTGAGTGAGTAATTATGGATAAAAATATTACGATAGCGAAATTTGTAGCCAATAGGAATGAAGATAAAAAAATATTTACGGCAGGACCTGCGTCGTTAGTTGATGAGAATTTACTTGGTTTAATGCCGTGCTTTGGTCGGGGTGATTCTGATTATCTGAATATGGAGGATCAGGTTTTATCGGATCTTAAAAAGATGACAGGGCATTCTCAAATTGCAAGGCTTCAAGGCTCCGCAAGCTTGGCGTTAGAGATAATGACGCTGAATTTCTTATTCGGAAAAGTGTTGGTCGTAAATACAGGCTACTATAGTGAAAGAATGCTTAGGTTATCCAAGGATGCTATTGCGCTCAGAGAGATAACGGAAGTTACTTCCGTAGAATGGAAAGAAATTTCAGAGGTCTCAGGTCAGTATGACTGGATTGTGGCATGCCCAACGGAAACTAGCTGCGGACTGAAGCTACCAATTAAGGACTTGCATAATTTAGCAAAGAGTTGTGGTTCGCGGTTGATGCTCGACGCTACAGCATCAATAGGCCTAGAGGGTGACCATGAGCTGGCAGACGTTATCGCGTATAGTTCTTGTAAGGGTCTCTTTGGGCTTACAGGTGCAGCTTTTATTGCGTTTAATGAGCTCCCTGTTTGCAATGTCCCTTCATTTTATCTAGACCTGAACAGTCATTTGGAGCGAAAGATGACGGGGCCATATCATGCTGTCGCTTCTCTTGCTGGTGTGTTAAGAGACCATGACGCGTTCCGTGAAGCTGTGGTTGTGAATAAAGCTAGGTATCTAAAAATGATGGAGGCGTATCTGACATTACCGGCTGCCCATCAGCCCTTATTGTGCACAAAAGTAAGTTGTGAGGTTTTTTCTTCTGACCCTAAGGCCATACTTTACAAGCCAAGAACCACTGACCCTGGTAGCGTCGTGTGCCATTTGGGCGAAGTGCATTTAAAACATGATGCCAAAGGCGAGATACTTAATGTCTTGGAGTTTCATTCATGAAGAGAGTCTTGGTGGATATGTCAGCAACCATACTGCATCACGGTCATGTGCGGTTGTTAGCTAAAGCGAGCGAATATGGACAAGTAGTAGTGGCCCTTACAGCTGACTCAGAAATCCTCTCAAAAAAGGGCTATACACCCGAGATAGCTTTTGAGGGAAGGCGCGAGATACTCGAGTCGATAAAGTATGTAGATGAAGTCATCTCAAGCCCATGGCTGATTGATGAAGAGTTTCTAGATATTCATAATATTGATTACCTTGTTCATGGGCACGACAACAGTAATCCGGTGGCTAAAGAAAAACTAATTATCTTTCCAAGAACAGAAGGTATTAGTAGCACCAAAATTCGCACTGCTGTCTTACGTGCTGTAGCAGATCAGATTCTGGCTAAAAATTAAAGCGTTTTTAATAAGTATAAGGCCATAAAATACACCCCTACTAAAACCAACTCGGGTGAACGTAAATTGTCTTATAACCTATTGTGTAGCATTAAAGCTATGAGTGTGGTGAGTAAAGCTTTGACATAAATTTAAATCTTGCCTTCTGGGTCGCTTGCGACCTTAGATCCCTGCATACCAAAAACATGTTAGAGTTATTGTGACCATATACTGGTCACTGAGGTAATATGAATGATTATAAAAACTACACGATTCAGACATTGAGAATTGAATTTAGACAGTTTCTAATAAGACATCCCAGGCTTTATTCGTTCATACGAAAGGCTTACAGGTCTAAATGGTACGTCCATAATATGGGTATTAATAGGAAGGCTCTTCAAAGAGGTATCGATGAAACGTTTCTTACTATGGTACGAATATTTTCTGCGCATGGTAGTGATTACTGTCAGATTATACATCCTAAAAAATCATTCTCTAGAGTTATTTCTATAAGATGAAAAACTACGTACTACATTATAATAAACCTAACGTATTGATTTTAATTTATATGTTTTTTTTAGCGTGGCGCTCCCCAGGCTCAGCCTCATTAATACCATCCATTGGAACCATTGCTATATTCCTATTTTATAGAAAAATTCATTTATGGGGCTACCTAAGTTTACTCGCTGCATCGATCTTCATGGCATTACTAACTCTGGTCCAGAATACAGATTTAACGGGATTTATAAAAGTACCATCTTGCCTTTTGGCATTTTTTTTGATGAAAAGTTTAATAGAGAGCGTTTTGGTTTCTCATCCAAAAATGTTTAATAGAATATTGAAGCAGCTAATATGGTTTGTTGTCGCTTATCTAGCTTTAGAGGTAATTTTGAGGATATTCTATGGGGATTTATTCTACATTGACGGTAAAATCAATACATTGCAGTATGATGTTCAGGGTTTTTTTAGTCTTGGGATTTTTTATACATTCAAGGATGGCAGCCCGTTTTTTACTGACTCAAATTTCACTGGTATATTTTTATTTTTATGGTTTATAGTATTCTCTCATTTTAAATATGCTATTTTTTCTAAAAAAAGTGCGTTTCTCTTAAATTCCATATTTACGACTCTCACATTGTTTACATTTTCAAGAACCGCTTATTTTTGCGTTTTCGTAGTTTATTTCGGCTCTAAGTTATCGCACCACGCTAATACATTTTTACGGAGGCTAATTTATGGGTTCATCAGCTTATCCATCTTGGTTTTTCTATATCTTTCTTTCGATTTCGGCGCTGTGGATGACGGTAGTTTGCAAACTAAATTTGGCATATGGGCTTCGTTGATCGATAACTTCATGAAAATCGATGTATTTAACCAGCTCTTCGGGTTTGGCTTGACTGAAGGAAAATTTGTTTATTCTTATGAATATGGGAAGACTTCCCACGCACTAATCCCCCAGTTATTCGGGGACATCGGTCTTATTGGGACGTTGATTTATGTGTCCTTCCTTTTTCTAGTCTTGGCAAGAGTGGAAAAAGGCCTCCTATATTTAGTTGCCATTTTCCTCATGGGTGCTTCACTTTTCGACCCATGGGACCCGGTAATGTTCGCCGCTATGGGGATATTGAGTGCTGCGCCCAACTTAAAAAAAATCGAGCATAATTATCCTCTAGTTCGTAATTAACTTGGTCTTTTAGCTAAAATAATAATCAGGTGGAAAGATATGTGTTCAATCCCGATCGTCTCAGTCATTGTGCCTGCCTTTAATGCCGAACATACAATACTCCGCACTCTGAACTCACTTCTTGTACAATCTTTCAAAAGTAGTATTGAGGTAATAGTTATTGATGATGGATCAGTAGACAATACTCAGAAATTGGTAACAAAATTTTATAAGGAAAACTTGTTAGATTGGAAATTAATTTCGCAAGTCAATGCTGGTGAAGCTGCAGCAAGAAACGCTGGTCTAAATCATTGTCACGGCAAATATCTACTTTTTCTTGATGCTGACGACTTGTTGCATTCTGACGCGCTTCATTTACTTGTTACAAGTGCTGAACATATGCAATGCGAATTGGTATTCTCATCCTACAGGAAGGTTTTTTCGGAAAGCAAATTCAAAGATTTTGAGTTCACAAACTCGATTTATCCTTCTAATGAGCTCATCAAAAAATTTTTCCAGCGTAAGATTACTATTGGGATTGGAAATACACTTATTGCAGGGGATTTAGTACGTGAAAACAACTTACGCTTTGAGAGCTATCGAGCTGGGACCGACAATCATTTTTTCCGAAACGTATTAAAATATGTAAAAACTGGATTTTCAGTACCCGAGTTACTTTTTTTCTATTATGTAAATAATGATTCTATTATGACGGCGGTGTATTCCGAAAATCGAATCGACTCAATTTTGTCAGTATTGGACACCAAGAAAACTCTAATAAAGGAGGCCGCTGCGGATGAGCTAATCGCAAGTTTAGATGTGTTTTTAGTTAATGAAATTCGTGGAAATGCTACTGATTATTTACGCTCAAAGCGTCGTTTCTTTGATCAAGACCATTGGACGTTTGTTTTGGAAAATATACTCATTTATATGCCGACAACAGTAGACCAAAGGGTTTTTATCGGGACTGAACGTATTGTCTGGTCTTTATTTAATCTTGTGTTTCATAGCTTCCCTCGGATGACATTATATACCCATCTTGTATTTATAAACGTAAGGAGAAAATTTGAAAATTTCATTCGATGACATTAAGAAATATGATTTAGATAAGTCTAAAAATCAATCGCTCACGTTATTTGATAGATATTTCTATAGGCCTTTAGCTAACCGTCTTGTCCCTATTTTGTATAACAATTTGAAGTTAAGTCCGAATAAAATAAGTATATTGTCGCTGGTTGTGGCCGTGGTTGGGTTTGTATTTATTATGGCCGGTAGCACCCAAAATATTGGTGTAGGTTTGTTTTTTCTTATGTTTTGGGCAGTACTCGACTGCGCTGATGGATCTTTGGCAAGGACATTATTTTATAAATATGGGAGTAGAAATCCTCTTGGGGAGTTCTTTGATGCTTTCGCTGGATACGGGGTTGTTGCCTTCTTATGGCTTACGTTTGGGTGGTCAGCCTATCAAGATACTGGTGATGACCGGCTCTTTTTGGTGGGTGCACTAAGTTCAGTGTTGGGCCTTTTTGCAAGGGTTGCTTTTAGTAAGTTAGCGCTAGTGAAACTCAAAAATGATTTGGGTTTAAATGATGAAGACTCTAGGAAGTCAGTTTTGTACCAAATATATGAAAACTTAGAATTTGGGTCAGCACTTTTCCCGTTTTTATGCTTAGCTGTTTTTTTTGATGTGATAGCTTTTTTTGTCGTAATTTATTTCTTCGTTAATCTTGCTATGGTTTTTTGGTTTTTTAGAATGGTGCATGTAGAGGCTAATAGAATTGGAAGTTAACATGACTAAATTTTCCGTTTTGATGCCGGTTTATTTTAAAGACGATCCTGTTTTTTTTGACAAGGCGTTGCATAGCATTGTTACCGACCAAACTCTGAAACCCTCTGAAATTGTTGTTATTGTCGATGGACCAGTTGGCAAAGATCTCGAATTGATCATTGATAATTGGAAGAATTCAAGGGGTGGATTTGTGTCTATTTGTCAGCTTCCTTTCAATGTCGGTCTTGGAAAAGCCCTCCAGATAGGTTTAAAGGAATGCAGTTTTGACTTAGTTGCGAGAATGGATAGCGATGACATTGCGCGCCACGATAGGTTTGAAGTCCAGATTTCGTGTTTTACAGCTGATCCCGACTTGGTTGTCTGTGGCTCCAATATCTCAGAGTTTGTTGATGATTTCGAGTCTCCCACTAGTGAAAGAAAACTTCCTGCAAGCTCAATGGAAATTGCCGAGTTTGCTCTTCGCCGTAATCCTATTAATCATCCAAGCGTGATGTTTAAGCGGGCACAGGTCATGGACGTGGGAGGTTATCTTGAGATGCCTTTCTTTGAGGATTATTACCTTTGGATACGATGTATTATGGCGGGCTTTACTTTGCATAATGTTCAGCAAAATCTGGTTTTTATGCGGGGTGGTAAAGCTCAATTATTAAGACGCTCTGGAATAAATTATGCAAAGCATGAATACAAATTTTTGAACAGTATTCGTAAAATTGGATTCTTGAAGTTTAGTCGTTTCTTAACTCTTGTTTTGTTGAGATGCTCGATTAGGCTGGCTCCGGTATTCCTAGTTAAAAAAATTTATTCCGTCCTCAGAGGACAGTAGATCTGCTTGTTCGCCTTGACTGATTAGTATATCGTTTAGAGTATTTAAATAAATTATCGTGATAGTTTTCAAATATACGAGGAGTAGTATGTGGATAATGCAGAAATAGCTATCTTAGGTGGGTCGGGTTTTCTTGGGACTCGTCTTTACTCTCGTTTGAAGGCTGCCAAAGTGGAATCAAGGGTTTTTGATTTAAGGGCGCCCAATGCGTCTAGCAATTTTGCTCATCTTGATGTTGAAGATATCAGTTGTGATAGTCATTTGAAAAATGTTGAAGCTATCATAAATCTTGCGGCGGTACATCGAGACGACATTAGGCCCCTAAGTCGTTATGACGATGTAAATGTTCAAGGCTCTGTTAATGTTTGCGAAGCAGCGCGCAAGCATGGCATTAATAAAATCATTTTTACTAGCTCTGTTGCAATTTATGGCTTTGCACCCGCTGATGCAGACGAATCAGGTGACCCAAATTATTTTAATGACTATGGCCGAACTAAATATTTAGCCGAACAAGTATATAAAGAATGGCAGGCTGAGGATCCAGAAAATCGCACGCTCGTTATTGTTCGGCCTACTGTTATTTTTGGTGAGGGCAATAGGGGCAACGTATATAACCTGCTAAAGCAAATCGCTGCTGGCAGGTTTGTGATGTTTGGTAATGGAAAAAATAGAAAATCCATGGCTTATGTTGAAAATGTCGCAGCTTTCTTGGAGTACAGTTTGTTATTCAAGTCAGGTTTACATATCTATAACTATATTGATAAGCCCGATTTTGATATGAATACTTTGGTTTCTGAGGCGCGCAAAACATTATTTGGAAAAAGTAATGTTGGTCTTCGGTTACCTGCATTTTTAGGAATGGGTATTGGCTATTTTGCTGATTTTTTTTCTACAGTAACGGGTAAAAGTCTTCCTGTTAGCAGTATTCGGGTTAAGAAATTCATGGGTACAACGCAATTTGCGTCATCGGTGAGTGAAGCAGGTTTCGTTCCACCGGTAAGTTTAGAGGAGGGCTTGGCTCGAACACTTCGTTATGAGTTTTTGGAAGATAATTCAGATAAGCGAACTTTTGAAACAGAATAGGTCAGTCAAAAGGTCCAATTTCTTAAATATTTCATGGCAGTCGAATCCGTCTGCCATCCTCCTCTAAGCATAATCTTCTCAAGCGGTTCGCCTTGCTGTAACAAATCTAGTGCCGCTCCCACCCTAAATGAATGACCACTGAGTGGTTGTTGACTTGACTCGGTTTTTAATCCTTCCTGAAGCGTCTTTAAGATTGTGCTTATACTCGCTGGGTTTAGGCTATCCCCTATATGTCCGTGTTTGTTGATGGATCTTAGGAGATAGCCCTCATCGCCAACAATTTCTTTCCATTTTTCTAGCAATGTAAGCAACTCCTCGCTGATAGGTAAAACTTTACCCGTTCCATATTGGTCGGTCTTGGAGAAGTTAAGTTTAATAATTGGCTTTCCGTTGGGTGCATGATTTATATCTTCAAACTTAAAGGCGCAAAGTTCGGATCGACGTCGCATGGTTTCGTAGCCTAGTCTTAATAAAACCTGGTTCCTGGTTCCCATAGTGCGGTTATCGCAGTTATTGAGTAGTTGGCTGAGTAAGCCTTTGGTAAGTGGAGTGGCCTGTTCTTGGGCGCGACCAATTTTGCGGTGCATGCGCTTTAGGGCCAGTATCACTTCTGGGTCTTTGGTTGGGTCGAAGTTTTTGGAAAGTTTTAACACGGTGCCTAGGCTGTTGATCCGTCTGCGGATGGTAGCGCTTCTGTTGTTGTCGCTTAAATAGTCAACGTACATTGCCATGGTCTCTGCAGTAGCAGGGATTGGTTCTTGGTTGTTTTGTAGGCACCAGTTTTGGTACTGGGCAAAGTCTGATCTGTAGGCCCTGATGGTATTTTTGGCAAAGGCACCATCAAATTTGGCGAATATATCCTCAATCATGCTATTCTCCTAATAAGGATATTAAAGATCTTATATTGGAATAAAAAGTTCCATAACTGGATAATAAATGATTTCATCTGAACAAATCAAGGCCTCTCGTGCACTTTTAGGTTGGAGTGCAGCCGAGCTTGCGAAACGAAGTAATGTTGGTGCTACAACCTTACGTCGTTATGAGATGGTCGGTGGTGTTCCGAGTGCTAACTTGTCAGTTTTGTTGAAGCTTAAATCTACGTTAGAAAATGCCGGTATTCAGTTCACCGGCGATCCCCTAGTCAATCCCGGCGTTACCCTGAATATCAAGGGTTAGGGGACATTACTATGGCGGATAATAAAGAAATAAACCTCCCTCAATCTGCTAGCTACAGCAACCTTCCTGAATACAAAAATCATGTTAATCAGATCCTGATTAGCTATGACTCGCCCGATGGTGTTCTAGGTGAGCTGGTGAGTCAGGTGGCGGATGCGATGTGGTGGGTAAAGACCTATCAGAAGGACAAGGACCATCTGATTGTTATGAAGATGGCTAACTGCCTGGTTGATCGCAATGACTACCGCATTGATCCGTCAGAGTCTGCTCTTCAGATCTTTGAGTCGGTCTTTAAGTCCTGGAGTGGGGAATCCATTTCTGCTGACGAGCAGGGCGCTCTTGACCCAGTGATGGCATCCAGCGGTCACAATCTTACCTCTCTGAGGGCAGAGGCTGTTCGCAAGTCGATCAAGGAGCTTGAGGTGATTGATCGTTTAATTGAGCGGCAGTTTAAGAATATCCGCCTGCTGATGCAGTCCTACGAGTCGGTGCGATTTGCGCCGCAGCTTCTCAAAAAAATGACTTTAGAGATTCAGCAGCTAGAGCAGCGCGTCGAGGGTACGAATGAAGATCAGCGTAGAGAAGTTAGTCGCCAATAGGGCGAACGCACAAAAGTCCTCAGGGCCCTTGACTCGGGAGGGTAAACTCCGCAGCGCCAAGAATGCAGTCAAGCATGGCCTAAGTAGCTCCTCGAATCCTTCCTCAAATTCAACTCCTTCTCCCTCTAGTTTACCGGCCGATTTCCAGGGCTACTCTCACGAACTTACTGCCGCTGGCTATTCCTCCTCTCAGGCAAGAGATCTGGTCGAGGCGCTATTAAATTCGCGACAAGTGATTGAAGCAAAGCA
>Ga0206125_10001632_pt1 | contig 25641 bp, 19 predicted proteins | sample Helgoland_Spring_4_FD_148598 | JGI IMG/M metagenome (GOLD analysis project Ga0206125, IMG submission 148598) | Pelagic subsurface seawater microbial communities from Kabeltonne, Helgoland, North Sea - Helgoland_Spring_Bloom_20160331_1 | ecosystem: Environmental > Aquatic > Marine > Epipelagic ... | reverse complement strand
GTTTATATCTATCGTATGTGATTGCGGGCTCGTGATATTCCAATACTTCGCGATCTTGTGTTGAGATATAGTCTGGTTCTTGTCCAAAAATATTAGCCAGAGTTGTTTTGCTCGCACGCCAATCATAGCGGGCAACTTGTTGGTTTTCTAATAAGGTCTGTGGGTCAATAATTGAATATGTATTGTTTTTCTTAAACTGGCGAACAAGTGGGTGATATTGATTATGAACCTGTTTCCAAGAAGAGAATCCTGCGGTGCCTCGATTCAGATGTAGAATATAACCGTTTGTTATATGTTCACCATTAGAAACCCCGCCGTCGTAATAGGCATCGAAAAAGTCTAATTCAACATTAATCGAACCAGTAGGTCCGAGTCCGATTCCGCCAGTCATTAATCCTCCGCTGGAGGACATTTCGTTGAAAGAGCCAGTGGGAACATGGTAAAAAATATTAAGACCAGCAAAATCAACTGGATTGCCGCTGGCACCCGTCACATTACTTGCTGTTAAGAAATCAATTGCTGACACAAAGCCAAGCGTTCCAGATGCCAGTCCAGACTTATTTGCGTGACCAATTGGGCGTGAGCCGGAGAAGGAGGCGCTAATCCAAGAATACTGAAAATCGTTTTGTGGAATTGGATGTTGAATGTAGAAGTTGTCAAATACTGATGCTGTTGAATATGAAACTCCTGGTGCTCCAGGTGAGCCTTCGATACGGAACAAAGTATTTCTATTGGTTTTAAAGAAAGAAGGTGACGTGACATATGAGGTGGCTGTCACAGATCCATAAGTCGCATCAGAGCCGAATTGCCCAGCGTGGAGGGCTGCAAGAGTGCGAAGACCACGACGATGACCGAGGTGATCTGATACCCTTATAGAACTACCAGAAATTAAAACATTTGGATCCTCGCCAGACCCTGAGCCTCTAACAGAAAGATTTCTGAACGGTAGTGCATTATAAACAGACTTCTCTGCTGCAATAACATCAAGGAAGCCAAGAGAGCTAATTTCTGGTCCGCCAGGAGAAGAGAAGCGCTCAACGATAACAGCGTCCTGCTTGGTTCTGTCTGGCAATCTAAACACAGTTCTGTTAGATGTAACAGCATTTTGAAAAGGCTCATAGCGGTTACTCAGACTTCTTGCTGTTCTGGTTATAGCTGTTGCATCATCTGCACCGGCACCAGGCAAGAAAGTGTTTCCACGAGTTCCAGCAGCATCTCCATAGAATGGTCTTAATCCAACAAGAGTATGAACGTTTGTTGTTTTAGGGTTATTTGTTTTAAACCTATCAGGCAACAAATCAGTCTGTCCATCGTTAAACCAGAAGTTGTTTGTGCTACGACCGGAAGTTTGAACAATTTGATAAGTCTTTTCATAGTTACCGATTGGTCCGTGCTCAAGAGCGCCTGAGATATAGGTATCAACGGATGCTGATGTTTGGAGAATATTCTTTATATTAACTGGTCGTTTAGTGGTGCCCTCGCGGAAGAACCAAGCACGCTGCCTTTCTTTGTCTGGATATGGTCCACCATAATCTGGACCTGTTAGACCAATTGCTCCAACTCCTTCGGGACCACCACCAAGTAGAATTCTCCACGATTCGGGTCTTGTATATTGCCCATCTAAATTATTTAGTGCTGCGGGTGAATGTGTTCCATCACTGCCCGTCCTATTAGTGTCATAATTATTTAATCTCACATGTCGCGACTGGTGTCCGCCAACGAACTTCTGTGTAAACGGACCCTGCATAGGAACATCAGATTGACCATTTCCGTAGCCATCACTATGGAGATTAACTAACTGAGAGCCTGATAAAAACTTGTCTTGGACAGCCGCGTTGTAGCCTCGTAAGTCAGTGTTTGGGAAAGAAGCCGAATATATATTAAACGGCATTGCCTTTTCGCCAGAAAAACCATCAAATGATCCAGAGTGGTTATTACCTTGGAACGTTCCAAAACGATACTTTCTTTTTTGGTTTGGAGCTAATTCGTCATTACAATCTTTAAATCTATGTACATCCACATCATATGCATTTAATGTGTTGACAGGTAATCCAAGAGATGTTTTTGCGCCGTGAGGAAAATTAACTCCTCTGTAAAAATGTATTTTTTTACCTTCGGAGTAGTTAATACCTCCGTGAATAAATCTGGTTTTGATTGCGCTATACTTGTATGGCGTTGTATAAGATCTTTCTAACCTTTCGACAGATGAACTCAATACAGCGTTTCTATTTTCATCAACGTTAGAATTACTACTAGTAAGAATGCCCTCATCTCTTTGAGCACGTTGGCTCCAATAAAAACAATTATCAGATTGTAAATTAGAAACTGGATGGTGTCCGAACTTCCAATTGTAAAGGTGTCTGTTGATGCCGATAGCACCTGTCTCTGGTGTGGGAACGTTAAACTCAAGTGTTGGAAATTTGTTGTAATATTTGTTTCTCTCCAAAACATGACTTTCAACAACGTTATCAATACCATCGCTAAATTGTGCTGATGCTGGCGTAAGCTGCATTAACATAGTTTCAAGTGTGGAATCAATCCACTTGTAGAATTCAACAAACTTATCTAAGTCTGGGGTGTTGCCTACTCTTTCAAAGAAGAATTGGCGCAGATATTTTATATCTTTATATTCAGGACGATACCTATTAATTGGATCGCCAATTAAGTTATTAAATTGTACAATAGAACCAAAATAGTTAATAATCTCATCGGAAATGACCTGATACATACTTTTCTCAAAGGCATAGTATGTTTTAGTAGGGCTAGTTTCCCTTGTAAAGACTTCTGTCTCCTCCTGATTTAATACGCGAATGTTATCATCGCCATATACGATCTCGGGAAGCTGCTGCTTTCCAGCATACAGATATTGCGTTTGTACTGAGCCTGTATCATTAATACGGAATGCGTCACCTCGTCCGGTGTGTTGATACTTGAGAATCTTACCGAGCCAATTATAACGAGAAGTTAGTGCCAGGGATCCAGAAGATACGTCTTCTACATTAAATTTTCCATCAAATGTGGTTAAAACACCAGATCCATTATCTGAACCTGTTACTGTTTGGAAATCCCAGTAAAGTGCAAGTGATTCAATTTCGGGCACCTGGATACTTGCCAAATCAGACTCAAGCATATAAGAATCACGAACAGGTGTTTTAATCCCAAAGTTGCCAGGATCAATCGCATGATTTTGAATCGTCTCATTATCAAGGTAATTAAACCAATAACGGCAAGACGTAATTTTAGTATCTGCTTCTTGTAGTGTTGAGCCGGTAAAGTTTGTCTTGTGAGAGCCAACATAAATTCTTTTTGCAGAGATCAAAAAGTTTTCTGCTGTTTGTTTTTGGACCGAACTGCTTAAAATAAATTCATTAATTTTTCTGTCCGCGATGTAGCTAACCCCATAAAATTCCACGGTATAATCGCTATCTAAAGCTCCGCTAGCAAAAGATTGGGGGTATCCTTGGGGCTTAATTCTTACGGCAAAATTCCACTTTTGATTATCGTAAGTATTTTGATAATAGCTACTTGAAAGTTCTGGAATTGGAAAAGGAACAGAGGAGGTTAAAACAAATCTTACATCATCTGAGTAAAACTTATCTCGTATCGCGTACACCTGTAGGTTTGCATTATCTGTGGCGTGCCACGTCAAGTCTGTCTCCGTGCCATCCATAGTACCAGAAGTGATTGCGGTGTGCATACCAAAAAGAGATGATGTTAAGAAGCCAAATTCCTGTGTGGCTGCGCCTTCTCGGTCTGCTGGGATTTTTCTTGGAAACACAACCTCTGCTTCCAAAGTGATTGGAAACCCATCTTCAAGTGTTAAACCCTGTGTAGATGAGCCAGAAATATAAGAAACACTATTTGGGTTATTGGGGTCTGCAAACTGATACACTGTGCCTGCAAAGTTGTTAACATGATTAAAGTTAATTGCTTTTGTTGTTAAACTATCTGCCCGTCTTTTTGTATCAAATTTATATGTTGTGTTGTCGCCATATGCATTAAGACGGATTACATCATCACCAACACCGAAACATCTAATCAAATTTCTAAAGGCTTTTTCTGTTCCTTTTGCTTTATAGATGTCGGTCAGGTTGTTATAAATGTTATTGTAAATAAGTTTTTTGACTGTATTTAAATCTTCTTCAAATTCTTTTGTCTCATTGCGATTGCGATAATATTCTAAAATCGTACCATTTGAAAATAGTTCAGGAGCCTCTAACCCATGAGACCGGACGGCTGTTTGAATATAGGGGTAAATTTCGAAAACTTTATCTGGATTGCCATCGTGAGCAACACTACTACTTGGATACGCCGCCATATTAAGCTTTGGCAGTTCTCCAATTGTCAAGTCAAGGTTATCTAAATAACTTGCCATAATCTGTGTTAGTTTTCTTAAATCACCACCTGTGCCATTTGGACTATTTGTTTCGTCCTCATCAATAATCCAAGTGGGCATCGTGTAATATAAGGAGGAGTTGTTCTCATAGTCCCAGAGTGTTCCAGACAATTGAAGTTCACTTTGAAGATTAACAACATCTGGGTGGGTATGACGAATAATTGGATCAAGTTCCTCTGTTCCTACAGAGGCAGAATTGATTGCTGAACCAGTATTTCTCGCAGCCGAGGACGGATAACCAGTCCATGTTCCATTTGATATACGACCAGAATAATCAAGCACAATATTATCAGTTGTGGCTTCAGTGGTGATTCCCTCATTAAATTTGTAATAAACGCCCAGATCAAGATTGGCTGTATCGGTATTTGTACCGGCGCCGAGATTACTTGTAAAATAGTTTCTTTTGATCTGTTTCTCGGTTCTTCTTGTCTTCCAAAAGCGGAACTCATCAATAGAACCAGAAAGCTTACCGGAACCTAAATTTGCAAATGACTCACCTGAAGGATTAAATGTTCCAGTAAGCAACGCGCCAATGTTCGCTTCTAAATCTTCGCGGATTTCGCCAATATTTGATCCAGTTGTTTTCGTTTCTATCAAGGCGCCATTTACATAAAGCTTTGCTTCAATGTTGGTGCCGCTGTTAACAAAACTAAATGCGTAATGTCCCCAATCGGAAAATGAGTTTAGATTTAATGTAGAACCAATCTCAACAGAAGATGTGCTTAAACCAGCCGTACCAGATAACACCGTGACCATAAAAGGGGAGGACGCACGAGTGCCATCAAGCTCAATCCTTAAGCGTCCGTAATCAGCGCTGGACGATACTTGCCCGTTCCACAAGTCGAAGACAACCTGTTTTTCTGTTAGCGCAGTATCTAAAGAGCCTGTCTTTAACCAGAACTCAACCGTGACGCCGCGATCCAAATTAGTTTGAAGATTTGTAACCCGTTGTGCAGATACTGGTCCTATCGAACCCGTGATTGTTTGATCAAAGATATTTGATCTGGATCCAAATACATCAGATAGAGAGGATGTACCAAGAGATGCACCATAAATTGAATTTGGTCCACCTTTGATATTAATATATTCATAGTCACTACTTGCAGGCTGTCCGTATCCATTAACAATACTACCTGCTAATGTTCCCCAGCCATCACTTGCAAGGACGGCATATCCTGTTGATTTCGGATACCTATTGTCATAAAGGTAGATGTCAAGAAGTGTAGCGCTGTTTCGCCATTCGAGTCTTTCTTTTAAGGAACCATCATAAGGATACTCATCATAGATGTATTTTATTGACTTGTCATAATATTCTTGAGCAGATCCGTATTTTACAAAATTTGCTGGATTGCTAAAATCAATATGAGGCTCAAGATGTGCTTGACTCTCAACCGACTCTTTAATAAACTCAGGTGACTCAGCATCCTCTGCTAATTTCTTAATACTAGAGGATACAACAACTTGCGAACTTCTGTTAAAAAGATCCTTTATGGACATATTATTCCTCTACTCTAAATTTGAATATATCGGGGTATTCATTCCAGCTTTGTGCAGCATCATCATAAAAAGCAAACTTAATGCCGTAAGCGTAGCCTGATTCCAACATATCTATATCAAGATCAAAGTAGCTTCCACTGGTATCGAAGGATAATTCTGTGTGTTTATCGCTTCCTGTGCCAAATGGTACAACATCTAAGTTATCTACAAGTCTCATGATTTTAAAAGATCCGCTTTCAACAATAAGATTCTCTGGAACTTCGCTTGCCTTTACATAAATAGTTGGCTGCCAATCTTTGTTGCGGGTATAAAGCCTGAATTGTGCTGTCTCATTACGATAATAGCGATCTCGGAGATTGGTTATATTAATTACATACTTTGAGTAAGGGTTGTAAGCAAGTGATTCAATTGCACTTGGATTAAAGGAGGATGTTGCATATTGCGTTGTGCCGCTGTGCCACACGTCGAATGCGGTGGTTAGTGGATTGGCAGCAGCAGTTAGGGCGAAGGATGCTGAATAGATCCCTGTGCTAACATATCCGCCAGTCACCACATAAGGGTTGCCTGTGATGACGTGAGTTCCATCTTGAACCTTAACAATCCGACTTCCGCTGGGAGCAGAATTATCGGCTGAGCCGGAATAAACACTAACGTAAATTGAACCTGTGCCCACATCTGGAATATTTCTTAATCTTCCGCGAACATTATTATAAAGATAAAGAGTGTTTAAGTTATCTTCAGATGTTGCCAGAGAACTACTGAAGAAGAAGTTGCCACGATCATCGCGAGTAGAAGAATCCCAACGGGCTTCAATAACGGGGCGGCTGAAGAAGAACTCGGAACCACGAGCAAAAAACTTCTTTGTGTAAGAGGATGAAAAAGCTGTTTCATTCTCCATGCGTACACCAAAGCCATAATTTGTTCTGGTCCCTGCAATCCAACGCTCAACAGCATCGCTGACATCAAGCTCGATGTCCTCTGTCCCGTCAACGAAAGAGGCTGTAAAGCGTGGCTCTGCTTCATAGTCACCACCTGCTGTAGACCAAGCGGTGACACCAGAAGATGCGCTTGAAGCTGCGGTCCAGTTGGAACTGCCGCTGCTGGAATAATCTTCCATATCCATGCCGGTTCCCTCGTTCCAAGCACGAGAAATTGTACTAACAATCATGTCGTAATTTCTTGGTAGAGTAAACGGGTGTTTTGCGTTAAATAAACGAAGATAAAAACTGACGCTTCCACTTGCTGGTAAAACGCCGTTGGTTCTATCGGTAGTAATTTCTGAGACTGGAAACTGAACAAGGATGCGAGATAACTCAGAAGATCCTGAATCTTGTTGTCCGTAAATTCGGAAAACCTCCATAGAATCAGAAAGACCCATGTTGGAACCAGTAGCACGAGTCGTTAAGTTTGACTTATACGCATTTGTAATTGTGTTGTCTGCGTCTGCTGTATATCTTTTAATGCCCATTATCTGACTGTTCCTTCAATGTCTGCATTGGGGTATCTTACTTCAAATACGACATTTTTTGGTGCTGCAATGAGTCTGCCATCGGGACTCATGTAATTTTTAACGTTAAAGATAGTAGATGCGTAACCTGCGCCAGTTTTCTGAAATACTCTGACAAAAGTCGCATCAACAACTCCCGGTGTTGAATTTATTAGGGAATAGAGATCAGTAATACTAAAAGACTCTCCGATATCTAATTTGGTTGCAAAATATTCGTTCATTCTTCTTTGAATTCTATCAAACACAACCGTCTTATTTTCGTTATTGTTTGCGATAGCTGAAAATCTAACACCAAGGTTTACAACTTTTGCATCAAGAATATCCACAGAGTCGTTGATCATTCGTTTGGTATTTAACCAAGTTTTGATGTTTTCTTTTAGCACAGTATTCGTAGCCTCAAGTATACCATCTGTCGCCTGACTGACAATATAAATGTTAATATTTCTTAAATTAGAATCAACATCTTGAATCACAGCACATCGTTTTACACCACCAAATTTTGCTGGCATTGATAAAACGAGTGTTTTAAAATCTTCGGCTGTAACTGCACGATTTTGGGCTGAGTGTGCTCCCATAATAAGTTGCCTTAATTCAGTAATTGTTGGCGGTGCAACATTGCCTTGGATTGGGTTTTCATTTGACACCTCCAAACTGCCCCTAACTGAAGAAATAACGCTGGTGTCTAAAGTGACCCTATTGGCGAATTCTAATATTGCATCCGAAACTTGATTAACTGCACTTGCGCCCGCATTAGAATTTTCTGCGGTGTTGGCACGATATGTTACAGTCAATGATGTATTTGATGGTCCAACACCAAATTTGTCACCTTTTATTAAAATTGTGGGATCCATTGCTCTGTCGGTAACATAGGTTTTTGAGTGTAAATCCAGCACCACGTCGCGAGCGTCAGACAGACTTGGAGAACTTAATTGATCATCAGATCCATAACCAAAAATTAAACTTGTTTGTGTTTGTGTTTTTCTAACAATATAGCGTCTTGGAACTACAAAAGGTTTAACGATTGTAGGGGCTTGCACGTTAGTGGTAACATCAGTATTAGTAATTGGTACATAGATTGTATTTTGAGACAAATGGTCAACTTCATAGTATTCTCTTCCCTCTGAATCAACAACAGAAACTACCTCGGTGGTCGCAGAGCCTGGAATTTGAAGACTTCGGAATCTTACAAATCTTCCAATATCGAACGATTGAGTACGAAGCTCACCAGACACAATTTGACCAGTGGCTTTAATTGCGTATTGAATTGGAACTCCCGTTGTGTTACTTGTAGTTGCAACAACTATCTCATTGTTTGGATCAGCAAAATCAACGTCAGTTAATAATGAAAAAAGAGAATTGCCACCGCCTTGAAACTGTGACCCTGCTTTTAAAACAGGGGCATAGGTCAAATCAGGACCAGTGTTAGTAGTATTTGTCGGCACAAGAATATAAAGAGTAACATCTCCATATGTTGAGCGTGGACCAACATGCCTGTATCCTACAGTTTCTCCATGTTTAAGCACATTCCCATATTCATTCGCTGTAACCAAAAAGCTTTCATTTGCTTGATAATCAACATAGAAAGATAATACGTCTCCAATATAGGAAACAGCATCTACCATCAAGGCACCAAAGCCTGCATCAGAAAAATCCCTAAAGGTGTCTGGGTAATATCTTTCTGCGTGCTCTATTAAGTCATTCTTAATTGTGCCAAAGTCTCTACTTAGATAATTGACTTTAATGTTTTCTCTTTTGTCAGCCACGAAATGGTGTCTCCTATTACATAATTATGTAAATAACTAAATTTCTAACGATAATGTGTCAGAAATAAATATTGCGGGAATTTGATATTTGATTTGTATCTGAAAATAATTTGATAATGATGAGGGTTCAATCCCTGCTTGAACAAAATCATTTCTCTCAGACAAAAATATAATTCTATCAATAATAATATAAGGAAGATAGACTCTTGCTTGCTGTCTTATGTTCTCTTCTATTACATCAAATGTTGTTTGTGTTGCATTCTCAAACAAATATGTTTTAATCCCAACACCAAATTCAGGTATCATTATCCGCTCACCTGGATTTGTCAAAACTAACATTTTAAGGTTTTGTGCTGCAACTTGTTTAAAGTTTTTAGTCAGAGCGTATCCGTCAATCTGATCAATGTTTAATGGTAATTTTGGTGATAATCCAGGCACTCAATATTGCTCCTCTTATAAATAGTCTTAAAATACCTGATCTGTTCCTGCTTTTTCCAAGAACGGGTCTTGATAAGATATTTTTCTTCCACCATAAATAGCCGCAGCAAATATTTGTAATGTTGAAAGCTTGGTGTTTGTCAGCATGTCAAATAAATTCACACCATTAACTTTTGAATTAAAAATTGCAGAATCGGATAAGGCGCTATATTCATATAGTGCTATCGAGGAAACCATTGCCTTTAAAGGGATATAATCATTAAACATGTATTCAAATTCTTTTGTTTCCAAAAGCTGCTTTTTAAGTCTATTCCAAATAGCATCTTCTCGTGCAGCGATATAATTGTTTAAAGAATTTTCCTCATATGTTTCAAGAATTGTATAATAGTCTGGGTTCACTTGTGTAATAGTTAACACAATTTCCATTTCGTATTTATCTTTCGATGGTTGATCGCGGTTAGGATAAGATATATCAACAGTTAGTTCAAGCCGTCCGACATTAGTAAGGAACTCTTGAAAGTATTGTGTTCCTATTTTGTCTTTATTGGCTTTCTTTTTTTCTTCTTTATATCTATCCTCTGCGTAAGAACGTAGAATATATGACCATTTATCTGAACCAATGTCTTCTGACATGAGATCACTTTGCAATCTATCTAATGATGTTCTAAAAAATCCTCCAAACACGGTCCCCGGATTGATGGTACTGCCAAAATTATAAGGACCATGAGTTACTGTGTAATCCTCTATTTTTGGTGGGTCAGGTGCTTGCCAGCCTTCTTCTATATTTTCGTTTTTACAGGATGTAGAAATAACTACGTCATCTTCGTATCTTAACTCGTAGCTGTATACACTATCTTCAAGATTTTTTACAAAAACATATGGACCTGATGTGATTCTGTTAGTTGGTGTGGGTTGTGTATAAAGTTTTTCTGGTATCAAGGTTCCTACAGCATAATCATTCCAACTATCTTTAGCATCTCCAACAGTTAAATTTAATGAACTTTGAATGTAAGGAACAATTTGTTTTATTTCATTTAAAACAAAATCTCTAAGCATCTCGCGATTAGTGCCTCTATCTAGTTCAGCAATCTCGTAATATCTTGAAACAGTATCTACTAATTCGGAGTACAAATCAGTTTCTATCGTATCAAAGGAGTCATTGTATTTACCCAACTCTGTTTTTAGCCTGCTATAAATTGATGATAAAAATAAATCACTTTCCATAAATCTTAGGTCAAACACATCAAACACCTGAATAGAAATAAGCATCAATTCTGTAATGCATAATCGTACAAGCATCCTTGCACACATAATAGAATTAACTCGCCTCGCTGTATCTAACGTATCACAATATTGATTACTAAAAACTTTTTCATTTACTACTGACAGCAACTCTGTGCCAAATTGCTGTAATTCGTTATATTGTAAAATATCGTTGTCTGGAAATGTTAAATTAATATCATCAAATGCCTCTGGGATTGCTTCAAAACTATCAGCTTGATAATATTTTGACAGATTCATATAATTAAAAAAGTCTTTAAGATATTTTTGTATAACTTCGTGGCGTGTAGACTCAAACGGAGCATCTGTTCCCTGAACTATGGTATCAAAAATATCTTTACTACTTTGTGGATTAAGAACAATATCGATATCACTCGTATCTATTGTTGAAGCAACGGGTGAATAATTGTATGTTTCATCAAGTATGAATCCTGTCGCAATTTTACGACCGAGAAGTGCCGGTGTATCACCAATAGTATAATCTTCAATATTCTGTTCTGCAAATACTGGTGTTGTTTCAACTCTTGCATAAGGAGAAACATCAATTTTTGTAATGTTCGCAGTATTTCTCTCTTCCACTGTCACTGGGTCAGAAAAAAACTTTATTTTAATTGTCACTTCGTTAGTATTTTTCTTTTCATCTCTGTTATCCAAAACAACTTTTAGTTGAAACAATTGTGGATCTTGGTCCCTAAAAGTAAATTCCCAGAAAGGATTAATCGTACTAAATTTTTCGTTGTCACCAAAATCTTTTAACTGAAGCCTATCTGCCTCCAGCATCAGAAGATATGCATAAGCGCGAGCGCCAGAGATACTTTCAGCTTCTGATTTCCCAATGCCATCGATAAAATTTTCAAAGAAGTAAGTATAAAATGTGTGTGTTGAGTTTACAACATATGGCTCTAATTCACTTACAAGTTGTTCAAACTCTTCATCGTCTGCCGATTCTCCATTTCTATTTCTATTTTTTGGTCCATTGACTCCATGGAGCCCGCCTTTACCATCTATTCCTGTGATGTCTATGTCACCACCAAAGGTGTATGGTCCAAGCTCAATCGTGCTAGAAACTTCTTGTAACTCTTCGGATATCAACTCTTCGGGTATACTATATCCTAAAATATAATCGCCACCGAAACCAATACCATCATAAACAAAATTTACACCATTTGTTGAATCAATTATAACTTGATTTACATTTAAGGGATATCGCACATTGTTGTCTTCAAAATATTTTTGATATATTTCAGAATATGATGATGCCTCAGAATTAAAATTGTATACAACACTGTTTAATGCACCTTCTACAACAATTGTTTGTAACTCACTGATTACAGGAGGGGTCTCAGGGATCAAACCTCCAGATCCGAAAATATTTGGAAACGCAGGCGCAAATCCACCTGCTTCATATGAACTTAACTCATCAACTTTTTGTAGAAGCGCAGCCTTCTTACGCTCCTTCTCCTTACTGATAATCTCATCTATTTCTTCAGAACTAAGTGTAGAGTCTTTTCCCTTTAATATTTCTTCACGAATTTTTAAGTTATCAGTTAGATCGCAATAATCTGATGCGATTGGTGGCTCTTCTACAATGTTTTGCGTCAAAAATTGTGGTTTAAGGATATTTCCAATACCACTCATTGTATCTTGAAAGTTTTCTGGTGATGTAAAAATGGTGCTGCCGTTTCTTGTGACACACTTAAAAGCAAGATCAAGAACATCTGGCTGTGCATTACCCCTAAAAACAGATTGTGTTTCAGAAGGTGTTAATATAGTTTCCATATCACCAACACCATCATTTAATTCTGAGAAAAATGTTTTTACAAACTCTGGTGAAACAAAAAAGTTTTCAACGTTTCCAGTCTCTGGATTTGGAAGATTAAGAGATATTCCAGTTTGACTATAAACCCGATCTAAAGAGCCTGCAACGTTACTAGCTGCATTGCCAATTACACCGAGAAAACCTCCTCCGGTTTCAGAAAGCAAAACAGATTTCCAAACTTCTGGATCATCCAGTGAAGCCAAATCAATACCGAGAGTCTGACTAAGCCATGACTTAAAACCATCAGTAATTTGTGTAATGCCATCTGGGAATGATAATAATAAATCACATAAACCCTGAAGGATCCCAAGGATAAGAGAAGATAGTGATGACACAAGCGTGTTATAAAGTGACACAAGAGCATTATCAATTGTTTCAGCTAAAAAATCTAAAGTTGGTAAATCATTTGGTATATTGATTCCTTGAAATACTGGGAAGTTTAGTTGGTAATTTTCGTCTCGTGTGCCATCACAACGATCAAAACTACAGTTATTATTAAGTCCTCCAAGACTTACATTTCTTGCATTTATTACTTGTGCTAAATCTGGGTCATCGAAAACCTCTTGACCAAATGTTGTGATCATATTTTCCAAAAGACACTGAATCGTATCCTCTAAGACACACCCAATATTGACCTTAGCCATGATATCCTCATATAACACCTTTGCTGCTTTGAAGCCACCTTCTTTATCATTAGCTCGCGAGCGGGCATCACCTATAGATTCACGAAGTTTTTTAACTCCCTCGGTAGAAAGCTTATTATCTCCAATGAACTCTTTGGTTTGTTTTACAGCCTTAGCTATATTAGCTTTGGCAGCGGGATCGTAAATTATTGCGTCTTCTTGCGCCCTCTCTTCGTCAGTTTTACAGAGATTAACATCAAGATCTAAAGTTATAAGTTTAGCAAGATTCGCGAATGTAAATAGATTACCGTTCTCATCATATTTTTCTATCCCATCAAGATTGCCCTGTTTAGGCAGAATAATTGGAGTAGGAATTGTATATTTTGTAAAAAAATCAAAAGCGTTAAAGCTTGGTTCGTTTTTCAACTGCAAATCAGACAACATTTGTTTTATGTTCAAAAGATAGTTAACTGTAGTGTTGTGATTTAAAACACTTGACTCTAACAAACAATCGTATCCAATTGTATGCTGATCTCCCTCAACTAAAGCAAACACTGCTTTGTAATCATAGGAAAACCCAATTTCTAATTGTATGTCAACCTCAGTTGGCTGCACACACTCTGGGTTTTCAATATTAACGGGGGCTATATTATTAAGATCAATATATCTTTGAATAGCACGACCTGCGGCAGCTAATCTCTGGGCTTCGCGAAGGATGTTTACATTTGAAATATAATTTTCAGAATTAAGCAAAGTAAAAGTTAGCGATATCATACCCTCTACCACTTCGGAGATTATCGCTGATCCGTTGCGGATTGGTATGAAGGCAGATAAATAACCTTCTTCCGGTTTGTTTATCTCACAAGCGGTGGGATCATCTTCTACTGAATCAAAATCAGTTTTAGGAATAGAGACAAGAACTTTCATTTTCACGCAAGGACGATAGGCTACATAGTAATCTTCCACGCTTGATAAATCAAAAATACCACCTTGTTCCTCTAAAACTCCTGCTGTGTCCTTACCATAAAATTTTAATAACTTAAAAACACCATCACGTTGTGCCTCGGTCAGACGACGCTCTTTTTCGTCACCGGGAGTTTCGTATTCACTTTCAACAGTGATATAATAATTCTCTTCGTCTTCAAAAGGAAAACATTCGCTTCTAGATCTCCAATCTAATGTAAGTGGTTTAAAAATCATTAGTTAACCTTGTTGTATTTACTACAAATATATTTGTTTGATGCAGGGCTTAAATATTTAGTTTTCCAGATGATATTTGTATTAATCCTATTCTTATAATTATCAATCATTCCCTCTGCGTGATCTAAAGCTGTATTAACTCCCGCTCCAATAAGTGAGGGTGAAGGTGTTGTAGCACCCACTATGGTGCCATGTGTATGTGAGGTGAGTTTATTATTAAATTGCATCTGATTTTTGAGAAGGTTAAGCACAACGGCAGATAATTCATTAAATCTTTTTTCAAATTCTTGTAGCGCCTCAACTAAGTTTTCACCTTTAACCATTGATTGAATATCTGAATCATCGTTGCATGCGATTAGCTCGATACCATTATAAGATGCAAAGCCGCCTTTTGAATTCTGTGGCTCCGCTCTTGTCACAAGCTTGATACCATCTGTTCCAATAATTCTGATAGCATCAGCTTTGATGCCAATGCCGGAACGAGCAGTCATGTCTCCTTGTGTGCCAGGAGCAAGATTAAAATTTGCATCAATATCTGTCTTTTGACTAATATAAATTCTCGCACCATCGGAGCGAAAGTTTGGATCTACATTGGTTGTGGCATCGGGTGAAGGACCACCACGTCCAACTACAATGTCAATTGAAGAACATCCAGTGTGACCTTGACCACCATAGCCGGATGCCCTTGAAGCAGGGCGATCCCTACCAAACACAATATGAGAGTTACCCTGTGAAATTACTTTTTCGTTTAGAGATGTAATGTATTTTGGAATTGCCTCAAGAATCGGGTCACCAAGTACACCCATGGTTGTATTGGCAGCGGGGTTTAAACTATCCAAGGCAGCATCAGCAGCAGCTTGCATAATTTTTGGTAAACCGTCTATATTGTAAGAATCTATTTCATTTGACATATTGGTAATTAGTTTATTTTATTAAAGTGAAGCCACTGCCTCTGTTCTTAGGGCAGTTGGTAAGCGTGCGCGGCGATCTGCAAAAGCCTGATAATCTCCAGATGTTCTAATTCCTAAATTTGCTTCCAGATATCTTGCGGCAGAGGCGGCACCTTTATTTGTAAGATACCAATTATAAATACTATAATTTGGTCCCTTACCAACTGCTACAGGAAAAAAAATTGCCATGTATAAATCGGCTGATGAATTCATCCGACCACGGTATTCTCTCAAATATGCGTAAACATAGTCCATTTGTTCTATTGCTCCCATTCTCCTTAACTCATCAGTTGTCTTTCCAACTTTTTCTGCTCCAGAATTTGGGCAAAACTGAATTAACCCGGTGCAACCAAACGATTTGTTTGTAGCAGCAGGGTTTAAGCTAGATTCAAAAAACATAACATTTGCTAACCAACCGGGATCAGGGATTCTTAATCTTCCAGCCACTTGCACGATTTTTTCAGCCCAGCCACTAACGGCTGCAATTTCAGGATAAGCAGCTTTTATATCTTCTGCTGTGGAGGACTCACCATCTTCGGGATAAACTGCATCACTCGGAGTAAATTGTAGTCGTCCGCTTTCAAGACCAGATACACTAAGTCCGCCGCAGGTATTTACATTTGGTGTCTGCACCTCATCGTCTTGTGTTGTTGGTAGTTGTGACATGCTAATTATCTCCTGCTATATTTTTAATAAATGAACGAATAGTGGCTGAGTCTTTAGAAATAAATGTTAACACCCCACCCTGATATTGTGCTAAAGTTGGAAGGGTTGTAGTGCCTGTGCCTTGGTCGGGATTATTGGCAATTGTGTTATATAGACCATTATCATCGGGGAGTTCGCTCTCCCCAGAGGTGCCGCCGCCTTTGGGATGTATTGGGTCAAACATTTGAATTTGTGCAGTGGTGATTCCAACTATATCAAAATATTCTTCCTCAAGAATTACACAACCTCCGCAAACAACTGGTGATGTAAATAAAACCAAATCAGCAACTTTGATGTCGTTAAGTTGCTCTTGTGTATAGGCAAGTGTTTCGGGCTCGGGCTCAGGTTCGGACATAATTTCGGTTTCGGAAGCCAGCTTGTCGGGGTTTTCGCGGTTGTTTTCGTTAATCCAGATGTATTCGTCAGGTGTCTCCACACCTATTGCATCACCTTCAGGATGCGACACTGCTGTTAAAGCTGAGTCTGTAGAACACTGAACACTCGATAATAAGCTGCTTCTATTTTTCATTGAGTTCATCACTATTCTCAGAAACGCGGGATCATCTTCTACAATTTCTGAAATTACTGGTTTAGTCTTATTGTCCACTCCATCATACTCAACCCTGATCATTGTTCCTGGCTGTAAGTCGTCTATTCTTAAATTTATATTAGTTACTGTTGCTTTTGGATAAGCGGTTATATTTTCAAACTCCAATTGTGTATCAGACTCTACCATCAAAGGAATCGGTCTTTGTGGACTTAAATTAGAAAATATAAAAACATAATATTGTGGAAACTTTAAAGTTTCAGTAGATAAAAGTTGTTCTAATTCTTCTGATTCCGAAACATCAGTGGATAAACTATCCGTTGTTCCATACGCTTGTTTAATAAGCAAACCCCATGCTGAATTAGGCAGACTTCTGGCTCCTGCAAGAGCAGCAGTACCTCTTGCAGCAGTAGATGCTGCTTGACTCGCTGCTATTTCAGCAGGACTTGGTGATGGACGTAAGATAATACCATAGTAGCCCCCAATTGGAGTAACAATACTATCTATAAATTCTGATTGGACACCAAGCAAATTCGATGTATTAAGAACATTATCAAATTTTGAGGATGGGGATCTATCCTCTGAAATTTCTAAACGATTGCTTTGTTGTGGTATACCAAATAATTCAACTAATTTTTCTATAATTCTTGCAGATTCAATTTGAGCAGCAAGTGCTGGAGAAACGCCTTCTATCGGTGTATCTGTAGCAGCCGTGGGAGTATTTGCTGGGCTGCCTCCTGAACGCCTCAAGGATGATGCTGCTGTGCGTACCTTCTTTAAAGCGTTAAAAATGCCCATCAGTGTTCTCCGTTAAGCAAATCAAAGATCTCTGATTTATCATCGTCGGTAAGTCCATCCGATGTGCCTTTCTTCTTCTCCAACAGCGTCACTAATTTAACGAGTTGCTCGTTAGAACGCTGGAGTGTTTCAACATACTTAGCTGCGACGGTGCCTACTTCCGTGTGGCGTGCTTCGTCTTTGCTCAAGTATACAATTAAATCGTGTAACAGATCTTTTGTGATCTCGCGATCTTTCCTAATATTCTCAATCGCTTCATCAAGATAATTATCTGTTTTTTTCATGGTATTCGTGCTCCATAATAATTAGAAGCGACGAAGTTTAAATTTTGCCGTTAACCCAATTTTTCTTAAAAATTCGGTATTTTACGCGGAGTTTGTTTAGATTATTCACAATTTGTTTTGTATTGAGACCAGTAATCTCTCGAAGATAAAGATAAATTGCTTTTTTATTATAAATCATTTTATCCTCGTCAATTGAATCAAGTAGGATTTTGATTGCCTCAAGAACCTTCTTTTCATTTTCTTTTAGATTTCCAGTGTCCCAAGACTCAATCTCAGCCCATAGAGATTTCCAAAACTCTAATTCTTCACGATCTGCATGATAGGGGTTGGAAGTTATAACAAGTTCATTGTCAACTTCTTTTGGCATCTCATCGTAAAGAACTTCGGTTCGGGCTCGTTTGGCATTCTTTTTAACTTTGTGAATGAACCAATTCTTTGTAATAACTGAAAAGTATGAAAATGCTTTAGAGCCTTTGCTTGGATCATACTTGTCAAGAATTGTTGTCAGCCAAACTTTGCATTCGTCTTTAAGAGCATCAATATTTGGGAGGGTGGTAAATTTATAAGTGTATACAATCTTATCCACCATCTCGTCAAATGCTGGTCCTATCCAATCAATGTATAATTGAGTTCTTATTTTTTGATCATCTGTCGCAACATAATCAATAATTGCATTTTCATGATCCTTGGTAAAATAGTGCTTACCTGCTTTCCGCTTTCTTGGCATAATTTATTCTTCTTCTGCTTCTTCTATATCTAGACCTTGTAAGATTGCAAGAAAATTCTCTGTTCGTTCTTTTGTAAACTTTGAGTGTTCTAATAATCCAACAAGTGTCTCGTCACCAAAATACATTTCCATATTGTTCACCACTTCAAGATGGTCGTTAAACTCTTGATGCATGTCTGTCAGACCTTCAAGGTTGTCCCTGATAAACAAAATATAGTTTGTTTGAACTTTACGGACAAACCAAATCAACAATACATTAAGCATTATTGATAGGCACAATGTAACAATAATAAACATTATTCGGGTTTCCAATCACGCATATCTTTTTTATACGCTTTTACTTCTTTTTTTGTTTCTTTAATAAAATCGTCTACAATTTGACCAGGAGTTGTTTTGTTGGTCGCTTTTTTTGTGGAATAGTTAATCTGTTGTGGAACTCGTTCGATTTCATGATTAACCTCGCACTCTGTAATTTCAGAGCAGTTGGTTTTCTTTTCACTAAACGAATGCATAACTTCATATGACTTGTCACACTTTAAGCATTTGTAGACATATTTTGGCATTATTCGATTGCATCAATAAGAGCATCAAATACTACACTATCTTCTTCATCACCAGATAAGTCAACAACGGGAGGGTTGTCCACAATCAAACCATTATCTGTTTCTGTAAAGTTGAATTCTTTCAACACAGGAACGATATCTGTTTGATTCATAAGTGAGTTTTGTAGTGCGAGCATAAGTGCTCCAAGTGCTTGATCAGTAAGTTGCATTTTTTTCTCCTTTGGTAATATAATACCATATTTTATTAGTTTTTTAAATTATCGTGTGTAGTCATCAGCCAGACGCACCACATCGTCTAAATGTGGTGTACTGACTTCTACAACCTCAACATCATTTTCAAGTGCGCCAAAACGATGAACTTGTTTAGGTACAACATGAAAGGCTTCTCCTGGGTGATATCTCTCAATCTCCTCACCGTCGCCATAGTTGCATAGTGTGCCACTTAAAACATATAGTGTCTCTTCTTTAACATTGTGATATTGTCTAGACAGCCTATGACCAGCATTAATGTGTAGTATTTTACCAACATATTCTGCGGTTTCAGCCCAAATTATTTCATAACCCCATGGTTTTTCAACTCTTCTCATTTTGACAGCCCCCTTAAATCAGCGTCATACATCATTTTTGCAAGTTCTTCAAAGTCAACTTTTGGTTGCCAACCAAGTTTTTCTTTTGCTCTAGTGGGATCACCAAGCAAAAGTGGAACCTCGTGGGGTCTAAAAAGTCTTTCACTAATTTTAACATATTTGTCTACGTCAAGACCTGCATAGTCAAAAACAACTTGTAAAAATTCTCTAACCGTGTGAGTTTCGCCGGTAGCAACAACAAAGTCTTCAGGTGTCTCCTGCTGTGTCATTAGCCACATAGCTTCTACATAGTCCCCTGCGAAGCCCCAGTCTCTCTTAGCATCGAGGTTACCTAATAATAGGTCATCTTGTAGCCCCATTTTTATACGGGCAGCAGCTTGGGTGATTTTACGGGTAACAAATGTTTCTCCACGGCGTGGAGACTCGTGATTAAAAAGAATGCCACTGGAAATGTGAAGACCATAACTTTCTCTATAATTTCTACAGATATTGTGAGCATATACCTTTGCACACGCATAAGGACTTGCAGGCATAAGTTGTGTAGTTTCACTTTGTGGGTTCTCAGGATTATCTCCAAACATTTCAGATGAGGAGGCTTGATAAAATTTAGCCTCGGGACAAATGTTTCTGTAAGCTTCCAGAAGGCGTAGGGTGCCCATCGCAACATACTCGGTCGTTTCCTCGGGTGTTTCAAAGGACACTCGAACATGCGACTGGGCAGCCAGATTATAAATCTCATCGGGCTTGTGTTCGATTAGGAGCCTGTGTAGGCAGCCAGAGTCATTCATATTTCCATACACCAAATCAAAATTCATGATTAAATCTGGATCATTAAAAATATTATCAATACGATCTGTGGCGATTAGTGAAGTTCTTCTTTTAACTCCTACAACTTTATAGCCCTTCTTCAGCAACATTTCTGCCAAATAAGAGCCGTCCTGTCCTGTAATACCAGTGATTAATGCGGTTTTCATCTTACTCCTCTAACATTTTCATAGTTTTCAACAAACCAGTCACAAGTGTTCTTTAGTGCTGTTCTAAAATCGGTGTATCTATCGTTGTCCCAGCCCAACTCCAAAAACTTGGTATTGTCGGAAGGTTTTCTTGGCTGACCATTGCTAACACTTGTATCCCAAGTGATTTCATTTTCATATTCTAAGAACTCACAGACTATTTCACAAAGCTCTTTAATGGTGTGTTCGCCTGGATTTCCAACATTAATTGGGTCTGCGCCGTTGTAATTATTAAACATAAACAAAATAATCTCAGCTAAATCATTAGAGTAAGTAAATTCTCGTTGAGGTGAGCCGTCTCCCCACAGGGTGATATTTGTATTACTTCTCTTTGCCTCGTAGACCTTTCTAATAACAGATGGAATAACATGGCTTTCAACTAAATGAAAGTTATCATTCTCGCCAAAAAGATTGTTTGGAATGACATTGACAAAATTGCTACCGTATTGGTCACGATACGCTCTCGCTTGAACATCTAACATTCGCTTAGAGAATCCGTAACCCATATTGGTATAGTGGGGCATACCTTTGTGAATATCTTCTTCAACATAAGGCAGTGTTGCAAATTCTGGATAAACACAAGTGCTAAGAACTGACAGAACCTTTGTCACATTGTGAAGCCTGCTTGCCTCCAAAACATTCGTGTTCATGTACACATTCTCGGTGTAGTGTGTTCCAAGCGCATCCATATTTCCTTTCATACCGCTAACCTTCGCTGCGAGATGAACAACATACTCTGGCTTAACTTCCTCAAAAAGTTCCATAGTTCTTTCAAAATTAGTCAAATCGTACTTGCTTCCGACATATGTCGCGTGCGGTAAAACCTTCTGTAAGGCAACACCAACCATGCCCGTGCCGCCTGTTACCAGAAGTTTGTCTTGTACATCTAATAAATTCATTATTTGCCCTCATCAGGATAAACGAGAAACTTTGGACACGGAACGATAAACTTACCGCCTTTCTCAATATATTCTGTTTCCCTCTCGGCAAACTCGTTGATAAAGTGCCAGGGCAGAATAAGCAAGTAGTCAGGCTGGTCCCGTCTCATATCTGCTTCTGCGATGATCGGAATCTTCGTGCCCGCTGTTTTAAGACCATACTTGTATTCAGATCGCTCTGCAATATAATCAACATGGGTATAATCTAATCCGTACCATTGAAGCAGGGTATTACCCTTAGTAGAGGCACCATATCCTGCAATCTTCTTGCCTTTCTTTTTTTCCTCTGCAATAAAAGACATTGTATCGTCTCGGAGTTTGCAGATTTCAGAATAAAAATCAATATATGTCTGAGGATCGCTTAACTTCAACGACTTTTCATATTCCAAAATAGAATTAACTCGGAAGTTTGCAACATCGCGCTCTTGCTGGTTTCGGAACTTTGTCTTGTTAGCTGTCTTTTTCATGAGGTAAATTCTGAAGCTTCCGCCATTAACATCATTTAGTTGACAATCAACAATGTCAAATCCAACACGATCCATCAGATACTTCATAGAACTTAAAGAATAATAACAAATATGCTCGTGGCAAATGTTATCAAAAGCAAGCTGCTTAAGCATCAGTGGGGTGTAGCTTAATTGAAGAACCCAAAGTCCATCTTCATCAAGAATATCGTGAATATCTTCAACAAACGGCTGTGGATCATCGAGATCATAGAACATCGCGATTGTAGTAATAATCTTGGGCTTCAGGTCAGCATACTCGGTTCGTCTGTAGGCTTCAGCGCTGAAGAAGTCTTGCACAATAGCGTTTGCTTTCTTGGAGGATTCTTCAACAAAAGAATCATCAGCGGGGTCAATCCCGACCTTAATCATATGATCTGGTACATAATCGAACATAGTGCCGTCATTACAAGCGATATCTAAAAATACATCGCCCTCTTTTGTCTCAATAGAGTCAAGGCAAGAGACAGCGACATCTTTTAACTTTTGCTTCATTGTATCATTGATACCAGACCTGTACCAATACTTTCCATACATTTCTTCGGGAGGAAGGATTGTCTCCAACTGAAGAAGACCTGATTCTGTGCAAAGCCTCATCTTAAGCTCTCCGAGACCTGTCCGTGGCTTCTCTCCATCTGGCGTGAAGTCAGACATTAGAAGTTCGCCCAAGTTGAAGACTTCAACCGTTTCCTTGCCAGAAACTCTACATTTCATTTTTTTGTCCATTATACATTATCCTTAATAATATCGCTGATAAAATCAACCTGTTCTTCAGTCATTGACTGGTGGCAAGGGACATAAAGCCCCAGTTGATGTACTTTTGTTGCATTTGGTAAATCAACCTTATCGTATCTTGTGTACCAAAAGGGATGCTCCTGAATAGAACCACAAATTAATGGTCTACACTCAACGTTGTTATCAATAAGGGCATTGGCAATGTCCATTCTATTTTCGTGCATTAATCCAAAAGACAATGCAGATACCAATGTTGTATCGCTTTTTTGAACCCAAACATGCTCTTCCAAGTTACTTAAGAACAAATTATAATTTTTATCTCGCTTACTTACATAGTCGTCAAGCTTTTTCATTTGCCCAAGCCCGACAAAGGCGTTTAAATCTGTGTTACGAATGTTAAGACCAGGATAAACAAAAAAGTAGTTTTCAAGGAATGGCTCATTCATATCATATTTGTCTAGTATTTTTCGTCTATACAAACTATCGTTATCGCGGAGCCAGCCGTGTGAGCGAAGCGAGAGCATTAAATTAAATAAATCATAATCATCCGTGCTCACCATTCCACCCTCAATTGTAGACATCGCATGTCCATAGAAAAAAGAATGGGTGCTCGCAAGACCAAAGGTGCCTAATTTTTGACCCAAGTGTTCGCTTCCATAAGCTTCGCAAGTGTCTTCAATTAACAAGACATCATGCTTCTTGCAAATTTCAAGTATCTGCTTCATTTTATTTGCATGACCCAGCACATGAACAAGAAAAGCAACGGAAGGTTTGTGTTCTTCACAAAGTCTTTCAAAGTGCTTAACATCTAATCCCAAATCGTCCTTGTCCGCATCACACAGAATAGGGGTCATACCAAGCTGCATAGCAGGTGATACTGTGGTAACCCAGCTAATTGCTGGTACTATTACCTTGTTGTTTCTTAGTCTACCGGAATACAAAAGAGCGAGTGTCACAAGTAGGTTTGCTGATGAGCCCGAATTTACAAAAATAGAATATTTGCTTCCAAGCCATTTTGACCACTCAGACTCAAACATCAAAGTTTGTTCACCCTTTGTAAAACGATCACTTTGTTGTAGCCACTCTACAAGATTTGAGATGTCCTCATTATCTATAATTTTTTCTGCTAATCTAATCATTACTTTCGAAATAGTCCTCTGTACGGACAGCTTTATCACAAATAAACAAATCGTAAATTGGCTTTTTGAGTTTTAACTCGTGATACTTAACACCCCAATCTTTAAATTGCTTTTCTGTAGTTTCTCTCCAATCAATTCCAGACCCTGTTCCTCTGGCTGTCCAATAGATGATTGTGTGACCCCTGTCATAAAGTGCGTTTATTTTTTCAATTCTATATTTATTTGGAGTTGACAATTCGTAGTTCCTATTATCGGGTGTCTCACAAATTGTCTCGTCGATATCAACATAAACAATCATTAACTACCTCTTAGGGACTTTCTCTTATCTAACTCGCTGCCTAATACTTCGCGTGGTCCAGAATGTCCAAGCGACTTTTCAATATCTCGAATACCTTTAACAAGCTTAATCAAACCAGATGGCTCGATAGATGACTTATGATCGCTGCCCCACATATTTCTGTCAAGAGTAATATGACGCTCAACCCAAGTGGCACCCAAGGCAACTGCTGCAAAGGTTGTAACAAGCCCATACTCGTGACCACTATAACCAATCTCAGCATTAGGGTGTTTATCAGCAAGCCACTTAATATAATTCAAGTTAAGTTCCTCTACTTTGGATGGATACGAAGAGTTTGTATGCATTATAACATCTGGGTCACAAATGTCAACATTTTTTTCTATTTCTTCCTCAGTGCTCATTCCTGTTGATACAATCAGAAAATCGTTCTTTTCTCTGGCATAACTACAAAGTTCGTGGTTAGTAATCAGAGCAGACGGAATCTTTGTTATGTCGGTGTATTTGTTCATAAAATCAACCGATGGATTATCCCAAACGGAAGCGAAACACCCGATGCCTATCTTTCTACAATAATCAAAAAGATAGTCGTATTGTTCCTCTTCAAACTCAATTCTTTTCTTGTAATCAATATACGCCATTTCACCCCAAGGTGTTACACGCATTTTTGATTTTTGTGCCTCTGGTACACAAATATCAGGAGTTCTCTTTTGAAATTTTACATAATCACAGCCTGCAACCTTTGATAAGTCTATCAGGTCTTTGGCTATGTGAATTGAACCATTGTGGTTAATTCCGATTTCAGCGATGATTTTTGTCATAATACCTCTCTAAGTCCTCTTTTGTGTCTACATCTACAGGTCTCTTAACTTTATAAAATGTTGTATTACTATTATACAGGTTTTTATTCAAACTTTCCAATTCATTTGCACGAAAAATACAAATAAAATGACTTAGTTCAAAACACTCTGGATAATCTTGCCTGCGATAAAGATTATGTTCTATAATCTGCTTCCCTTTATCCCCCTCCTCACTAAACATACACAGGTAGGGATGGCTTTTGAGTTCTGTACGACAAAGAAGAGACTTGGCTTTATTCTCAATAAAAAAATTTAATGCTGCCTCGATGTCAGTCCAAGTTCTTTCTGGATAAGTTAAGTATAACATTATGACAATTTCCTCATCACCAATGTTATATTTTTTTATCACATCTCGTAAAACATCTTTTGTACTTACATCATCACCTGATAGCTGCTCGCTCCTCAACCGTGTTTTGTACCCTATGCACTCTTGGACAATTTGTCCATCGTTCGTTGTGATTATAACGCTATCC
>Ga0206125_10001630_pt1 | contig 25656 bp, 26 predicted proteins | sample Helgoland_Spring_4_FD_148598 | JGI IMG/M metagenome (GOLD analysis project Ga0206125, IMG submission 148598) | Pelagic subsurface seawater microbial communities from Kabeltonne, Helgoland, North Sea - Helgoland_Spring_Bloom_20160331_1 | ecosystem: Environmental > Aquatic > Marine > Epipelagic ... | reverse complement strand
CCATTGATTCTGATTTGCTGCGGCACATCGTCACTCCGCAATAACTGATTAATTTTGTCCCAACCGAATTGCACAATTTTGAAACAACTTTCACAACTCTTCTCCACCATCTTCCTAGGATTTATGGTGTTCGCCAATGCCTCAAACGCCCAAACCCAGCGTACTTGGCCCCATGCTATTACCGAGCAGGAACGGGATTATGTGGAGCGCATTGGTTTCGAGCCCTCTGTTGCCCGCGGAATCGAAACGCCTCCTCCATATGACAACATCCGAACCGCTGCTGAGTGGGAAGAAGTCGAAGCATTGACCATTTCTTGGACCAGCTTTCCCTGCATTCAAAAGCAAATCGTGGAAGCGGCCAAGGAAGAATGCACCGTTATCATCTTCGCTGACGACATGGAAGAAGTCACGGATTACCTCACGGGGAATCAATGCGGTGGAGCCTTAACCCTCGAAAACATTCAAATCGTTCCAACGGTCTACAACAGCATCTGGATCCGCGATTACGGTGCCAATACCGTCTATGGCACTTGGAACGACGACCGGGTACTGGTCGACTGGCTGTACAACCGTCCTCGTCCCGATGACGATGCGATTCCTGATGTGCTGGCCAGCACCCTGGGGCTGGAACTATACAGCACAACCGGAGCTCCCAACGATTTAATGAATACGGGCGGCAATTGGATGTCAGATGGATTCGGCACTGCCTTTGCTTCCGAATTGATCATCGATGAAAATGATGGTGGGAGCACATGGTGGACGGATTATCCCGATCACTCCGAAGAAGAAATCAATCAAATCATTTCAGATTTCCACGGAGTCGATACATACATCACCATGCCCAACCTGCCATTTGACGGCATTCACCACATCGACATGCACATGAAGTTGCTGGACGAAAGCACATTGCTGATGGCGGAATACCCCGAAGGAATCGCCGATGGCCCGCAAATCAATGCCAACTTGGAATACGTGCTTTCCAACTTCACCACACGGTGGGGCACCCCTTTCGATGTTGTTCGCATCCCCAGTCCGCCCGAACAAGGGTTTGGCGGTGGCTATCCGGATGAAAATGGATGGTACTTGACCTACACCAATTCCGTATTCGTCAACAACACCATTCTACTCCCTACCTACTACACAGAGTACGACACCACGGCATTGCGGATATACGAAGAAACGCTCCCTGGCTATAACGTAGTGGGAATTGACTGCGACAACAACGGAGAGGCGATTATTTCCCTATCGGGAGCGATACACTGCATTACCCATACCGTTGGAATTGAAGATCCGCTCATGATCAGCCACTTGCCATTGCCCGACACCGATGACACCGTGAATGATTATGCCGTAGAAGCATATATAAGCCACCGCAGTCAGATTGAAAGTGCAATCATGCATTGGAGGACCAGCCCCGCTTCGGAATGGAACGCAGTGCCCATGGCATTGATTGATGGCGAAACCGAAAATTGGATAGCGAGCATTCCAGCACAGCCGCTCGAAACAACCGTGTATTATTATGTCGAGGCCAACGCGAACTCAGGAAAAACGGGCACGCGCCCCATGCCAGCCCCAGACGGCTGGTGGTCATTCAACATCAACGATGCAAGCCTCGGAATGAGCGATTTTGCGCAGGACTCTCCATTGCTTCAGGCTTTTCCAAATCCTGCCGCGGCAATCACGTGCATTCCATTGCACTTGCGCCAAGCCGCAGAAGGGCGACTCTACTTGAGCAATACCCTCGGTCAACAAATTCAAATGATCCACAGCGGAGACTTCCGCATGGGTGAGCAGAAGCATTTCTTCAATGCCCAAGGCATGGCAGCTGGCGCCTACCTATTGACGTTGGATTTGGACAGTGGTGAGCGATGGTCCCAGCATCTCATGATTCGGTGATCCGCCATCGTGTCGTATTGATTGCACAAAAAAAGCCACCCGCTGGGGTGGCTTTTTTTTTCCAATTGAGCGGATGTACTCATGCGAAGGAATCAATCCCTGCGTCCGAGCAAACGGAGCAGAAAAAGAAACAAATTGATGAAGTCCAAGTACAAGCTCGTTGCTCCTAAGATAGCAAGCTTCGAACCGGCCTCACTTCCATACTCCACTCCGGCGCCAATGCGCTTCAACTTTTGAGTGTCGTAAGCAATCAAGCCCGTAAAAACGAGAACACCTCCAATGCTTATGATGTAATCGAGTTGGGCCGAACCTATGAACCAGTTCACGAAGCTCGCAATGATGATTCCGATGAGCGCCATCATGAGAAGGCTCCCAAATCGAGTCAAATCCGTATTGGTCGTATATCCTACGACAGCCATGACAGCAAATGTCGCAGCGGTGATGACGAAAACCTGAGCGATGCTCGACAGGGTATAGACCAAGAATATACTGCTCAATGACATCCCCATGATTCCACTGAACGCAAGAAAGAGAAGCGTCAAAGAGGTAGAGGACCAGCGTTGAAAGCCCAAGTTCATGGCCAGAATGAATCCGAGTGGCGAGAGCATCACAATCCAACCGAGCATGCTCATTCCTCCTGTCTCCAAATTGTACAACTGTGAGATGAGTCCCGATTCAACGGTGTAATAGGAGGCGCATGCTGTCACGGCAAGGCCAGCGACCATCCAACTGAAGACATTCGCAATAAACTTCGAAACAGCCGACTGGTCCTCGACAAATGATTCCTCGAAAATCTGGGGGGATTCAAATTCATTCATTGCACAAAGTTGCAACTATTTGAGTCACCATCGTTCCACGAAGGTTGCCAAAAATTGTTCTCAATCTGCTGGCTTCTGTCAATTCTTCAATTCCGCCCGTAGGATGAACCGACCGCAAGCTGCATGAATTCCCTTCTTGTTTTTGGGTCATCTAAGAAAGCGCCCGTAAAAGCGCTTGTTGTCGTGACGGCGTTTTGCTTTTCCACTCCACGCATTTGCATGCACAAATGACGCGCCTCAACCACAACCGCAACTCCCTTGGCCCCCAGGGTTGCTTGGATGCAGTCACGGATTTGTTCCGTGAGGCGTTCCTGCACCTGCAACCGACGGGCAAAAGCGTCGACTACACGGGGAATTTTACTCAACCCTACTATTTTTCCGTTGGGGATGTAAGCAACATGTGCCTTGCCGAAAAACGGCAACATGTGATGCTCGCACAGGCTGTAGACTTCAATGTCGCGGACCAGCACCATTTCATCGCTTGGTTCTGAGAATAAGGCGCTTCGTAGAATGGCCTCTGGATCCACTCCATTTCCGGAGGTTAAAATGGCCATTGCCTTCGCAGCGCGTTCTGGTGTTTTCAACAGGCCCTCACGGTTGGGGTCCTCTCCGATGCGTTTGAGAATAGCATTATAGCTGTTTTTGAGCTCCTCAACAGCCTGCTCATCCCATGTTTCTTTTCGTTCGTAAATCGCCATTATTCTTCTCCGTAATAGTCCGCGTAATTGTTTTCTGTCTCAAAAAGACGCACGCGTTCGAGCGTACAACCTCTTTCGCTAATCTTTGGTTCTAATTGCTCCCAAATTCCAATCACGAGGTTCTCCACAGAAGTTTGCTTTCCCATCAACCAAGGAACATCCATGTTCAGGTTGCGATGATCCAACGGCTCCTCCACATATTCATTGATCACGGCCTTGAGATCGGTGAAATTGATGAAATAGCCCGTGTCCTCGTCAATGGCGCCCTTGACCGTCACATAAACCACATAATTGTGGCCATGCCAATTCGGATGGGCGCATTTGCCGAACACTTCAAAGTTCTTGGCTTCGTCCCAATTGTCGTTCCAGAGTTTGTGCGCAGCATTGAATCGCGCACGGCGGGTGATGGATACCTGTTTCATTGCAATGAAAAGCAAAGATAGGCACAGTGCTTCCTTAGATTTGCATCATGATTGTCATTACAGGTTCCGCAGGATTCATTGGAAGCGCATTGGCCGCTCGGCTCAATGAGGCTCGATTTTTTGACCTTGTTTTGGTGGACGACTTCCAGCGGCCTGAAAAAGACGCAAACCATGCTGGCTTAATTTTCAGCGAAAAAGTCGAGCGCAGTGAATTCAATGCTTGGTTGGACGCCAATGAATCTCAAGTGCAATTCGTTTTCCATTTGGGAGCCCGCACGGATACCACCGAACAAGATCGCGGCATCTTTGATGCACTCAATCTGCGCTACAGCCAAGACGTCTGGCAACGATGTGTTCGTTACGGGTTGCCCCTGGTGTACGCCTCGTCCGCAGCCACCTATGGTGGCGGGGAATTTGGATACCAAGATTCGCACGAAATCGTTGAAAAACTTAAGCCGCTCAATCCTTATGGCGAATCCAAAAATGACTTTGATCGCTGGGCCTTGGCGCAATGCGACCGCGGAAATGCCCCCTACTTTTGGGCCGGGCTCAAATTCTTCAATGTATTTGGCCCGAATGAATACCACAAGGGACGCATGGCAAGTGTCGTCTTTCACACCTTCAACCAAGTGAATGCGACAGGTGGCATGAAGCTCTTCCGATCCCACCGGCCGGATTACACCGATGGTGGGCAAACCCGGGACTTCGTTTACGTGAAAGATTTGGCCGAAGTGTGCTTATTTCTCATGCACCATCGAAAAACCGAGTCAAACGGCCTCTACAACCTCGGCTCAGGAAAAGCACGAACATTTTTGGATTTGGCACATGCCACGTTTGATGCCATGGACAAGCCACGCAACGTTTCTTTCATCGATACACCCGAGGACATTCGCGACACCTACCAGTACTTTACTGAGGCGGATATGTCAAAGTTGAAGAGCATTGGCTACGACCGCCCCTTTGCTTCATTGGAGGCGGCCATTGAAGATTACGTTCACCATTATTTGAACTCGGGACAGCGCTGGACGGCACCCAAACCTTGAACCGCTCAACCGGCTATGTCCGCCTGGATGGATTCCAGCTCGGATCGAACAGACTTTAAGCGGTTCAAAAGCATTTCGCGATTGAATTCCATTGGAGCCTCTGCGGCATTGCTCTCCGCAGCGATCGCCATTTGACCGGCAACCTCCCTGCGCTTGCGCATTGCCTTTCGCGCGCCTGAGATGGTGTAGCCTTGATCCTTTACGAGCCAGTTGATCTGGCCGATGATTTCGATGTCACTTTGGTTGTAGAACCGCTTGCCCCGGGCATTTGTCTTGGGCTTCAAAGCAGTAAACTCTTTTTCCCAATACCGCAACTGGGAGGCATTCAAGCCCATTTTTTCGGCCACTTCTGTGATCGAGAAATACTGTTTCTGAATGGGCTTGTTCAGTGGCATGATGCGAGGTTGTGCTTCTTACGTGGCTTCAAGTTAAAAGAAAATCGGTGAAACCAAAACCGCAAGTTGTTATCAATCAAAAGATTGATTCGAATCTTCCGCCTTTTTCAGCATTTCCTCGTATTGCTCGGGCGTCAAGTCATTGAAATAATACTGCGCCGGATTCACCTTCCGTCCTTCCTTGCGGACTTCATAGTGCAGGTGCGGTGCAACAGAGGTACCGGTAGACCCCACCAAACCTATGACTTCACCTCGCTTAATCTTCTGCCCTCGCTTGACCAACACCTTGCTCATGTGCGCATACAGCGTTTCGTAGCCGAATCCGTGCCGGATGATCACATGGCGGCCAAAGCCGTTGTAGGTGCGCTTGGCCAGAATCACCTCACCGTCTCCCGTTGCAAAAATTTCGGTACCCGTCGGAGCGGAAAAGTCCATGCCGTAGTGCATTTTTCGGACCTTGTAGATGGGGTGTATGCGATAGCCATAGCCGCTCGCCATGCGCTTCAAGTCTTCGTTCCGAACGGGTTGAATGGCGGGGATGGATTTGAGCAATTCCGTTTGATTTTTGGCCAAATCAAACACCTCATCAAATGAACGGCCTTGGGCGACAATTTTCCGCTGCAACTCCGCGAGCCGGGACTCGGCAGCGATGACCGCTTCCGAATGTGAATAACCGCGCAGCGCACGTCCACGATCGAATCCCCCTACTCCAGGATTTCGCAAGTGCTCTGGAAATTTCTCAACGCCAAAAATTGAACGGTAAATGGCATCGTCCCGGTCGGAGATGTCCTCCAGAACCACTTGCAGATCATCGAATTCTCCCTGCATGCGATCCAGTTGCCCTTCCATGAATGCCAATTCACGCCGTTGCGCTCGGTCCGATGGGCTTTCAAAATATGTGTCAAACACATAAATACTTCCCAAGCAGATGGCCAAAAAAATGGCCACTTTTCGAACGACGAACAAAACATAGTCACGCAGTGCAAATGGAATTTCTTCCATGCGCAGCGTCTGCTCATTGTATCGAATTTTATGAAAGCGCTTTGCCATCGATAAGCAAAGGTGCAACTTATATTCGTAGCCCAAAGCGGTTCTAAAGCCTGTTTTGCAGATTTTTGCAGTGAACAAGTCCGAAATTCGCGGTACACAAACCCCTGAAGCCCCATGGAATCCAAGTTGATTCGAGAGCATTTCCTGAAGTTTTTTGCCTCCAAAGGGCACGAAATCGTGCCTTCTGCCCCAATGGTGATCAAAGACGACCCCACATTGATGTTCAACAATGCTGGCATGAACCCATTCAAGGACCTTTTCTTGGGGAACAGCCCCATTGTGCACCCGCGGATTTCAGACACGCAAAAATGCTTGCGGGTCAGCGGCAAGCACAATGACCTAGAAGAGGTTGGTGTTGACACCTACCACCACACCATGTTCGAAATGTTGGGGAATTGGTCGTTTGGGGATTACTTCAAAAAAGAAGCCATCGATTGGGCTTGGGAACTTTTGACGAAGGTTTATAAACTTCCCGAAGACGCGCTTTATATCACTTATTTCGAAGGAGACAAAGCCGATGGTTTGGATGCAGATCAGGATGCAGCCGACATCTGGAGTCAATGGGTACCGCAAGAGCGAATCATTCCTGCATCCAAAAAGGATAATTTTTGGGAAATGGGGGAAACCGGTCCATGCGGTCCATGTTCGGAAATTCACATTGACTTGAGGGATGCTTCGGAACGCGAAAAACAACCCGGTCGAGAGTTGGTCAATGCAGACCATCCCCAAGTAGTGGAAATTTGGAATTTGGTTTTTATGCAATTCAATCGAATGGCCAATGGAAGCCTGAAACCACTCCCCCATCAACACATCGATACAGGGATGGGATTTGAACGTCTTGCCATGGCGCTGCAAGGCAAACAATCCAACTATGACACCGACGTTTTTGTCCCTTTGCTGAATCAAGTAGCGGAAATGAGCGGCAAGACTTACACGCGCTCTGACTCGAAGCAGGATGTCGCGTTTCGTGTGATTGCCGACCACATACGCGCCGTGGCCTTTAGCATCGCGGATGGTCAATTGCCCTCGAATACTGGAGCGGGATACGTAATCCGTCGCATCCTGCGCCGGGCCATTCGTTACGGGTATTCGTTCCTCGGCCTGCAGGATGCTTTCATGCATCAATTGGTACCAACCTTGGCCGATCAAATGGGTGACGCATTTCCGGAATTGCGCAACCAACAGGCATTGATTGCGCGTGTCATTCACGAAGAAGAGGAATCTTTCTTGCGCACTTTGGCCAAAGGGATTGAGCGGCTAGAAGCGCGAATGAAGGAATTTAATTCGACCAAAAGTCTGCCCGGAGACGTTGTCTTCGAACTGTACGATACGTTTGGATTTCCATTGGACTTGACTGCACTTATGGCTGGTGAAAATGGATTTGAACTGGACGAAGCAGGGTTTGAAAAGGCCATGCAAGTCACCAAAGAAAGGAGCCGTGCTGCGGGTAAATTGAGCACAGACGACTGGGTGGAAGTCCACCCTGATTCCAGCGGTGAATTCGTGGGCTACGATACGCTCGAGGCATCTTGCCGCATCCTTCGTTACCGGGCGGTGACTGCCAAGAACAAACAATTTTTCCAGCTCGTGTTGGATCGCACCCCATTTTACCCCGAAGGTGGAGGCCAAGTAGGAGACAAGGGCACCCTAAAATCCGCGGGGAACGAAAACACCAAGTCAATCGCGGTATTCGACACGAAAAAGGAAAACAACCTTGTGGTGCACTATGTCACCGAGTTACCTGCTGATCCATCGGCATCCTTTGAAGCGGAAGTCAACGCTAGCACACGGAATGACACCCAGCGAAACCACACAGCCACCCACTTGTTGCACGAAGCCTTGCGCGAGACGCTGGGAACGCATGTAGAGCAAAAAGGCTCATTGGTCAAAGCGGAAGCACTCCGATTCGATTTTTCGCATTTCTCGAAAGTCACAGCAGAAGAATTGCAAAAAGTTGAATCCCTGGTCAATCAGCGCATCCTTCAAAACCACCCGCTGATTGAACACCGCGCCATTTCGATGAAAGAAGCTGAGGCAAGTGGCGCCATGATGTTATTCGGCGAAAAGTACGGCGACGAGGTGCGCATGATTGAATTCGGCTCTTCCAAAGAGCTCTGTGGAGGCACGCACTCCCCTGCCACCGGCTCCCTTGGCACATTTCGAATCACCACCGAATCTGCCGTCGCCTCTGGCATTCGACGGATCGAAGCCATCACCGGTGCTGCCGCGCTGGAAACTGCTCAAGCAGAACGCGCAACCATCGACCAAGTCAAGGAATTGCTCAAAGCACCCAAGGATATCGCCAAAGCCATCGGTGACTTGTTGAGCAAGCAAAACGTTCTCCTCAAAGAACAAGAGGCACATAAGGCGCAAGCTGCCCAAGCAGCGAAAAAAGAACTGGTGAACAATTTGGAACAAATCAATGGCGTGAACACCTTCATCGGTGAACTGCCTCTTGACACCAGTGCCATCAAAGACATTGCGTTTCAACTGAAAGCTGAGAAAGCGCCATTCTTCGGTGTATTTGCCTCCCGCGCTGGCGGAAAGCCGACCATTTCTGTGGCGATCAGTGATGATGTCGTGAATGAGAGGGACTTGAATGCAGGAACGATCATACGCGATATTGCCAGCCACATCAAAGGCGGCGGAGGCGGTCAACCGTTCTTTGCAACTGCAGGTGGAAAAGATGAATCAGGCATTCCGGCAGCATTGCAAGCGGCAAAGGAAATACTGTAATTCCAATCAGGGTCCTGTGGTTGATGCAGATGCAGCATTCCATAAAAAAAGCGCTCGGTGAGCGCTTTTTTTATTTGCAGCATTTGTCCTCAGTTAAGCAGCGTGCAAGGGTGAATTCTTAGAATCCGACGTGGTCATCCTTCCATACACTGGTCCTACATATTCTTCCTGGTAAGCAAGGCTCAAGTTGAGCACATAAAACACATTGAACACCGCAGCTAATGCAAAGTCCAGATTGGACTTTTTCCCAAAGGACTGGGCAAGCTCAATGGTGGTGCGGAGGAAGAAAAACAGATTAAAGCCTGGGATCAGGAAGAACAATGCATGGGATGCGGGGCGTCCGATGATTTTCATCGCCATGACGACGTTGTACCCGGGAACAAATGCCTTCCAACCGGGAATGTTACATTTCATGAACAGCCGTGCATTTGCACCGATTGCTATCATCGCTAAAAACGCCGTCATCATCACCACTCCTCCACTCAATTCCCAACCCAAAATGTGAAAAGTATTCATGGCTTGTGCTATTGTGTTCAAAGTCAAGACGTGTCCTCCTTACAAAGGTTGCCTCTTAACTCACACAATACAAGTCGATTGTATTCACAGTCTCAACGCTAAAATGTTGAAATCATGACCCCATCGAGGGTGAAAACTCACGGGTTCGAGGTCAACCCACCAAATCGACGGACCAAGGGTTGATCTATTTTCCCTCCTTTCGGGGTGAGGATTACCAGCCGTTCCACCACATTGCGCAATTCACGGATGTTCCCGGTCCAGTTGGCCGATTGCAGCATTCCCTGTGCCTCTTTTGTCATCTCCAATTGCACCTTGCCATGTTGCTCGCAGATGATTCCTAAGAAATGCGCAGTCAGCAACGGGATGTCGTCGCGTCGATCGTTCAATGCCGGAACATGAATGGGAATGACTGCCAGACGGTGGTAGAGATCTTCACGAAATCTCGAAGCCGCAATTTCCGCTTTGAGGTCTTTGTTGGTTGCGGCGACAATCCGCACATCAACTTCAATTTCCTTCTCACCGCCCACCCGTGAAATTCGGTTTTCCTGCAAAGCACGCAACACCTTCGCTTGAGCAGACGCGCTCATATCGCCTATCTCATCCAGAAAAAGGGTTCCTCCCTGGGCTTGCTCAAATTTGCCTTTGCGCTGCTTCACCGCGCTCGTAAAGGCTCCTTTCTCATGACCAAACAATTCGCTCTCGATGAGTTCTGATGGAATGGCAGCGCAGTTGACTTCGACAAACGGCTGATCGTGTCGCGTGCTCAGCTCATGAAGCTGCCGGGCGACTAACTCTTTGCCAGTGCCGTTGCCTCCTGTCACCAAAACACGCGCATCTGAAGGAGCCACCGTGCAAATCAACTCCACGATGGATCGGACCTCGGAGGATTCACCAATGATAGCTGTGGACCGCTCTGACTGGATTTTGCGCTCCAAACGTTTCGTCTCCTTTTCCAGTTTTCCTTGATCCAGCGCGTGGCGAACCGTCAGCAAAATGCGATTCAAATCCAATGGCTTTTGAATGAAATCGTAGGCACCTTTTTTCAATGCCTCCACAGCAGTGTCCACTGTGCCGTGTCCGCTGATCATCACCACATGGGAAGCAATTTCTTTTTCCTTGAAGAGATCGAGCACCTCTAGCCCATCAAACTTGGGCATTTTGATGTCACAAAAGATGACGTCAAATGCAAACTTTGAAGCCAACTTCACGCCTTCCGCGCCATCTTCAGCTTCAGAGACCTGGTAATTCTCGTATTCCAAAATCTCCCGCAAACTGCTGCGAATGGGAGCTTCATCATCGATGATTAGAATCTTTGCCATGGTCATTTGTATTCCTTTAAGGGTCTCAATCGTAGTGCAAAGATGTTGCCAAACTTCGAATGCTGCGCATGGTCATTCGCGAATCATCGCGTGCAAAGCTCCCTCGCGCAGGGCGTAAGGCGATTGGTAGACATCGCATTCCGGCGGTAATGCAGCGAGTACAACTTGAACCAGCATGCTCGAAAGCGGTATGAGCCGGGCGCGAGCAGGCGCCATGCCCGGAAGTGCTAACCGATTGGCAAAGTCCAAGTTGAGCAATTTTGAATGCATCGCAATCATTCCATCGCGGTCAATGACCTGGAGGGACGGATGACCGTTCACGGCTTTTTCAGGCGGCGTTGTCGAAAATGCGGGAACCTGTGCGTGCCGCACGAGTTCCACAAACGTGTCGAACGACCCACTGCTGCCCACCAAATGCTTCGGTTCATGCGCTTCAATGCCCTCCACCATTGCCGCCAAAGTCTCTTCCAAAAACGCTGTATATCGCTCCGCACCCGCTTCGGTCAGGGGGTCCGATGGCTTCCCAAATTCGGCAAGCCTCGAAACACCCGCATCGAAACTTTTCGACCATCGCTTCTCCCAATCGCCTTTGGTGCCAGGCGTCAAAATTATAAGCTCCAAACTTCCCCCTCCAATGTCCATGATCATGAGCGGTTCCTTCCACGCGGGAAGGGTCAACTGCACACCCGATTGGATCAAGTCGGCCTCTTCGTCGCCTCCAATAATTTCAATGTCCCAACCAACCTTGGCCTTCGCCTTCGTTAAGAAATCTTCTGCATTGCTTGCGTCGCGCAAGGCGCTGGTGCCAAAAACCCTCACCTCATCCACGTTATAGTTGACACTGGCTTCTTTCAGAATGCCCAATGCATCCAATCCCTTTGCAAATCGGTCGGGCAAAATCGAAGCGCTGGCAAATCCACCCTTGCCGAGAAAAACTTGGCACCGAAGTCGAAACACCTCCTCCCAAGCCATGGCAATCAAGTCCACAATCACCATGGTGAAGGTGTTGGTGCCACAATCAACAATCGCAACGCGCTTTTGGGTTTCTGGAGATCGTTCCATTTGGCTCATCCGGCAATTCTTGCAAGGTTTTTAATGCCTCGAACGCAAACCATTCCAAAGATCCTTCCATGAAAATCGCTTCCCACGGGTCAAAATCCCCAACCGAAAAATCCGGGAAGAAGCGAGCAGCAGCAAATAGGACATGATTCCAATTCCTCCAATCGCCACAAGCAATTCCCACCCATCCACGCCCATCGGAATGCGCGTCATCATCATGATGGGCGCTGTTAACGGAAAATATGAGCCATAAATCGAGAGGTCTCCTTCGGGATTCTCAATGGATGACGCAGCGAGGAGATAAGCCAACATAGGCGGAATTAATGCTGGAATGGTATAATACTGGGCGTCTGACTCTTGGTCAACAGCGGCGCCAATGGCCGCGAAAATACAGGCGTACATGAAATAACCCAGCACAAAAAAGACCGCCACTGCTGTCACCATCAGCGGCCAATTGACATCCAATAAAAAACGCAATCCGGATTGCGTCGCCATCCAACTCTCAAAATCCAAGCTGACCGACGCATCTGATGTTGCTTTGAGTAAATCCGAGGCCTCCAGCCAGCGGCCTCCCGCGAAGTAAATCAGCCACCCCAATGCGGCCAGCAAAGCAAACTGTGTCAAACCGACCAATCCGATGCCAATGATTTTGCCCGTCATGAGTTGCATGGGTGTGACCACGCTGATCACAACCTCGACGATTCGATTCGCCTTTTCTTCGATGACGCCCCGCATGACATGCATGCCGTAAATAACGATTTGCAGAAAAAGCAAGGCGCTGAAAAAAAAGCCAATAAGTGCCCTGCCCGTTGCATTTCCATCGCGTGTAACGACATCTTCCCCTACCAATTGAATGGACGTTTTTAGACGTTTGTACGTCTCGAAATCAAGTTCCAAATCGCGCTTGACCTTGAACCGTTCAATGGCCGAAGCGAGGTCACTCGAAATAGCGCGTTCCGTGGACATCGCGGGTGCTTTCTCGTAGTAATATTTCGCGCTCGAATGCTGCAGGATTCCGTCATCGAAGAAAACCATTAAGTCAAAATCCGATGCTAGAAATGCGTCATCCCCCATGGCTTCCGGCGCAAATCGATACATCAATTTTGAGCGTTCCGGAAAACAATCCGGATGTGTCGGGAGCCAGACTTCCCGGCGATCGTCAAACCGTGAGATCAATCCTGAGGCATCAACAACGAGCACCTTTGCTTCCTTTTCAGCGCCTGAATTCATCCAAACACTTATCCCAATGCTCCCGGCAAGTAACGCGGGAATGAGCAGTGTACCCAACCAGAATGCCTTTCGCCGGACGCGCGTGCTCCATTCCCTGTAAATGATGTGCTTTAACGTTTTCATGAGGCAACTTTTGATGTTTCCTTCACTGCCTGCATGAATACATCCCGCATGCTCGGCTGCCATTCCGTGCAAGAGGTCAATTGCACCGTTCCCGAAATCCAGTGGATCCATTGGGATGAATCGGTAGCGGATGGCAAACGCAACATTGCTGTGTGTTCCCCTGGTCGAGGTGCATCCGAAGTCACTTCCAATAATTCGGCACTGGCACCGAGGGCGACTGTAAACTGCATCACTGTGCCTCGAAAAGTAACTTGCACGCGACCGTCACGGGCCTCATCTCGCAGGGTTTGAACCGGCCCGTTCAACACCAAACTTCCTTGGTGCAAAAGCGCCACCTCATCGCACATCTCCTCTACACTGCCCATGTCATGTGTAGAGAGTAAAATGGTGGTGTCTCCCTGATTGCTCATCTCTTGAATCGTACTGCGCACCCGTTGTGCATTGATGGGATCAAAACCACTCAAGGGTTCGTCCAAAATCAGCAGATCGGGTTCGTGTAAAATTGCGAGGATGAATTGGATTTTCTGGGCCATCCCTTTGCTCACTTCACTGACTTCTTTGTTCCACCAACCGTCCACTTCCAACTTCTCGAACCAATGCATGAGCTTCGCTCGGGCGTCCTCTTTTTTCATGCCGCGCAGCTGTGCAAAGTAAAGCGCCTGTTCACCCACACGCATGGTTTTATATAAACCCCGTTCTTCGGGCAAATAGCCAATGCGCGGCAGATGCCGGCGCGAAAGTTGCTCACCAAAAAATGCGATTGATCCGGCGTCAGCTCGGGTGATGCCGTTGAGCATGCGCAGCAAAGTTGTTTTGCCCGCACCGTTGGGGCCCAACAAACCAAAAACCTTTCCTTTTGGTACGGTAAAACGGACAGCGTCTAGTGCTTTTTGCGGCCCATATGATTTCGAGACATGGTCAATGACCAAAGCAGCTCCTTTTTCCATAGGAGACGAAGTTAATGGTCAGGTGAACATATCACGTACTTTATCAAAAAAGCCTCGTTCTTGGTGATCGGTATCCGGATTGAAATTATCGGAATCGCGGAGTTTCTCCAGCAACGCGCGTTCTTCTTTCGAAAGTTTTTTCGGAGTCCAAACGTTAATGTTGACCAATAGATCCCCCTGTCCATAGCTGTCCACCGACGGCAGGCCTTTGCCGCGGAGCCGGACAATGCGTCCGCTTTGCGTTCCCGGCTCAATGGTGATTTTGGCCTTGCTCCCCAATAAGGGTACTTCAGCTTGAGCACCGAGCGCAGCATCCGTGAATGGGATGTACAAGTCATGGTGCAAATTCTTACCGTTGCGTTGAAATTCGTCATGAGGAATTGCCTCAATGACCACGAGCAAATCGCCGGGAACACCTCCCATGGGAGCGCCGTTGCCTTCGCCACGGACGCTCAGCTGCATGCCATCCTCAACTCCCCCGGGAATGTCAATATTGACAACCGCTTCTTTCCGCACCATTCCCCATTCATCCGAACCCGCTGGACGGTTCTTGACCGACTGGCCTCCTCCCTGGCATTGCGGGCACGTCGATGCCGTTTGCATTTGTCCCAAAATGGTGTTTTGAACGCGTCGCACTTGGCCGGTGCCCTGACAGGTCTGACAATCGCTGTATTCTGCACCGTCCGCCTGTACCTGCTTGAAAACCTTTACCTTCTTCTCCACTCCCGCCGCAATCTCTTCCAATGTAAGCTTCACCTTGATGCGCAAATTCGAACCCTTCATTCGACGACGGCGACCTCCACCGGCTTGACCTCCACCGAACCCTCCACCAAAGATGTCCCCAAATTGGCTGAAAATGTCTTCCATATTCATGCCGCCAAAACCCGCACCACCGGGTCCGCCGCCTCCCTTCAATCCATCATGTCCGAACCGATCGTATTGCGCTCGTTTCTGATCGTCTTGCAAAACTTCATAGGCTTCTGCGGCCTCCTTGAATTTTTCTTCTGCCTTGGAGTCATCCGGGTTCTTGTCCGGATGGTACTTCAAGGCCAGCTTGCGGTAAGCCCGTTTCACATCCGACCCTGATGCCTTTCGGTCGACCCCTAGAATTTCGTAATAATCGCGCTTCGCCATGGTTTCATTCCCTTATTCTCCTACGACCACTTTGGCGTAGCGGATGACTGTATCATTCAATTTGTAGCCGGCCTCGACCGCATCTACCACCTTCCCTTTGAACTCCGGCGAAGGAATGCGGGTGATGGCTTCGTGCAAATCCACATCGAATGCATCGCCCGGGTTGACTTCAATCTGCTGCACACCCTGCGATTCCATGATTTGCTTGAACTTGGTCTGTATGAGTGCCTGTCCTTCCTTCAACGCCGCGGCATCCTCAGCATCCTTCGAAGCCATTTCCGCTCGCGCAAAATCATCCAAAATGGGCAGCATCTTCTCGAGTGACTCACGGGATGCGTTCCGAATCAAATCAACACGCTCCCGCATGGTACGCTTTCTAAAATTGTCAAACTCCGCATAAAGACGCAAGTAGCGTTCCTGCCAATCCGTCTGTTCTCCGTTGGCAGAATCGGATGAAGTGTCATCAATTGGTTGGGCGTCTGCCACGTTGCCATCGGCTGACTCGGTGCTCTCTTCTCCGTCGGTGCTGCCTTCTGCCTCGATTGGAGACTCTACTTCCCCCATTTCCGGGGTGTTTGCGGCGGCTTCCTCCGCTGCGGCTTGGTTTGTTTCCATGTGATTCAATACGTGATTTGACCTCATAGAGTCAAATCGAGTGCCAAAGCGATCCCAACCGACAACCTGTCAGTCTTCGCCAAGAGCAAACTCAATCAGAAAGACTCGACGTGCTGATCAATTTTGCGATGCAATTCAAAACCGCGCAAATTCTTCGCGACAATGACTCCGTTCTCATCAATTAAAAAACTCATCGGAATGGAATTGACACCATACAAGGCCGCGGCCTCGCTGTTCCATCGTTTCAAATCCGATACGTGCCACTTCCATTCCAGTTTGTCCTTTTTGATCGCTGCTTCCCACCGTGGGACATCGCTGTCCAATGACACACTGTAGACTTCGAAGCCTTCTGCGTTCTTAAACTTCGCCTTCTTGTATTTTTTGTACGCGTTGACCACATTGGGATTCTCTCGGCGACACGGACCACACCACGACGCCCAAAAATCAATGAGCACCAATTGTCCGCGAAGGTCACTTAGCTTCATCTGCTTGCCTTTGGGATTGTTCAGTGCAATTTCAGGCGCTAAATCTCCGATGGCGGTGCCAACACGAAGCGTTGGAGCCACCACTTCTGTCGCGGCAAATGCGGGCATATCCGTGGTCGGCTGGTAGGAAAACCAGGCCGCTGATGCAATCAATGCTGCACCCATTGTTGTCTTCAAAATCATGCAGCAATTTACGACATCAATCGACCCGTTCGATGCGCGCGCCCAAGGCCTTTAACCTTCCTTCGATGTCTTGGTAGCCACGATCGATTTGACCGATGTTGTGGATGACCGATTGGCCTTCTGCAGACAGCGCAGCAATGAGAAGGGAAACACCTGCACGAATGTCAGGAGAGGTCATGGTAACGCCGCGCAACGGACTCTTTCGATCCATGCCTATGACCGTCGCACGGTGCGGATCGCACAAGATGATTTGCGCCCCCATATCGATGAGTTTATCCGTAAAGAACAACCGGCTTTCGAACATTTTCTGATGGACCAATACGCTGCCTTTGGCCTGCGTGGCTGTGACCAAAACGATGGATAACAAATCAGGCGTAAAGCCCGGCCAAGGTGCGTCAGAAACGGTCAAAATCGATCCGTCGATGAACGGCTCAATGGCATAGGAATCTTGGGCAGGCACAAACAAATCATCACCCCTTCGCTCAAGTTGGATGCCCAGTTTCCGAAACATTCGCGGGATCACACCCAATTCATCGTAAGCGACATCCTTGATGGTAATCTCGCTCTTCGTCATGGCCGCAAGACCAATGAAACTCCCAATTTCAATCATGTCGGGAAGGCAACGGTGGTCCGTACCTCCGAGCGACTCAACTCCTTCGATTTCCAAAAGATTGGAGCCGATGCCGGTGATCTTGCCCCCCATGCGGTTGATCATCTTGCACAATTGCTGCAAATACGGTTCACAAGCCGCGTTATAAATCGTCGTTTTGCCTTTGGCCAAGCATGCAGCCATGACGATATTGGCCGTCCCGGTGACTGAAGCCTCATCCAACAGCATGTACGTGCCTTTCAAACCGTTTTCAGCACGGGCTTCGAAAAAGGCCGACTTCGAATCATAGTCAAAGGTGGCCCCAAGGGTTTCAAAACCGATGAAGTGCGTGTCCATTCGGCGTCGGCCAATTTTATCCCCACCCGGCTTTGGAAGCGCCGCTGTGCCAAATCGGGCCAACAAGGGTCCCAAAATCATGGTGGACCCGCGGAGTGCCCCCCCTTTTTGACGAAACTCTTCGGTTTTGAAATAATCCAGGTTGACATCATCCGCTTGAAAACGGAAGGATCCGGGTCCTTTGCGCTGTGTTTTCACGCCCATGCCAGCGAGCAAGTCAATCAATTTATTGACGTCCACGATGTCGGGCAAATTGGAAATGGTCACCGGTTCAGCCGTCAGTAAAACCGCACAAAGAATCTGCAGGGCTTCGTTCTTCGCTCCCTGCGGAATAACCTCTCCGGACAATTGGTGCCCGCCCTCAATGATAAAACTGGACATGGTCCGATCGTTTAGCGTTAGTATCGGATCAAGACGTTCAAAAGAGCATCTCCGGGATGGCGTTGAACCCATTTCTCCGACTTCCACAAGAAACGCAGGAGAATCCTCGCGAGAATCAATGACCTGAAAACTTTTCGACAGGGAAAGTTTGAAGGAACCGCTCTGAAAAAAACCGGTTTAACGGCGCTTTTTCTTGCCGCGCCAGCGGTCCATGGCATCACTCGTTTTCCGCTTGCTTTTCAGCACTTCGGCAGAACTGACCAGCTCCACGTCTTCCGGCAATGTGAGTGCACCTTCGCTCATTTCTTTGAGCTGCTCAGCAATCAGCGTATTCTCGACGGTTGCTCGGTTCCATGTCAGGTAATGGCGTTTCATCAAATTAGCGATGGTCAAAACCAAGGCGGCTTTTTCTTCACCCTCTTCATACGCCTTCGCTTTTTCAATCAAATCACGGGTCATCTGACCGTAATGCCCAAGACGCGATTGCGCATTGGGATAATCAAGACGAGCGGGGGGCTCCGTCCGGCTCTCGCGCGTTGGCGTCTCGCCTGGACAATCCACATCCAAGTCGTAGTTGGCCATCAAATAAAGTTGGCCCCATAGCTTTTTCTGCACCTCTTCTTTGTCGCCTTCTTGCGGCACCACCGAACCCATGATGCTCACAATGGCGTTCGCGCATTTGTTGCGCTCCTCCTTGTCTGCTAAGGATTTCAAATGGTCCACCATTTCGTGAATGGTTCGTCCATACTCTGGAATAGCCAAATCGCTCCGTGTGCTGTTATAGGTCATCTCTACCATACCTGCGAAGGTAAGGTAAGCCCATCATTTCTCCGCGGCCATTCCGGGCGATGCAAATGCCCTTGTTTGGCGGCGGAGTTCGATGGGAGCTTTGCGGCGGAACTCTTCCCAGAAGAGGAAGAATTCGTCTTCAAGAACCGGCACCCCAAAATCTTCTGCGGCCGCAAACAATTCTTTCAAATTAGCAGGCACACCAAGCCGCAATGCAATCCGGTTATCCATGGATCTGCAAACCGCCTCCATCCCTTTCTGCAGGCCATAACCGACGAGCCAATTGTGATCCTGCATGGCCGTAAAAAAACGCTGACTGCGCAATGGCATTTCATTTTTCCGAAGGTCCAAATCTGCCATCACCTCTTGCGCATAGCGCTCCAACCCCATCAAATCAGGACAGCAACGGTCAAAGTGCTTGGCGAGAAAGTGGTCGTACAACAAGTCAACACCAACGGAGGCGAGGCGGCCCAAACGCGGTCGCAATGCCGCACGTGCATGAAGCGCTGCAGGATGTTCATCTGCAAAAGAATCCACCCACCGGTGAAAGCGAATGCCCCTAGCCACAGGAGGCGGATAATCCGTCAATCGATTTCCCTTGACCGAATCCCCGATGAAATTGCCGAGGCGAACATCAGAATCCGCTCCGCCCAATACCAGGTGTGCGAGGTAATTCACGTGGCGAATTTCGCCCAAGAAGTGGAACCAAAAGAAATTTTCGAGTGAATGCTTTGCCCATGCGCATCCGTTCCGTAAATTTGCCGTCCACTTCACGGCGGAAGCGCTGGAATGGAAAAGCGAGAATAGCTCAGTGGTAGAGCACAACCTTGCCAAGGTTGGGGTCGCGAGTTCGAATCTCGTTTCTCGCTCAAGAAAAGCCTCCCTCATCGGAGGCTTTTTCATTCACTACTCAATCGACTCCAAAATCCGCCTCGAAAAACGGGCATCAATCACCAACTCCATGCAAGCAAAAATCACTACTGACCGAGGAACCATGACCGTGGAATTCTTTGAAAAGGACGCACCGAACACGGTCGCCAACTTTGTCAAACTCGCGAAAGACGGCTTCTACGACGGCCTAAAGTTTCATCGGGTCATCCCGGGATTCGTCGCTCAAGGAGGATGCCCACAAGGCATTGGCAGCGGCGGACCGGGCTATCAAATTGATTGCGAATTGGACGGCGAGAACCAGCACCATGACCTCGGCGTCTTGTCCATGGCACACGCCGGACGCAACACGGGTGGATCTCAGTTCTTTTTGGTGCACAGCCGGGAGTCAACCGCTCATCTCGATCGCCAACACACCTGCTTTGGCAAGGTTACCGAAGGCATCGAGATTGTTACACTGATCGGACAAGGTGATACATTTTCTGTTGAAATAATCGACTGATCACAACTCAGGCTACCCAGCCTAATCTCTGCGCAGAATTGGACTACTTCTTTGTTGTCTTGCCTTGTTAGCAAAACAGCTAACACCTCCGCATGAATCGAATCTACCTATTACTTGGCGTTGCCTTTGTTTGGAGCATGGTGGGGTGTTCGATGCAAAAACGCTCGTTGATGCCGGGGTGGCACATTGAAACGCCCGGGCATGCTTCAGAAATTACTGCTAGCCAGCAATTCGATTTAAGCGCCCATCTTTCCGCGAGTGCTCAATTGAACAACACTGAAGGCGGCCTCAAGCTTCCATTGGAAAAACAAACGCACCCCTCAAGTCCGTTGCTCCATGACGCATTGATTCCGACAAAATCTTTGATGTCTGGATCGGAAATGGACAAGCTTGAACCACTGTTGTTGCCGACGCACGAATCCCACTTCGTCACATTCTCAGACACCACGGTTACCGCAAGCGGTGCCTTGGGTGAAACAAGTGTTGCCGTCACGACAACGATGGTTCCAAAAAATCATGCTGCGGAGCGTATTGTTCTGACCTTGTTGGGTTTGCCTGCGGTATTGATTGGCTCGATTCTCAGCTTGATTGGGCTGGCCTTTGGGGAGTTTGGGCTTGTTCTTTTGAGCATCCTCCTCCTCATTGCAGGCATTTTGGCCCTCTTAAAGGCCGCGACCCCTGATTGGAAGTGGGACGCGCGAAAAAAAGGAATGAACTTCAGGTCTACCAATAGTATTTGGAATCGAACACTCGTGAAAAACCCTGAGCCGTCACCTTCCGCCAAAAGCGCAGAACAACGAGAGAGAACGGAACGCCTTCGCAAGGAGGCAGCGGAGCGCGAGAAAGCAAGGCGAGAAATAGCCGAGCGAGAGCGAAACGCTGAGCTGGAACGAAAACGAGCCGAAAGAGAGCGCATAAGAGCTGCAGAAAAACAAGCGCGAAAAGTAAAATTTCAGGAATTCATCAATGCCCCGATGACGAAAATTGTAGTGGGTTTCACCATCATCCTTATTGGCGGCTTGCTCATTTCTTGAGTACAATGGCATCCTGACCAAAAAAGCACAGTCGGTTCAGTCGAGCCTGGCCAAATCACAATTTAGGCCCCATCCACAATCTCCCAATTGAGCTGAAGGATATAGCACTCCTGCCTTTCCAATCTGCAAAGGCTGCTCCACAACATCTCGCTCAAGAAGGAGCAATCCATAGGCGCCCTCTTGGGCTTTGCAATGGTTTCCGAGAAACTGAGCAACGGGCAACGCGGCACGGGACAAAATACTGGTCTCCCCGACTTGTGCACCAACCACTGCGTGCATCCCAGCATCGAGGCAACGTTGAGCCATTGCCAGACTCGATAACAGGCCACCGCATTTCGATACGCGAAGGTTCAAGATGAAATGCTCCGCGTAATCCAAGTAAGGAGCCAGATCTCGTTCGTTGAGAACCGCCTCATCCAAAATAATGGCCAATCCCGTTTGTTGCGCAATCTGCAATGCATCTTGCAACGATGGAAGACAAAGCGGCTCTTCCACCGCCCAAACGGATTCGGATAGCGCTTTCAGTGCTTGAATGGCAGCGGCAGCTGTCGGCCACAGATTGTTTGCATCAATTCGAACTTTCACGCCTGGCACGGCAGACTGAATTTGTTCGAGACGCACGCGACTTGACGCGTTATCCCCATTCCATTTCAATTTGTAATCACGCACTCCCAGCGACTGATGCGCTTGCAGTTTTTGGGCGAAGGCTTGCGGCGCATCGACGCCGAGTACACCCGTATACTGAAAGGCCCCACTCAAATCTGGCAAACCCAACAATTGCTCGACAGATACCTGCTGCATCCGCGCAATCAAATCGAGCAACGCCAACTCGATGGCGCACCAAGCTGCTGGGTTGGCCGCGATGTCCATTTCATGATCCTTCCTGTAGGCTTTCAAGGAAGGAAGGTCCCTGACATCAGTAGAAACTTGCTCGGAGTGGCGGTTAAAAAACCGCTCGCAATGATCCAACGTCTCGCCGGTCACATAGGGCCGCGGACAACCTTCTCCGTATCCAACCAATCCCTCTTGATCGGCCTGCACCCAGAAGGTACTGCTGACCGAGCGAGACTTCTGGTTGTGCGTGAATTTCGATTGAAACGGGATGGCCAGCTGCCAGCAGCGCAATGTCACTTTCGCCATGCTTCGTGATCAAATGAAAGGTCCGATTTGTTTTGCAACAAGACCGTTTTGAATTGGCCTTCTCGCTGGCCTTCTTTCACCGAATGCGCCTTGATCGCTTCCAATGCTCCTGTTCTCAGCGGAACAACTACCAACGAATTCAACCTCCCACTTTCCCGCTTCGCATCATACTCAAGATTGAGCCTGCGCAACAATGAATCAAGCTCGGCGGAAGCGGCATTGGCGTCCACGGCCATCCCTGGCGCGGGCTCCATGTAGAGGAGGTAGCATGCCGCTTCAACATCAGCAGCCGCTTGAACATGCGTACACGGCAACCCCCATAATTCCAATGCTTCGATGACTTGTCCTTCGTACAGTTTTTCCCCCGTGATGTTGCAGGCTCCGCGGCCTTTTTGGACAAATCGAATGACGGGGCATTCCCCTTCATAACCTGTGACCAAAATGATGTCGTTCATATGGTAACGGTAAAGCCCACCTGGCGTTGTGACAAACAAGTAATATTCCGCTCCCACGGTCAAGTCGTCTAACAAAAGGAATTTGGGTTCTTCCCGATCCCATTTGGCCTTCTCGACAAATTCAAACACGTTGTCTTGGAAGGTCGGCAATCCGGATTGTGTCGCGGGATCTGTCGTCACCGTCGCCCGGATTTCACTGGCAATCAGTCCCAAATCAACCACCTCGGTTGCCGCAGGAAAAGCAACCTGTGCTGCTTTCAACGCTACGCCACAACTGCCTCCAGTCCAAGTAGAAAACAACCGCAACTGCGGCCAGATTACATCAAATCCCATCGGCTCATTTGCTGTCAGCAGCGGTTCAAGCTCCGCCAACCGATCGGCTGAAGGACGGATACAGGCATGAATCTTTTCAGGCGCATCATGCAAGCGCTCGTCCAATCCTTCCACACGACCATTGACCAGGTCACGCCACAAATCAGCACGTCTTTCATTCAGTACATCAATCAATTTGAGCACGGTACTGGGGTTCGCAGTAGCGAAGTATGTGATGTCGCGATGTTGCAGGCAACACAGTACCACCGTGTAGTACTTCCAATCCGACTGCTTGATCTCCAAGACCTCGTAGGGAACCACGTATTTTGACGCGACGACCTTGGGCATGTTTTTGTAAAAACGCCCCGACGCCGAGCCAACGGGAATGCCGTGCTCGCTGAGTCCTTCTTCGGCAGGACTTGCGATGCCCAACACCTTGCCGTCGTAGGCATCTGGAACCGCTTTTTGTTGCAGATAGACCATCAAGTCTTGGCTGCGCTGGAGAGCCTGAAGCGCAGTCTGGGTGACGGGAATGTACTTCGAAGCAGAGGTGGTTCCACTGGTGATGTTGAAGAAAAGGAAGGGTTCGTGCACCAAGGCACGATCTTCCGGATTGTGCGCCTGTCGATCCAAATACGGCAACAAAGAATCGTACGTCTGGACGGGAACGGCTGCCACAAAATCCTGATGCGACTGCACATTCGCAAAGCCGTGATCTCCACCGAAGCCCGTTTGCGCATTGTCCTTGAGAATGCGCTCCAGCAATCCCAATTGAACAGCTCGCGCACGTTGGGTATCGCGCATCATGCTGCGGTAAGTGGTGAATCGGGTCACCAGTACCTTCAGGTTGAGCAGCGCATTTTGGAGGGAACGCTTCATGGTTCAGACCTTGATTTTACGTTGGAATGGCGCCTTGAGCTGGGCCTTAAATCCTTGCGGGTACTCGGGATTGGTGAGCCCTAAATCCCCTACAGAGCGGGATATGGGCCAGTAAAAGGTTCCAAACAAAACATCCCAGATGATGACGTTGTTGCCATAATTGTGGTTGGATTCCTCTGCCACTCGGGAGTGGTGCCAACGGTGCAATTCGGTGCTGCTAATGATGTAATTCAACCAACCGAAACGCACATCGGCGTTGCAGTGCTGAAAAAAGCCATTGACGCCATACAACACCAAATGCAACGCAATGACTTCTTCCGAAATGCCCAACAGCATAAAGGGAAACACATCCATCAGAAATTGGAGGCTCTTTTCCACGGGGTGAAAGCGTGAGGTATTCAACCAGTACATTTTGAGCACCGAATGATGCACCGCATGCAGTTTCCAAAGCACGCTCCATTCGTGGCTCAACCGATGCAACCAGTAACGCAAAAAATCGGACAGCAAAATGACCGCCAGCTCTTGCCAACCAATGGCCCAATGGTGCGGCCATACATGCTGAATGGGATGTCCGGCATCCATCCAAAGACGAAACAAAAACAATGCAGCAAGCCAGGTCAATACTTGGGGCAACACCGTTTGGATGAACAACACGTATAGCCCATCCAATTTCCAATCCTGTCGCTTGGGCTTCCACTCTGATTTATAGGGAATGAACCACTCCGCCCAAGCAATGATGGCCAAACTAGCCCATACAGGCAGCACCGTTGCCACTAAAAACTGACCGTCCGCTTCCTTCAACTCAAAAAACAAGAAGGCCGCCAAGACCATGGTCAATGGATAAACTGACCAACGTACAACCGTCCGAATGTTGCGCATGCGATCAGGCATCATTTTGGGTGATTTGGAGGTGATCACTGGATTCGAGGTAATTCACAAAACTGGCGCCAAACCGCGTGATGGGCGCTCCATCCATCAAGTCATGATCAAAACGCAAGGACACGCACAATATGTCTTTCTCTCCATCGGCATCGTTGCGTTTGAACGTCGCTCCGGTACCAATGCTGATGGGGTGCGGACCGATGGGCACCGGCCACCACCTTCGGTTGCGCATCACCATGCCCAATGTCGTCAACGCCACAGTACCCAGCGCTGCTTTGTATTTCAGCGGATTTTTCAGTGCTTTTCGCATGACCCAAAGCCTCAAAAACCGCGGCAAAAAATCAATGCGTGTGGTGGCCTTCGCTTTTTGAGCGTCCGCCAAACTATACGACTTCGCCTCGCTCAGGTCCTTTACAATTTCAACAAATGATTTGCGCTGAGCACCACGAAGGATATAAGGATACGGTACCGTTCCTCCTTCGGGCAGTTCTTTTTCAACCATGGTAGCGATGTCAACGTCTTCAAACGAAACCATCTCATTTCCATTGGGAATCCCTTGCAAGGAAAGATGATCACCGACGGCTCTGCCATAGGCCCAGATGGTATGCGCCACCAATGAATGGGAATCCAAACCGGCATTTTTCCGAGCGGCAAGGGCGTGCAACACGGCTGTTACATCCACTTCAGTCATGCCATGAGCAAAATTCTTTCCATGCCCTAGATCCAAAAAATCTTTGACCGCCTTGCGGGCTTTGGGAATCGACTTGCGACGAGCGATG
>Ga0206125_10001627_pt1 | contig 25660 bp, 6 predicted proteins | sample Helgoland_Spring_4_FD_148598 | JGI IMG/M metagenome (GOLD analysis project Ga0206125, IMG submission 148598) | Pelagic subsurface seawater microbial communities from Kabeltonne, Helgoland, North Sea - Helgoland_Spring_Bloom_20160331_1 | ecosystem: Environmental > Aquatic > Marine > Epipelagic ... | reverse complement strand
CCCGTCTCATCGAAGGCCGCCACCCAATCCCCGGCCATCGCCGGCTCTCCCGCCACGGTCACCGTCCCGAGCAGCGTCCCCGCCGAATTGGTCGCCGTCGGCGCCCACTCGGCCGGCTGCGCGAGCAGAAGGGAGGGCAGTAAAAAAAGAGGGGGGATGAATGTCTTCTTCACCCCCCCAAATTACAAGGATTCGACAGGTGGTCCCCAAATCACTCCGTGCGGTGCAAAGAGGACTGGACCACGAATTGCCCTTCCGTCATCAAGCGCACCTCATATGCTCCTGGCGCAAGGTTCGCCACAGAAAGGGTGACTTGCTGATCTCCGAGGGGCAATGAGCCGAGGGCTTGGGATAGAACCAAGCGACCTGCGGCATCGAGGATGTCGACCTGCGTTGCGCCCGATTTGGGTTGCGACCATCGGATGTCCACGCGGTCCGTGGCGGGGTTCGGGAACACAGAAAATTCCGGTTCGGAAAACGCAACATCCAATTTCACGTGCGCCATACCTCCGTTCCATTGCGTCACAGCTTCGCTCCGCTCTCCATTGAACTCCAGATACAGGTCTTCGCCTGGTGCGATGCCACGAATGCCTGCGGGCCCAGAGCCATAAACGGGGGTGGTCATCAAATGTCCGCCTTCGAGGATGAGCATCTCGGCCACAGTTTCTCCAGACGCGGTGACCACAGCCACCGTCTGGCCTGCATGGTGGCCCAAGTTGGACGTGCCATTGAGCACCATGTAGTTCGGGTTGGGCTGCCCCATGCCTGCCTTGCTGGTCTCCGCCATACCGGCAAAGTCTGCCGACGTCTTCACCCAATAGCCAAACCCGTTTTCCATGGCGGTCAATGAATTCAAGAAGGTTAGTCCCGTTGGATCGTAGATGGACACGCCCGCATCAAACCCGGTCACATATTCCAACGCGTCGTCTGCCAACAAGTCGGCAAATACAGCATCCGGAGAAGCGGCTCCGGCAGCCGTGTACCCAACCAAATTCCAGCCGCTGTCCAAGTCTGGCAGGAGGCCGGCGGGTAGCGCTGCACCCTCCACGCGTAACGTGTCGTCTGCTGCGACCTTAACCCAGTATCCATATCCATCCTCTAGCGCACTCATCGTGTTCAAAAACGCCAAGCCAGCAGGGTCATAGAACGTGGCGCCAGCGTCAAAGCCCGTCACATAAAGCAAGTTATCCGGCGTCAAATCGGCCATCACGGCACCCACCGAAGCGTCCACAGGCGCCCGATCCAATGAAATCAAGTTCCACCCCGCCGACAGCGGAATCACATCGCGCTGGGCACCGACCAATACGGTCACGTAGGCTGTATCAGAAGGGTTCCCGTTTAAGTCAAAGTGATAGCCCAAATAGTCATAAGCCGTTCCAGGAATGACGTCTGCATCAAGCAGCAGGGTATCGCCCACCACATTGGTCGACGGACCATCTGCACGCTCGATGACCGTGTATGCATAATCATCTGCTTCTGGGGCAGGCCACGAGAGCACGACAATGGGCGTGTCGGGATCTTCCATGAGCACGTCTCCCTCCAGCTCAGGAGCTTCTGGTGCGAGGTTGTCGTAGCTGCATGCCGCCCCAACCTCTGACACCCAGTAGATGTTGTCATCGGTGGTATGGGCGATCACGATGAAGCTGGACAAGCAAGTGGTGTCGCCTGGCGTGGCATCTACCAGTGTTTCTGCTGTATAGCCGTATTGACTAAACCCTTGGGCCGGCACCTCACCAATCTGTTCCCAGTTGCCGTCTCCCACCACCGTGGGTAAATCGCTCCCCAGCGCCAGATCACGCCAAATGGAGTAATGGGTGACGTTGAATCCAAGTCCTCCAAAATCAAACGGCGATGCGGTAAAATGAATGCCCAACTGTCCGCCTTGGTCTTGCGGAATGTCAAAGAGATCCGTGATGACAACCGCCCCATCGGGAGGTGCTTGGCCTCCCCAATATTCATTGGCCGGTCCACCATACATGCCCATATCAGCCCGGCTACTGCCAAGACCATAAGGGATGTGCGCATCCTGCTCCCAAGGCATCCCACCATCCACACAAGGCGAATACGGGTCAAGATGCCCCAGTGAATCTGCAATAACGGGGTCTGTTCCCAAGCATCCGTCCCCCCAGGCGTATGACCCATCGGTCAGGAGGGCGTTGATTCCTTGGACATTGGAATAGCTAACCGCGTAAACACTGCCCGAAGATTCCAATTGATAACCATTGAACCAAAGGATGGAATTGGTGACCGTGCTGAATTCAAAAGTGCGACAGCCGGAATTTCCATTGTGTAAAATGGTGCTGTAGTTGATGTCGACTGCACCATCTGTTCTCAATCCGTAGCTGCCGTTGTAGGCGACAAGACTGTTGTTCATCACCACTTCCGAGGGTAAGCCTGAGCTGCTTTGTTCCTCATAAAGACCACTTTCTCCATTGTTGTAAATCAGGGAGTAGGTGATGTCCGTTGCGGTATTGGATCCCATAAGTCGGATGCCCGATCCGCTGTGATTGAAGATTTCACATCCAAACAAGTTGAGCTCAGTGTTGTCTCCCAACAGGTAAATGCCATCGTCCACGCTTCCGGAAACCGAGCACTCGTCCAAGGTGATGACATTGCCAGCAACGCCTACGATGGATTCGAAACCACTTTCATTTGCATCGAGTTTAGCCTCGTCATCAAACAACTCAACTGCGGCCAAATTGACGGAGTCAAGGCCCAAGAAAGAACTGGACGCCAATGAAGTCAGAACAGAATTCTCAATCTCGACGGGTCGTTCTAAAATGTCGCCGGAAGCCAGTTTAAAGAAGGAGATGTCCTTGAGCTGAAAGTCAATCTCATCCCTGTCCTCGTAATAGAAGTTAATGTATGGGTCAACACGAAAGTCAATGCGGTCCCCTGGATTTAGGCTGAATGGCAGCTTGGCTACACTTTCTGTCCAACCAGGGATAATTCCGAAGTCAGCAGTTTCATTTGTGTAGGAGGCAACAGTCTGCCAACTGCCCGATCCATTGCGGCGAAATTGCAGATACCAATCGTTGTAGTATTCCGGTTTCAGTGTATTCGAAAATACCGAGCAGTAATACTGGCCTGAAGATTCAACTTCAATGGGGGCTTGGTCTAGGAGAGTGGTTTCCCAGTAACCTGATGAAGAGCCTCCCCATTCATAGTATCCAGTCTGAATGTCAATGACCCCGCTGTCAAGAATCTGGATGTAGTTTGAGTATCCGTAATCTTCAATCAGGGCAACCAAGCTGTCTTGTTGCTGGACGACCTCCCATGGGGTGGACTGAACCTTTCTTCTCGATAATCCAACCCTAACATGGTCTAGGAGAGATTCCATACCATTAGAATTAATTTGTTCATGCCTGAACCTGTACAGAATGGCGTCGCCGGTTTGAAAAGAAGCTTTGGCGCTGAGAAGGTGTTCTACACTGCCACTTTGGAACGACTGAATGGAGTCGTACGCAGTCCAAGAGTTGTCGCCGAATATCTCCAGGTATAGATACTTATTACTGGCGTCGTACTGGTATCCATAAAAAAGAACATCGGCACTGATTTCATACTCCCCAGATGACGGCGCAAATAAAGTGTCTGCTGGAAAAATATAACCGTTGTGGTTGCTCTGCGAATAGAACTGTAATCGACCGTTGTTGAAATCGAAATCAGCGCAGCCATAATTCCCATTTCCATTGCTGTTGCTTCCCTCATAGAGATTGCCATAGGACTCATCAAAGCAATTGAATTCCGAGGCCATCTCTTGATTGTCAAAGGTGTTGAGGTAGATGGTTTCGGTAAACTGATTTTGGCCTCGATTTAGAAATGAGATGTGCGCAGTATCCGGATGATTGGCCAGGTAGAGGTCGCCGCCCGCCATGGAAATCGGATTCATTGCTGTTCCTTCTGCCGAGAAGCCACCCAGTACTTCAAGGTTGAAGCCTTCTTGAAGCACGGTGGTTCCCGGTTCAATGGTCAGGCTGCAATTGGCGGGTATTCGAACTGTCCCGGTAAAGGAATATGGAGAGTCTTCAGCTGTCCAGGTGCCACAGAAATCGCCGCTGATTTCAGAGACTCCAGCGCCCAACAGGGCAATGGTCAGTGGTGTCGCATTGGTGCTCGAGTTGGACAAGGTCATAGCTCCCTGGACGGCTCCTGAGTTGGCGGGGGTCATGGAGACGCGGGCAATGGTGCTGAGGCCTTCGCCGATGAGGCCGGGGGTGAAGGCGGGGCCTGCTGGTGGGTTTCCGGTGGTGACGGTGCCAGAGTTGCCATATTCGTAGTCCGGCCATTCGCCTAAATCGAAAGACCAGACTTCGTTGTCCCATTCGTCTCGAATGGTGAAGGTCATGTCTCCGGTGAAGACGGGGTTGTAAAGCTGATGCTCAGTGTAGAATTCAAAGTAGTTGTAGCAGCAGTATTCACTTGGGTCCGTTGGGAGTTCCCAATTGTCTGGAAGGCAGACAGGGAAGTCCGTAACAGCACCATATTCACTGTAATTGTAGGCGCCCCAGGGGTCGTAAATGTTCCAGTAGAGTTCGTCGGGGAAGGCGCCACCTGTGACGGTGAGGTAGAACTCGCGGTAGGGGACGTCGAAGTCGCCGCCATAGTCGTTGGCGGGGATGGTGTAGCAGGGCTCCTGCGGCGTAGGCGCTTCATAGGGGTCAAGGAACTCCACCGTGAAGGCGTCGTTGTCGATTTGAACGTCGGTGATGGCGGCGGTGCCGTTGCCCACGTTGGTGATGATGAGGTCGGCGGTGGAAGTTGCACCAATGGCTGTAGTGTCGAAGGTCAAGGTGTCGGCTGACCATTCCAGCAGGACTTGAATGCCCTCTCCACTGAGGATGATTTGCGCCTCCCCGAAGACGGAACCCTGGGCCAGCAACGTGTCGGATTTGCCGCCCAAAGTGGCAGGGGAGAAGGACACGTTGAGGGTGGTTGAGGCCTCGCTTTCTATGGTCACCGCATTCGGTCCAACGAGAGAAAAGGGGCCTTCCAATCCAAGAAGAGACACTGTCTGCGCAACGCCCACTTCGTTGCCCAATTCAATGGAAATGACGCTGGTGCTGTCCACCGTTGTGGGGACAAAGGCAAGGGCAGGGTCAGTGTAGAAGACCACGCCAGTGCCCACTTGGGCAATGGACAAAATCGGCAGTGAGGCCGCGAGCGTGAGGAGGAGCAGTCGAAGGTTCATGGTGGGGGTCATTCGAAGCCGATGTCGGCGCAGAAGTTGGAGAATTGGCTCAGCATGATGAGCAGATCGGCAATCGAAACGGCGCCGTCAAAGTTCAAGTCGGCACATCCCGAGGACAGGTAGGCGCAAGTGCCGTTGTCTTCGGTGGCGATGGTCAGAAAGTTCACAGCGTTCGGATCCATGCAGCCGGAGATCTCGTCGAGGTCGCAAGTGCCGTCGTTGTCTGTGTCGTTCAGACAATTCCCTTCGCAGTCGCGGCCTGCGGGGACGAAAATGCAAGAGCCGTCATCATCGGTGGCTTCAGGGTTGTAGTTGCAGGCAGCAGCGTACCGACATCCGCTGACTTCCTCGCTGTCGCAAACGCCATCGCCATCGAAGTCAAAGTAGCAGCTTCCGTTGCAGTCGCGAATCAGCGTTTGGTAGAAGCAATCCTGGTTTGCGTTGGCTGCTGGGTTGAAGTTGCACGAGACGGGGTCTGTGCACCCGGGAATGATGACCGAAGCGCATGACCCATCATCCAGGGTGGCCTCGGCATCGTACTCAAAGAATTCAGGGCTGGTGCAACCGGGGATGTGCAGATTGGCGCAAGATCCATCGTCCGTGTTGGCTGCGGCACTGAACTCCTGGTAGTCGCTGTTGGTGCAGCCCAAAATGGAGGGTGTGGCGCAAGAGCCATCGTCGGCGTTGGCCTGGGGGTTGAACTCCAAAAAGGCAGCATCGGTGCAGCCGAACACAACTGGAGTGAGGCAGCTACCATCGTCCAAGTTTGCGCTTGCGTCGTATTCGAGAAAGTTAGAATCGGTACAGCCTTCGAGGATGAGGGTATTGCAGCTCCCATCATTGAGCTCTGCCAGAGGGTCAAACTCAAAATACGCAGGGTCGGTGCATCCTGCTCGTGGTCCGCCAAACGCATAGAGATCGGTGGGGGCGTCAAGTCCAGGTATTGGAGCACCGTTGGTGCTGGTCCATCCTGCGATGGTCTCTTCGAAGACAAATACCGAATTCACAGATGCATCCCAAAGCCGGAGTTCAAATTCATCGCCGAGGGTCAGTCCGTCGATTTCTGTGGTGGTTCCATCATCTCCATACAGCACGAGCTGGATGTAAGCCGTTCCATCTGCCATGATGAGTGGAGATGCTCCTACGCACAGTCCATTTGAGTTGAATCCACCTACCCAATCGCCCGATTCGCAGGGGAATCCGTCCACGGTGGCTTGACCCAACAGGGTCCCAGAGGTAGGGGTAGGCAGCACGTTCCATTCCGGAGCGTTTTGGGCGCTGGAATAGAATGTGGCAAAGAGCAGGAAGACAATGGCGGGCAGCTTCATGCAAGTTGGTTAGGCTCAGCCAACAAGCTAGGGCTCAATTTGTGTAATACAGCCACGCTTGCGAACTCCTGCCTGGTCAGCCTTTGAAAACGCATGGCTGCCAATTCTAAGCACCATCCTGCATATGGGGTCCGCCAGCGATGAGTGTTGCGTTCAGCATTCATCAGAAGAGGTGAAGCCGTTTTTTTGTCAAGTCAATCGGCGCAGGCTGTTCCAAACGATGAGAGGACTTCAAGAATGTCCGCCACACCCACGATCGAGTCGCCATCGACATCGGTAGGGCAGCTGTTTCCATTGCTGTAACTGCAGCTTCCGTCGTCTTCAGTGGCCGCGGGGTGGTGGTTGGAAGCCAAGGGGTCGGTGCATCCTGGAATCTCGGCTTCGTCACAGGTACCGTCCTCATCTGTATCCAGCAAGCAGTCACCATTGCAGTCCAAGCCCGTCATGGGAAAGGTGCATGTGCCATCATCTTTCGTGGCATCCTGTTGGTAGTTGCATGCCTCCAGATAGGTGCAGCCAGGAATTCCTTCGATGCATGACAGCGCATTCGGGTCAGCGAAATTTGCGGCTTCTAAATCAGTGCATCCATCACTGTCATCACATAGCCCATCGCCATCGATGTCCGCCAGGCATGCGCCACCACAAACGCCAATTGCATCTTCTTCTTCAGCGCAGGGGAATTCATTGGCGGAGAGACAAATCGGTGTGTCCAAAGAGATTTCTCCCGGGCTGTTTGTGAAGACAGCCTGTTGTCCTTGAAAACAAATCTGCCCTTCTCCCAAGATTTGATCCGTGGAGACAGCAAAAAAGTTGCCTTGGACAATGAGGCGCTTACCGATTGGAATGATCAGTTGTCCGTTGGGTTCAATGATGAGGTTCCTCACATACAGCTCTTCCCAAGTGCCGTCAGATGAAGGCCAAATGCCGTCGACATTCACTGCGGTACCCGGTGTGATCACAAAGTCCAGCTCAACGCTTTGGCTTTGTTCTAAAACAGGCAATGCCCGAGCCTGGAGAAACGGGCCGCTACAATTGTCCTCGCAAGGTTCCGGAGCCCAAAGAGGCATGGCGAAGCTTCCCGAATAGAGGCTGTACGCAGGGGCGAAATTGTAGGTGCACGAGCCGTCTGTGATGTCGGCTAGGGCATCGAAGTTCACAGCCAGATTGTCGGTGCACCCCAACTTGCCCCATAACGAAACGGCTACATCGTCAAAGGTGTGGAACTCCCCAACGGCATCGTTAAAGGCTTCCATTCGGATTTGCAGAGACGAGGCGGAAACCGGCCGGGTCACATCTGCAATCTCAAAGCTGGGCCAAGGGTTTGGGGCATCGTCTATGATTTCGCTAAGGACGGTGTCGGAAGGAACGCCATCCTGGATCAGACGAACTTTGAGGTAATCTGAAGGTTCCAGAATACCGTCGGTTGCGATTTCAACCTGTGCTCGCAAATATTGGGCACCCTCAGAAGAGATGGAGCGGGTTGACCATTGATATTCAGTTCCTAAGTAAAGTCCGTCAAAAACGGTGTCTGTCGCAGTTTGATCTGCCGCTATCGCGATGATTGAAGTCCAGTAATCAGCTTCTGTGCCATCTAAAATTCCATCACCTGCATTTGGATCCGAAAAGCCCAATGTCCATTCAGATTCAAGAGCTGCGTTGTTTTCGTCAATGATGCCATCGCCATCGATATCGGAATAGCCATCGTATCCATAACCACCTCCTTGACCACCTGCTGCCCCACCGGGACCAAAGTCCTCAAAATAGACCCGTTCAAATTCTTGGGCAGTGCAATCGCAGCCGTCCAAAGTGGCATTGATTTCGAACACATAGCCGAGCCCTTCTGATGGGTCTTGGCACATTTCACCGGGGTAATGACAGCTGCTGTCGTCTTCATTGGCTTCAGGATTGTAATTGCAGGCCACGATATCTGTGCATCCCGCAATGGACTGATTCATTACGGTTACGATGGCCTCATCGAAGGACGACAAGCCATGGACGTCCAATACCTTCAATGACACGGTGAACACACCCAGTTCCTGAAAGGTCAAGGTCTGCTCGAAATTGATGCCATTGGACAGTTTGATTCCTGACGTCGCTAACGTGCAATTGTCAACGGAAGCATTGAATCCTGGGTCATTGGCACCCAAAACCACTGAGCCTGTGCCTGAGGTTTCAAGGACAATGTCGTTGGCCACTGCAATGGGGGAGGTATTGTCGGCCAATTCAATGACCTCGGTCACAACAGCACTCGCATTTCCTGAAGCATCAACAACCCGGAAGTAGAAGATTTTACTTCCCACGTCATTGCAATCTGCCGTGAATGTGGCGCCAAAACCAGTTGCGTAGGACCCTGAGAGTTGATACGTCAACTCCTCTGCACCGCTGCAATTGTCCGTGGCGGTGATGTATTCGGCAGCGTTAAGTACAACCCCGCCGCTGGCGTTCAAGCTTTGTGTTGTGCCTTCAGTGACTGACAATATCGTGGGTGGGGTGATGTCGAGGACGGTGACAGGAATGTTGTTGGTTTCATAGGAATTTCCTGATTCGTCGATGGCACTGACCGCCACATTTAATGTTCCAACGCCCAAATCCGCGCAATCCACGGAGACGAAAGGGCTGAAAGTGCCATTCTCCCGCTTGATTTGGTAGATAAGGTTTGAGTCTGCAGTGCAATAATCCGCTGGGTTTCCAAGGGCACTGGCATCAGATGGAAGAATCAATCCTTGGCCTGAAGCGTCCAAATTCACGATCACCGACGGAGTGGCCACCACATTCGGGGCAGTGACATCCAATACAGTGACGATCGATGTGGTCGAGCTTGAGTTGACGCCGTCGGAGATGGTCAATGTGACTGCGTTTGGACCAAGGTCACCGCAATCAAAAACACTGGGACTCACCGTGAGCATTGAATTGCAGTTTCCAATAGATCCATTGTTCACCTCCGAAGCGCTCATGGAATATGTTCCAAAAGCACTGAGTGCGACTGAAATGTTTTGTGCAACGGCAACCAAGTCGGATTCATCGTAAATCACAATGGGCGCCTCAAATGCAGCGCTTTCGTTTCCAAATGCATCCGTGGATCTGAAGTACAATACATGTGTGCCAATGTCGGAGCAGTTGAAGAATAGAGCATTGGAATAGGCAATCCCATCCCGGCTCATGGCCAATTCTAAATCTTGGGCGTTGGTGCAGTTGTCGGATGCAGTCACAAAGTCCAACGAGACCGTCATTTGACCTGCACCGGCGATGAGTTCAATCGAGGGAGGCAAGGCCGATGTGATCACCGGTGGGGTGTCGTCGGCAATGGTGATTTGTCCTGAAACGGTTGTTGCGTTTCCACTTTCGTCTGTGGCCCTCAGGTAAAGGGTTTGATCGCCAACTTCCGAGCAACTGTATGTGACGCTGTTGGTGGCGCTTGTCCAATTGATGCCTGTCTTGGACACCTGAAGCAAGAGGTCTTCGTTGGCGGTGCAATTGTCACCAAGTCCGGAGTTCTGACCAATTGCGGTTTCAAAATAAATGACCCGGTTGTCGGGTTCAGAGTCGGGCCCTTCGCCCAGATTAAACGTGCCCGAAGGTGTGGCCAGTGTCGGTGCGGTAATGTCTTGAATGGTAAACGCAGCCGGACCCTCGGGAGCGCTCAGGTTGCCACTTTCGTCCTGTGCTCTGAAGTACACTTCAATGGTCCCGACGTCTGCACAGCCCAGCTCTATAGAAGGCATGTATTCTCCATCGATTTGTTGGCTCACCAAATAGTTCAAGCCTCCAGGACAATTGTCTGAGGCTGTGACCACGGCCTCAGAAGCCAAGAGTTCGACTGTTGCGTTTTCTCCTGCGTTCAGCGTGCCATCAGAGACCCCATTGACAATGGGCGCCTGATCGTCTTGAACCACAATAATTGTGGCAGTGGCAGGGCCGATAATGAAACCGTCGGTTGCCCGAATCCAGATGGGTTGAACTCCTGTTTCGGAGCAATCAAAATTCACGGAAGAACCAAAGCCCTCCGCGATGGACGTTTTTGAGATTTCGAATGAAGTGGCTGTGAAGCAATCTCCCGACGCGGTCACGGTTATCTCAGCATCATTCGGAGCGGCCGAAACCAAGGCTATACCAGCAGCATTGAGGGCTACAGTTTGTGAATCGGCAACAACCGTGACAGCATTGCAACTCAATGTGCCCAAGACGCGCAAGTCGTCCACTGCCACTTCGTCGCCGCCATCATCAGAATAGATCCTCAGTTGAATGTCCAAGGATGTGCCATCAAATGTGCCCAAAGCGGTTTGCTTGGTCAGGGTATTTCCGATTGATCCTATGTTACCGTCGGGGTCAATGAGCAGCGTATACTCTGTTTCAGAAGACAGCTTCGCATAGAGCTCCACATATTCATCTGAGGTTGCCCCACGTTCGGCAATGTCCAACTCGAAAGTCAAGTCTGCATTGAACGATGAGATGTCGATGTTTGACCAGGACAAAATCCCCGGAACGGCCAAGATGGGGGCGGAATTCATGTCCTCACCCACCAAGAAGTTTCCATCTATTCCGTTGAAGGAGCCCACTCCAGAAGGCTGGCCTGCGTTGCCGTCAAAGTCATCTGTGTTTCCAATGGGATCATAAATGCCCCAATAGTCACTGACCCCATCGTGCGAAAAGTCCACGTTCTTGGTGAATTGGCTGTCATCGGTGAATGGCTCGTAAAAGATGAGATAGATGCAGTTTCCGTTCGAGACATCGTCATAGTTCTGAGCAGAGCTGTCATTGCAGTTGTCTTGGTCAATGCAAATTCCATCCCCATCAAGATCGGCTGCGCAATCCCCGCCGCATATCCCGATTGCATCGAAGTCCAAACAGGACCCGTCCTCAATGGTGGCTTGATTGTCGAAGTTGCAGGCATTGGGGTCTGTGCAACCCGAGCAAGTCAAGTATTCGCAATCTCCAGACCCATTGAAATTGCATGCGTTGGGGTCGGTGCAAGTGGCCAGGCAGCCCCCTGGGTTGGTGGGGCTGGCTGGATTTCCGTTGGTGACCCCTTCGGTGTTGTTCTCCCACCAAGTAGAGCACAGCACATTTGAACCCACACCACAAACGGCCGTCCCCCCAATCTCTGCAACATCAGCAGGAGAGAAAGGTCCCGAACCGGCAATGCAGTCGGAAATCAGTTCGCAGGTGGCGCAAGTGGCATCAAAGCAACATTCAGGTTGCTGTGGCTGCGCTTGAACCGATTGCATTGCCACCAAAACAACAAACAAGAGGGTGGCTCGAGTGGCAATAGAGTGCGGCATGTCAGACAGTTTGGTCGAGCTAAACTAGCCCCGGTCCAATGCGTGACTTACAGGTTTTCGATGAACTGCGTGTATAATCGCGTAAAAACGTGTTGCCACACATTCTGCGCGCTGCTTTGAGCGCTTAGCGCAGCCAGCGGCGGGTGGTGCGGCCGTCTTTGGCGCGCGCAAAAACCAGCCATGGGCCGGGGCCAACGGGTGCCGCAAGTCGCCTTCCGCGCCCGTCAAACCAACGCACTTCGGCCAGGTCAGCGTCGGACTGAAGCTGGCCCGAGGCGTCGATCCAAAGCCGGATCTCGGCTGATCCAGAGGCTGCCCCGTGAGGCTGGCCATCTTGGCCCAGCTCGCCAATTCCATCTGGGGTGCCTGGGTGCCCCCAGCCGGGAGCGTTCCAGCCCAGCCACTGTTCCATGGTGAGGGGTTGCGCAGGGGCGCAGGACATGGAAGCATCCAAGGGCAAAGAGAGCTCCTGTAAAAACCGGAGTGGCTCACCTTCTGGAACCTGCGCATCGGCGGGCACTTCAAAGGCGGTAGACAGAAATTGGGAGGTGTTGCGCGCCCATTGGGATTCGACCTGAACAAAGTCCACGTGGAGCCGGTCGAGGTTGAAATCCAGCACCGTGTAGCCCTTGCTCAAAGGGTTGTCGATGTCACCATGCTCGAGCCAAGGGATGATTTGCTGGGCGGCGGCCTCGGTGAGGGGCCAGATCCGAGGGCCATTCACCACGGAAGTGGCGGTGAATTCGGTGGCCAAAGAGCCCGCCTGCACGCCGGCTGCATCGACAAAGCCGCCTGCAAGATCGGGAACCTCGAGCGCAAACTCTTGGTGGATGTCACCGGTGAGCACGACCGGGTTGGACAGCGGGGCAAACCGGTCGGCGAGCCATTGTCGGTCGGCTTGGTAGCCGTCCCATTTGTCCACGATGCCGTTGCCGGGATTGGACAGCGGATAGGAGGGAAGGCCCGCATCGCTCAGGTCGGCCAGCGGAATGGGCGAGAACATGACCTGTTGGGCAAACAAATTCCAGACCCCCATTTGCTGAGGCGTCAGCATGGATTCTAGCCAGTCCTTTTGTTCGGGGCCCAGCATGGTCCGCGAGGTGTCTGCCAGGGACAGCAAAGCGGGCCCCAACTCGGCCATCACGGTAGAATCTTCAAACAAGGTGGGGTCCAGCGCCACAGCCAAGATGTCGGGGGAAAGGGACACCCACTGCGACCGGAATGTGCGGGTGTCGAGCATCACCAGCTTCACCAATGACCCCACGTCAAAGGCGCGGTAGCAGTGCAGGCTGTCGGTCTCGATCACGTCTGGCGACGAGGTAAAGGCGGTTTCCCGAATGGGGTTCCAGTCATAGAACGCCTTGAGCGCTGCAGCCTTGCGGTTGGCATAGGGCCCGTGGATGGCTTCGTTGTGGTACTGAGCGCCATCTCCGTATGCTTCATTGGCCACCTCGTGGTCGTCCCAAGACACATACCAGGGGTATTGCTGGGAGGCGGCTTGCATGTCGGGGTCCAGCCGTTGAGTGAGCCAGCGCTGGCTGTATTCAAACTCCTGGAAACACTCGTTTTGTGGCCACTGGTACCGTTGGTAATTGACCGCTTCTCCACCCGGAGAATAGTACTCGTAAATCTGATCGCCAAGGGCCAGGACGGCATCCAGGTCGTTGCGCTCGGCCAAGGCGCCAAGGGCATTGAAATGACCACTTTGGAAATTCAAGCAACTCACAGCTGCCGCGCGCCACTGACCACATTGGGGCAGCATTCCTGGGGCAGGCAGGGTCTTGGTGCGGCCGGTGATGCTGGTGCGCTGTTCAGGACCCTCGAGGGTGTTGACATCGATGCGGAACCGGTAGTAATACCAGGTGTCGGGCTCCAAGCCAGAAACGTCGGCTTTGACGCACCAATCCCGGAAGTTGTTGCCCTGCACTGGAAGGCTCAACACCACATCGGAAAAAGCCGTGTCGGTGGCCACGTCCACCTCGCCAAAGGCCACAAAGGGCACTTGCTCATTGGAGAAGCTCAAGCGTGTCCACAGCACCACCGCTTCGGAGGTCGCATCTCCCGACGCCACGCCGTGGTAGAAAGGAAATTGGGCATCGCTCGTCGCGGGCTCGAAAAATCCGGGTATGGATTGGCCAAAGCTGGATGGACCATGCGTCAACAAGGCAAGCAGGACAATAAAGACAGGGGCGTTGAAGCGCTTGAACATGGCCCCAACTTACCGCATCCTAAAGCGAAAACCGGGCGGTCGCAAAAGAGATAAGCACAGGCGCACCATGGAACAAAAAAGGCGGCCCACCGAAGTAGAGCCGCCCTTTCCTTGCAGGAAAAAACCAGGTTTTACTCTGGGTTACCGGTACAGTATGTGCCGAAGTTGCCGAGCAGGTACAAGAGGTCTGTTGACCCAATGTGACCATCCAAATCGACATCTCCGATGCACTGCACATCCATGATGCACTGGCCGAGTGCCGGATCCCAGACTGTGTTGGTGCCACATGCCGTCTCCAGTTCGGGGATGAGGCCTTCGAGCTCGTCACAGATGCCGTCGCCGTCCGCGTCGTTCTCGCACGCGCCGTTGCAGTCGAAGTAGGTCGCCGGCGGGTAGGTGCAGCTGCTGTCTTCTGTCAGCGCATCCGCATCGTAGTTGCAGGCCTCCGCTTCCATGCATCCGGGGTTGGATGAGGACAGGACGGTCGGAATGCTCACGGCTTGAAGGCCGGCATCGGTGGCCGCCTGGGCTGCCGCAGAATTGAAGTAGTAGATGTAGCCGATGGCCGCGGCCTCAATGGACCACCAATCCGTGGCATCCGGCAGGATGCTGTTGGGCAGGCTGGCCAGCAACATCAACGAAGTGCCACCAGTGTATTGGTTCAAATCCAAAGTCACGCCGGTAGAGGTGGTCAAAACGGAAGCGTAACCCAGACCCTCCATGTTGTTTCCGGTAATGGCCAGGTTGTTGGCCGCTCCAGCCACGACCCCTGAAGACCAAGGAGCGCCATTGACCAACACCTGTCCGATGTCGTGGAAATGGTTGTTGGAGATGGTCACGCTTTCGGTGTTGTCCCCCAGCGAAACCGCGGTGCCGGACACCCCATGAATCTCGTTGCCGTCGATCAGGATGTTGGACGGTGGGTTGATGGGGTCTGCATTGCCCCAGCACAGGATGCCGTAAGACAACGGCGAGCTGTTTCCAGGGTTGGAAAGGGCCATTCCGCTGATGTCGTTGTTCAGGATGGACACATTAGAAGCGCCGGGGTTGACCGTGATTCCGGAGTAGGTGCCCGCATCCCCCACAATGGCGAAGTTGCTGATGGACACCCCGTCTACATCTGACGCGATGGAGATGCCGACTCCTTGGCCGGAGACGTCGAGGGTGCTTCCATTTCCGTCGATGGACAAGCCCTTGTCGATGGAAAGGTTCTCCGCATACGTGCCGGCGGCCACCTCGATGGCATCACCTGCAGTCGCCAGTCCGGCGGCCACGCCAATGCTCAATCCAGCCGAAACTTCCCAAGCTCCCGTTTCGAGGTTCTGCACGGCCACGTTGTCGTTGGGCGCCACATTGAGCGCACCGGCGATCAACCCCGCTGCCGCGTCCTGCGTCAGGACGTAGGAAGTGAGGTCCGCATTGAATGGTGACGCTGGCACGTGGACCTGCACGCTGTGGTTGTAGGCTGCTGGAACGAAAAAGTCGGCGTCGGCGTTGTAGAGCGCGTCGTCGGTGTTCACCGTGGAAGGCGTTGTCTCGAACCCTGCGGGGTCGTTGGCCTCAATGGTGTAAGAGATGCCGCCAAATCCTCCGGAGAGGCTCAAGGGCTCTTCGAAGATGAGGTCGTCGTTGCGCTGTCCCTCGTAGTCCCCGATGTACATGCCGATGTCACCAAAGGCATTGCTGTGGGAGGTGACGTCGCTGACCGTGACGTTTTGCGAGGCGCCGAGGCCGAGGCCGAGCAAACCGTTGTTGTAGACGGTGAGGTCGGTCAGGATGTTGCGGCCGGCATCGTCGTTGGTTCCGGTCAATGAGATGCCGTTCTGCACGCAGTTCATGGCGGTCAGGCCCTGGAGCAAGGAGTTCGAGGTTCCGGGCTGCACGTGGATGCCAAAGACAGCCACACCGGACCCGTCAAGTGTAAAGTCCTTCAAGGTCGCGCTGTTGGCGGTGACCTTCAATCCGTAGCTGCCCGAAAGCGCAGCATCGCAGGTCAGCACCACGCCGGCCTCGCTTGCGCCTTGCAGGGTCACGCCCTTGTTCACGTCGATGGTCGTCGAGATGGCATAATTGCCATCTTGGAGGACGATGACGTCACCAGCGGAGGCCGCATCGATGGCTTCCTGGATGCCCGAGTGTCCCGTGCCAGCCGTCGTGTTGGTGATGTCGGCACACGCTTCGCAGGTATTCCAGCACACTGCGGGAAGGGTGGTCGGTCCGCTGATGTTGGACACGCGGTTCACATTCTCGCCGGGGGCGGTGGTGCAAGATTCGCTGCCATTGAATTGCTCACTGGTGTCCCATCCGTTGATGGTGAACTTGTACTCCTGATCGCCGGCAGGCAGGTTGAAAGTGCCCGTCCAGAGTCCGTTTCCGGCGTCCGTCATGGCATTGCAGTTGCCGCACCATCCGTTGTAAGTGCCGTTGGTGTAGACAGTGGCGCCACTGGCCAGTCCGTAGTTGCTCATGTCGACCTGGAAGGTCACCGCGTAGAGGCAGGAGCCGTCGTCCGTGATGGCCTCATTGTCATAGTTGACCGCATTGCCATCCGTGCAGCCCGGTGTGAAGGAGCAAGAGCCATCGTCGGTTGTGACGTAGCTCACGTAGTTGAGGGCTGTATTGTCGGTACATCCCTGCGTGGCGCGGGTGAAGTTGAACCTCCACCATCCACCGCCAACGTGGATGTCCACAGAGAGGGCGTTGTTGTCTACGCTGTTGAGGGCGTAGGTGATGGATGTCGCAGCGTCAGCCGGATTGCCGATTTCAGCACCGTTGACCACCTTACTCAGGCCCAAGAATGCGCCGAGTCCATTCAATGTGATCTCGCCGTTGGCCATGGAGTAGGTGGCGGCATTGGATCCGTCATGCGGCGCAACGGGGGCGTTGCAGCCTTCGGAGACACCTTGCCACGTTTCCGTCCAAGTTTGGGCGCCCATGATGTTTTGGAAGCTGCCGTCTCCGTTGAAGACAAACAGGTCGTCTTCCAAGCATCCGCGGTCGCCAGGAGCGGTGTAGGACCACCATTCGCAAGAGCCTTGTCCGCTGCCCACGCACATGTAGGTGAGGTTCCAAGCCCCTTCCACGTTGCCGCATGAACCGTCGTCGGCCGTGGCCGCAGCATCGTAGTTGTCGGCCGTGGAATCCATGCATCCGAGGATGTCGGTGGTGCACACGCTGCAGCTGTTGAAGCACACGAGACCGAGGTCCGTGGCCGCATCAAAGGTGGCCGTTCGGTTCGTGAAGCCACCGTCCATGGCGGTGCAGGATTCTCCTCCGGAAAACTCCTCTTGGGCAGCCCATCCGTCCAAGGTGAACTTGTACTGAATGGTGCCGGGCTCGAGCGGGATGGTCAATGCCCAAGTGCCGTCGCCATTGTCGGTCATGGGGTTGCAAGACCCGCACCAATTGTTGTAGGTGCCATTCACGAACACCCCTCCGAATGTGCCTTCGTATTGGGACATGTCGACTTGGAAAGTGACATCCACAGTGGCAGGCGGTGCGGGACAATCCGCGGTGCATTCTGCGAAGCAGTACTCCAAAGTTGCCGCAGCAGAAAGAGGTGCCAGATAGCGGTCGTTGTAGTTGTTGACATCGGCACAGGTTTCTCCAGCCAAATCTTCCTTGGTGTTCCAGTCGCCACCGTGGGTGGGGCTGTTGAAGAACACCCAGTTTCCTGAGGTGCCCTCAAGCAAGTCGAGGGTGATCGACCAGTTGTCGTTCCCGTTGTCGGTCAATGCATGGGCGTCCGATCCCCCCAAGAACCCGCCGCCGACATACATGCCGTTGGGGCCCACGGTGATGTTCTCGGTGTTGACCGAGAACGTGACCGGGTAGGTCACCGTTGGGAGAGCAGGGCACGTCCCGTCGGCGGTGCACTCGCCAAAGCAGGTGTTGACCACGTGGTTTTCGGTGATGTTATCGAGGTTGCGGTCATGGTAATCACCAAAGGCGCAATCCTGTCCAGAAATGTCCTCCTTACAGCTCCAGTCCCCGCAGTTGCCATTGAGGAAGGTATAGTTGCCGGTGTATGGAGAAGCCACCTGCTTGGTGATGGTCCAAATGCCGTTGCCGGCATCGGTCATGGGGTTGTCTCCGGGCGTCCCGAAGTCATTGCCTCCTGCCAAGAATACCCCGTCAGTAGAGACGTCCTCATTGCTCATGTTCACGTTGAAGGTCACATCGACGTAGGTGACTTCAGTGGTGGTACCAGAACCGTCGTTCCAGAAATAGAGGTTGTCGAGGTAAACGTCCCATCCGTTTCCATTGGCAGATCCGTCTGCATTGAACTGGCCATCGAATTTCAATTGGACGACATTGTCCCATGACATGCCTGTAAAGGCAGATTTGGCAAGGTCGACGCTGTTCCAAGACCCTGGGGTGAGGGGCACCTCCACCAGGATCTCGTTGGTGCCTGTGCCATTGTTGACGGGCGTGAACTTGAGTTGACGATCCGTGCCTTCTGCCACCCAAACGTCCATGTGAACGTGGGTCATGGCCGAAAGGTTGGCCGCGTTGAGGTCCGTGCCCTGAAAGTTGAGGTTGGCATATTCCAGCACAGTGTTCCCCGTGCCAGGGTCAAATGCGGGGTTTACAGTGCCCGATTGGCCCCATCCAGGGTTGAAGTTGCTGGCAACGCTGGTGTAGCTCGCACCATAAACGCTAACTACGTCAGCAGCATCAAGGGTGGGGGCGTCGGCATTGTCCGATGGGGAGTTTGGGAGGGGTGCAGGGGTCGACTCGCAGGAGAGTGCAGTGCCATTAGGGCCGGCATCGAATAGGATGCATGCTCCAATGGTGGGGTCCTCGCTGGAATTGGCAAAAGGAGCCTCCATGGCAGACGCCTGAAAAAGACCGAGAAAAAAGAGCGTGAAGAATACCAAGACCGAGCGCATGGAGCAGGAGTATGAAGAAAGTGACATCACAGGTTTTTGATTATCAGTGTATAATATACACGGAACGTCCCATTCGAAGCCTGAGTTTGGGCCAATCTCTGTCTGCACAATTTGTGTATGCATGATTGGGGGTGGTTCAATCGCACTCCCAGTGCTTTTTCTGCGATTCGACTTGCAGAAGGAAGTGGAGTTTTCCGTAAATTTGCCGACCATTCAACGTGGAGCCTAAAGGAGAGGTGCCAGAGTGGTAATGGAGCAGATTGCTAATCTGTCAACGGGAAATCGTTGCCAGGGTTCGAATCCCTGTCTCTCCGCATCAAAGCCCGACCTCAACCGGTCGGGCTTTTTCATGCCCTGGTTTACCATGGAAAAATTGGCAACTACAGGGGCATAAATCGCCATGATTTGAAGGGGAAGACTTTTAAATTCGTAGACCCTGAGCGGAGGTCCAGAAGCGCCCTCGCAAGGATCGATTACGCAACTCAACCCACAACATGAACGATCATATGAACGGAGATGTGGCCAAGTGTCCCTTTATGAATGGGGAGCTGAACCACGGTGCCGGCGGCGGTACACGGAACACCGATTGGTGGCCCAATCAGCTCAACCTCAGTATTCTTCGCATGCACTCTGGCATGTCCAATCCCATGGGAGAGGCGTTTGATTACGCCGAAGAATTCAAGTCCCTCGATTTGGCTGCGGTCAAGCAGGACCTCACCGACCTTATGACCGATTCGAAGGATTGGTGGCCCGCAGACTGGGGACATTACGGCCCCTTCTTCATCCGCATGGCCTGGCACAGTGCGGGAACCTACCGCATCAGTGACGGCCGCGGTGGCGCTGGCGCCGGTATGCTGCGTTTTGCCCCGCTCAACAGCTGGCCCGACAACACCAACCTCGACAAGGCGCGCCGCCTGTTGTGGCCCATCAAGCAGAAGTACGGCCACAAGATTTCATGGGCCGACCTCATGATTTTGACCGGAAATGTGGCCCTCGAAAGCATGGGCTTTGAAACGTTTGGTTTTGCAGGTGGACGTGCCGATGTATGGGAGCCTGAAGAGGACGTCTACTGGGGCAGTGAAGCTGAGTGGCTCGCTGACAAGCGCTACAAGGGAGAGCGTGAGTTAGAGAATCCCCTCGCCGCTGTGCAGATGGGATTGATCTACGTGAATCCAGAGGGGCCAAACGGGAACCCTGATCCAATGGCCGCCGCCCGCGACATTCGGGAGACGTTCGGCCGCATGGCCATGAACGACGAGGAAACCGTCGCGCTCATCGCCGGTGGACACACCTTCGGAAAGACGCACGGTGCTGCCGATCCAGGTGAGCATGTCGGCGCTGAGCCTGCCGGAGCGACCATTGCCGAGCAAGGCACAGGTTGGAAGAATACCTTCAATACAGGAGCTGGTCCAGATACCATCACCAGCGGCCTCGAAGGCATCTGGACGTCAACGCCAACCCAGTGGAGCAACAACTACTTCGAGAACCTCTTTGGCTTTGAGTGGGAGATGAGCAAGAGCCCTGCTGGTGCCACGCAGTGGGTGCCCAAGGGGGGAGCTGCCGCTGACCTCGTGCCCGATGCACACCACGCAGGCAAGCGCCACCAGCCCACCATGTTGACAACAGACCTCAGCATGCGCGTTGATCCGGCCTATGAAAAGATTTCCCGCCGGTTCTATGAGAATCCCGATCAGTTTGCTGACGCCTTTGCGCGCGCTTGGTACAAGCTGACCCACCGTGACATGGGGCCGCGTGAGCGCTACCTCGGTGCTGAGGTTCCCTCGGAAGTGTTGATTTGGCAGGATCCCATTCCAGCAGTGGACCACGCCCTTATCGACGCCGCTGATGCTGCAAAGATCAAGGCTGATATTATGGCGACGGGCTGTTCCGTGGCCGAACTGGCCTCGGTGGCTTGGGCTTCTGCCTCTACCTACCGCGGAAGTGACAAGCGCGGAGGGGCCAATGGTGCCCGCATTTGCTTGGCGCCGCAGAAGTATTGGGAATCCAACAACCCGGTGCAGCTCGGCAAGGTGCTCGATGCCCTGACGGGTGTGCGCGATGCTTTCAATGCCGGCAGTGGCGACAAAAAAGTCTCCATGGCCGACATGATTGTCCTCGGTGGTTGCGCTGCAGTAGAATCTGCTGCCAAAGCCGCCGGTCAAGAGGTCAGCGTTCCCTTCACACCGGGACGCACGGACGCAACGGCAGAGATGACCGATGTTGAGAGTTTCGGAGTTCTTGAGCCACAGGCCGATGGATTCCGCAATTACTTCAACGGTTCGCGTGCCAATGTCACCGCAGAGGAGATCCTCGTCGATAAAGCACAGCTCATGACCCTCACAGCCCCAGAGATGACGGCTCTTGTGGGCGGCATGCGGGCGATGGGTGCGAACTGGGATGGCTCCAAGCACGGCGTCTTTACGGACCGCGTTGGTGCTCTGACCAACGACTACTTCGTCAACCTGCTCGATCTCGAGACCGAATGGACGGCATTGGACAGTGGAGAGCATGCCTTTGTGGGCAAAGACCGGTCTACGGGAGAGACCAAGTGGGTCGGCACACGGGTGGACCTGATCTTTGGTTCCAATACGGAGCTCCGCGCTTTGGCTGAGGTCTACGGATCAGGAGATGGAGAAGCCCGGTTTATCAGAGATTTTGTTGCCGCATGGGACAAGGTCATGAACCTCGATCGCTTCTGATTTTTCCCGAAATCTGAATGTAAAAAGGCCCGCTCAAAGCGGGCTTTTTTATGCCTCAAAACCAGTTTACAATCGATGAATTAGCATATAATGTAGATAAATCGTAAATTAATGCGTGCGCCCGGCCACGACATATACCGACTGCGTTCCCCAGTTTTTGTGGCGAATGGTCTGGGCACTGGTCCCCGCTGTGCTGGCGTGCCTGCCAGGGGTTGGTCATTCGCAGCAATACCTCATGGGCGAGGAAGCGTCGGTCACGGCATGTGGGTTTTACTTTTTAGACGATGGTGGCGCCCTCAATGACGCGTCTTCTTCGGGGGAGTACACGACCACATTCTGCCCGGAAACCGCCGGTGGAGCGCTGACTTTTTCATTTAGCACCTTCACCTTAGGAGAAGGGGATACGCTGTTCCTATGGCAGGGTCCCACTGCACTGGGCCCACCGTCATTTGCATACACCGGAGCGGTCTTGCTCGGCAATGACCTCGGCAATGGAGACAACATAACCAACCCTTCTGGCTGCATGACATGGCGTTATTCACCGTCTGGTTCAGGCAGCAGCAACTGGGCAGCTTTGGTCAGTTGCAGTGCGCCTTGTGACAGGCCGCTGGTGTCGGCTTTGGTTAGTTTGGAAGGCCAGTTGCAATCATCACCTGTCCAAACTTGCTTAGGCACAGGCCTTCTGTTCGACGCCACCGGCAGCACCTCTGCTGTCGGACTGGAAGGCAGCACGTGGGCCTGGGACTTTGGCGACGGGACCAACTCCGTTGAAGGAGGGGTTCTCGAACATACTTACACCCAGCCCGGCATATATCCCGTTCAGCTGACCCTCACCGACAGTGCGGGTTGCAGCAGCGTCAACAGTTTGGGGTGGACCGTACATGTCGCTGCTGCCATTGGCATAGATGCTCCTTCGGTAGGCCCTTTGGTGTGTGCTGGAGGGGCTGCAGTCTTGGCTCTGGGCCCAGAAGGTGTGAGCACACAAGCTGTGGAGAGTCAACCTGTAGCCACTTTTGGTGCCGGGGTTGTGATACCAGACTCTGTGGGGGTCGCTTTCTCTTCGGAGATCACCTTTAGCGGATTTCCATTGGGGCAAAGTGTTTCCGGCCTAGAAGACATCGGCGGTGTGCTGGTCAACCTGGAGCATTCCTTCATTTTAGACTTGGCCATTGAACTCGAGTGTCCCAATGGGAGCAGCATGGTGTTGCAAGGCTGGCCCGGTGGATTCGGGGGCTGTGTAGATGCCGGCATTCCCATCACAGGTGACAGTCCTCCCCAGCCCGGTCTGGGGTACGACTACAGTTGGTCTCCTTCGGCATCACAAGACTGGCAGGCTGCGGCGATGGAGCAGCTGCCGAACCCCAGCTCCGGTTGCGCATCCTCCACGTTGCCGCTGCCTGCGGGTGCTTATGCTGCTACAGGTGATTGGAACCAGCTCATCGGTTGTCCTGTCAATGGAACATGGACCCTCAATATTTTGGATACCCAGGAGGGGGACAACGGGTTCCTGTTTGGGTGGTCTATGGATTTTGCATCGGAAATCACACCAGAACAAACCTCATTCGAGGCGACTGTGGGAAGTTCATGCGACAGCATGTTTTGGTCGCCCATGGAGCCTTGGGGGTTCGATATAGCCTCGATTGATGGCTGCTCGAGCATCGTGGTTGAACCCACAGAAGCGGGCTCGTTTGGCTTTGTGTTTACAGCGGTCGATGCCTTTGGCTGTTCGGCCGACACCACGGTTTTTATCACAGTGGAACCAGGGCTCGACTTCACCATGGGGTCCAGCCCGCTCGACCCATTGGCAGGGGTGGAGGCCACCTTATGCGCTGGACTCCCTCTGACCATTCAAGCCAATTCAGTCGGCCCTTTGCCGCCCGGCACCAGCTTCAATTGGCTGCTCGATGGAGCCGCCTCAGGTCAAGTGGGGACCACCTACATCGACTTGTCGCCTGACACGGGACAGCACGAGATTCTGTTCCAGGCTACGACGGTAGCACCTCCTCCCATTGTGGGGTTGTGCCAGTTCGAATGGACGGATACCATTGAGGTGGTGGTTCCACCGACATTGTCGCTCAATGTCCCCGACGCTTGCACCAACGAACCAGTGCTTTGGGAAACCTCGGCTTCCGGAGAAGGCCTCAACTGGAATTGGATCCTGACCACGGCAGAAGGGGACACGTTGTCCAATGTGTCTTGGGCCGACCCTGTGATCGGCACCCAGCCTTCTGGCGCATTCGGGTTGGAAGCCATGGTTACGGATGTGCACGGGTGCGCAGACACAGCCACAGCAAGCTTTGAGGTATTCGCGTCGCCCGATGCCGGATTTTCTCTTGAAGAGGTGTGTGCAGGTGAGGTGCTGGCCTATGAGCTAAACGACCCTGTTGGGTATGTCGATTCAAACACTTCAGCGACATGGAGCTTGGTCGGTGGCGCAATGTTGACTGACGAAGGAGGCCATCTGGGGACTGCGGTGACAGGTGGGGGTGGGTTTCCCCAAATCACCTTGGACCTGGTAACCGTCCATCCCGAAGGCATCACTTGCGACGCCACAGAGTCCCAATTTGCAATGGTGCATTCGTCGCCTGCTGTGGCCATCGTGGGACCAGCTTCCGCCTGCGAAGGAGAAGATGCCGCTTGGCTGGGCTGGACATCTGTTCCGTTTCCCGGAAGTGTGGTCTCCAGTCATTGGTCTCTGGATGGAGGGCTCAGCTTGACCCAGACGGGCGGCGACACGCTCTCGCTGATGGAGCCTCCTGTAGGGGTGTATGGGCTGAGTTTAATGGCGGTGTCGGACCAAGGTTGTGAATCGATACAGACGTTTGAATTTGAGGTGGTGACCATGCCCCATGCCGGCTTCGTCCTGCCATCGCTGGTGTGTGCTGAAGAAACTGTAGCTGCTGCTGCATCTTGGCCCTTAGACAGCGTCACCACACACTCTTGGACGGCCAACGGCCAGCCTTTGGTGGTGTCAGGCGGCAGTTATCCCACGTCTTTGACGTCGGTCCCTGGCACCGTAGAGGTGCAGCACACTGTATCCATCGGAGGCTGCAGCGATACGGCCATCGCGGCATTGGAGGTGTCCCCGCTGCCTGTGGCAGGCATTGCGGGCCCCGATCTGGCTTGTGCTGGCGAGCCGGTGGTGTGGACCGACAACAGTGTCAACCCCACGGCGTCGGCGCTGAACAAGACCTGGATGCCCATGTATGCTGGCGCTCCGTCACCATCCTCGGGCGTGCTCTACGATTTCGGCAGCCCTGTGCCGGGCGATTACGGCATGGCCTTGGCGGTCACTACTGCCGCAGGCTGCAGCGACACCCTTGAGGCCAGCCTCTTCGTTGGCGCGACCCCCGATGCGGCTTTTGCGCTGGACGCGGTGTGCGCTGGCGCACCGGTTCCCGTGACGCTGTCCGACCTTGCGGGCTACAGTGCCGCCAACCCCACTTGGCAGTGGAACGGCTCTCCGCTCTCCGTCTCCAATCCCACGGAACTCCCCGCCGCTTTTTCCGCCGCTGCCGGACCTCAAACAGCCACACTCAACCTCGCCCTGTTCCATCCTGGCATCACCTGCACTTCGGCCCACACCACTGCGGTAGATGTTTACGCGCAGCCCGTTGCGGCGATGGTGGCACCGGCAGACTTTTGCGCCGGTCCCGATGCGGCCTTTGCCGACGCCACGGTCGTGGATGCGGGGACCCTTGTGACCTTGGATTGGTCGCTGGACATCGGCAGCGGTCCTGTCCCATGGGGCATGGATCCCACTGCGGTGCTGAGCGCTCCCGACCCCGGCACCTACGCGGTGACCCTGACGGCCACCACCGCCGACGGCTGCACCTCAGCCGCTGCCGAATCCGTCACGGTATACACCGCTGCCGATGCCACGTTTACCCTGCCCTCACAAGTTTGTGCAGGCAGTCCCATCGGGGTGTCCGCCTCCATGGCCGGCCTGGGAAGCTGGACGGCCAACGGCCAGCCTTTGGTGGTGTCAGGCGGCAGTTATCCCACGTCTTTGACGTCGGTCCCTGGCACCGTAGAGGTGCAGCACACTGTATCCATCGGAGGCTG
>Ga0206125_10001619_pt1 | contig 25778 bp, 27 predicted proteins | sample Helgoland_Spring_4_FD_148598 | JGI IMG/M metagenome (GOLD analysis project Ga0206125, IMG submission 148598) | Pelagic subsurface seawater microbial communities from Kabeltonne, Helgoland, North Sea - Helgoland_Spring_Bloom_20160331_1 | ecosystem: Environmental > Aquatic > Marine > Epipelagic ... | reverse complement strand
AGCATTGGTATGTCCTCCGCCATTGTAATGGGTTCTTGAAAATTCATTGACAGAAAAATCTCCTTTACTTCTAAGAGAAATCTTTACTATATTCTCTTGCTTGTTTTCAATGAAAATAACAGCAAAAACAACACCTATTACAGATAGTGCATAGTTAACAAATCCTTCTGTATCTCCTTTTTTAAAATTATTGTCATCAAGTTGTTTTTGCGATAGGGTAATGTAAGCCGTGTGATATTCCTGAAGTATAACTAGATTCTCTAAGGCAACTCCCAGTAGTTTTATTCTTGATTTGGAGTTGTTGTCATACACATTTTGGTGAATTTCAGCATTATTAGCACCATATTCTATTAGGGTGGCTGTTACTCTATGGGTTAGGGCTGTAGTTGATGGAAATCTAAAAGAGCCTGTATCTGTCATTATACCTGTGTAGAGTAGGGTGGCAATTTGTGGAGTGATATGCTGTTGGCCTTCAAGGGCGTCAATAAAATGGTATACCATCTCACAGGTAGAACCCATTGTAGTGTCTGAATAGGTTATTTGTGCATACGTATCAGGCTTTTGATGGTGATCTATCATCACAAAGCAAGCATTGCTTTTCTCTAAAGTCTCTTGCATGGTTGCAACTCGGCTCAGAGAATTGAAATCTAGGGTAAAAATCACATCTGCACTATCTAAAGCTTTGACAGATTGTATGTTTTGTTTTTCAAAATTTAAAATAGTATCGGTGCTTGGCAGCCATTTTAAAAAATCAGGAAAATCATTTGGCATCACTACCTGACTTTTTTGACCTATAGATTTTAAGTATAAATCCAACCCTAGACAGGAACCAACTGCATCTCCATCTGGATTTTTATGACCAACAATCACACAATTTTTTGGTGTTGAAAGAAGTTCTTTTATCTCACTAGTAAGGGCTGTTTTCATAGGCTACGAAGATACAATTAATAACAATATCTGCTTCAGAAATTTTTATAGATAAATGGTTTTGGTTCAATCATACAGATTGGTTTTATTTTCTTGGATCAAATAGCTTGCTTTTTTATACGCTCTTTTAGAATGATTTCTTTGTATCTGTTTTGCATAAATCCTAAAATCTGGCCTGTTGACTGGATGATATCATTTGTATAAAATGTTCTAATTTAAATTAATTGTTAATGATGGTACTTTTTTACCTTTGTGCTTAAAATTGTAATATAAAAGGTTATTTTTGCACAAAATTTAATAAAATGATACGAACAGACAGAACCTTTACCATGTTAAAGCCTGACAGTGTTGAAAAAGGAAACATTGGGGCTATTTTAGATAAAATAAACGCAGCAGGATTTAGAATTGTTGCCATGAAGTTAACTCACATGACCACTCAAGATGCTCAAGAGTTTTATGCAGTACATAGTGAACGTCCATTTTATGGAGAGTTGGTATCGTACATGACACGTGGGCCTGTTGTAGCAGCAATCTTAGAAAAAGAGAATGCAGTTGCAGATTTTAGAACCCTTATTGGTGCAACAAACCCAGCAGATGCTGCTGAGGGAACGATCCGTAAATTATATGCTGCCTCAATGGGAGAAAATGCTGTACACGGAAGCGACAGTGATGAAAATGCTGCTATAGAAGGAGCATTTCATTTCTCTGGCAGAGATATGTTTTAGTATTTACAAATCTCATAAAAAAAAGCCGTTTATCTCAATGATAAACGGCTTTTTAAATTTAAAGTACTGATAAAAGTTATCTAAGTACTAATTTATCAATGAGATCTTTGCTTAATTTTTCATTTAAAAGACGTATTATTTTTTCTTTTCCATAGCTTAATTCTTCCCTAAGTACGGATGAGCTTAATTGTACATATAAAATATCTCTCTCTAAAATTACTTCTGTTGTATAGTTAGCAACTCCTGGCCCCATAACCTCTAACCAGGCGTTTTTAGCATTTACTTTATCTAATCCTTTTGCTAACTTTCCTTTGCCAATAAAATTCTTTAGCACATCACCAATAGATGATTCTTCTGTATTTCTTTTTCCCATCAGATTTATGAATGTTTATTGGTGTTATTTAAAATTAAATTTTTCAAAACGTTTGTAGCTATATTCTTTGCCTTGCTGGTTTACAATACGAAGAGTTTCTTTGCTTGCATATTTCACCTTTTCAACCCACATATTTTCTGCATTTTCATATCGTAAGATGAGCTCACCAGAAGATCCATCAACAGTAAAAGATGTGGTAGGCCCGTTGTGTTTAAAACTTCCGTCTAATTGAGGACTAACCTTGGTTCTCTTACCCGTATCACCCTCAAGGGTAATATAGTCTATAACGGTACTAATTGAGTATTGTTTTGTTTCTCCCTCTAGCGTGGTTACCTCTTTAATTTCCCAGTATCCTGATAGGTTTTCTCGAAGCTCTGTTGTGTTTTGCTGACAGCTATAAAGAATTGAGGCTATCAAGGTAAACAAACTAAAAATTATGTATTTTTTCATCTTCTATAATTTAAATAGCATATAACTTTTGTGAATTTCTTTTACCACAGCTTCTGTTCTTTGGGCATGAGTATCGCTTATGAAAATTTGTCCAAAATTATCATCATGAACCAGTTTTATAATCTGTGCAACTCGTTGCTGGTCAAGTTTATCAAAAATATCATCTAGAAGTAGAATAGGAGTAACACCGCTTATTTTTTTTATAAAGTCAAACTGCGCAAGTTTTAAGGCAATTAAAAATGATTTTTGCTGTCCTTGAGAACCAAACTTTTTAATTGGATAGCCATCAATTTCAAAAACCAAATCATCTTTATGAATTCCAAAGCCAGTGTACTGCATCATTTTATCTTTAGCGATATTATTTTTCAGTAGACTAAGTAACGTAGCTGATTCTAGCTGGCTTTTATAGACAATTGAGACCTTTTCGGCGCCATTACTTATAGCGTTGTGGCGGGCCAAAAAAATGGGCATAAACTCTTGTAAAAAGGCAGCTCTTTTTTTAAATATTAAGGTTCCATATTGGGTGAGTTGGGCATCATAAATATCTAAGGTGTCTTGATTGTGTGTTTGGTTTGCCGCAAAATATTTTAACAAAGAATTACGCTGTAAGAGTACTTTATTGTAATCAATTAAATGGTTGAGGTAGGAAGGGTCTGCTTGAGAAATAACACCGTCTATAAACTTTCTTCTTGTATCACTTCCTTCCAAAATTAAATCTCGATCTGCAGGAGAAATCATTACAAGAGGCAAAAAACCAATATGCTCGCTAAATTTTTCATAGACTTTTGCATTGCGTTTCAATATTTTTTTACTGCCACGTTTGGCACTCACATTAATTTTTTCTGGCCGCTTATTTTTCACATAACTACCTTCAACGACAAAGAAATCTGATCCATGGCGCATGTTTTGTCCAGTAATTGGATTGAAGTAGCTCTTTCCGAAGGAGAGGTGGTAAATAGCGTCTAATACGTTGGTTTTACCTACCCCATTTTGCCCAACAAAGCAATTTATCTTCGCATCGAATGTAAATGATTGCGATTCAAAGTTTTTATAGTTGAGTAAAGAAAGTTTCTCTAGTTGCATTATTTATGATGTTTACACACTATTTGCTAATCCTATAGCTATCTATTTTGAACTTATTTTTCTCTCTGCAAAATATTGAAAAATAACAAATCTTTTAGCTTTTATATTCTGATAAAAATTTTATTTTTGCGGAACACAAAATAGCAATCTATGGCAACGTACAAAAAACGAGGCGGAAAAATAAAATCAAATTCAGAAAAGGTAAATGATTCTGAGCTTTTAGAAGGAGAAAGTACTACAGCTGAGGTGTTTAATACCTTAGATGAAACTGCTAATAAAACTGAGCAGTGGGTAGAGAAAAACCAAAACATAATTCTAATAGCTGTGGGTGCCATAGCTGTTATTGTTTTAGCTTATTTAGGATTTGTTAATATGATACAAGAGCCTAAAGAGAAAGAAGCCATGAGTGAGATGTTCCAGGCACAAGAGTACTTTGACCAAGCACTCAATGCAACAACAGCAAGTGACTCTTTGTATAACCTAGCTCTTAATGGAGGAAATAGCAAGTATGGTTTTTTAGATATCATAGACAACTACAGCGGAACAAAAGCCGCAAATGTTTCTAACTATTATGCAGGAGTCGCCTATTTAAATCTTAATGACTATAAAAATGCAATCTCTTATTTAGATGCATTTAGTAGCAATGATGCTATGTTAGGTCCTATTGCAAAAGGTGCCATAGCAGATGCCTTTGTTGAGTTAAACCAATTAGATAAAGCCTTGGAGTATTACCAAAGTGCTGCAGATATGCAAGACAATGAGTTTACTAGACCACGTTTTTTATTAAAAGCTGGTATCATTGCTTTACAAACAGGAAATGCCCAAAAAGCAGTTACTCATTTTACCAAAATTACACAGACGTATCCTAAAGCTACAGAGGCTGTAAAAGCTAAAGCTTATTTAAGCAAGGCAGAACAAATGCAATAATCAATCCACCTTGATGATTATATTTTATGGCAACAAAAAATACAAATCTATCCCTTTACAATAAAGCGTCAATCCCAAATGCGAAAAATTTTCGGTTTGGGATTGTTGTTTCTAATTGGAATCCTGAGGTAACAAACGGAATGTTTCAAGGAGCCTTTGATACCATATTAGATTGTGGTGGCATCAAAGAGAATATTGTTCGGTGGGATGTTCCAGGAAGCTTTGAGCTCATATATGGATGTAAAAAAATGACACAAAGTTATGACATGCTAGATGCAGTTATTGCTATAGGTAGTGTTGTAGAGGGACAAACAAAGCATTTTGATTTTGTTTGTCAAGGGGTTTCTCAAGGCATTAAAGACTTAAATGTTAATGGGGATATACCAGTTATATTTTGTGTTTTAACAGACCACACCATGGAACAAGCCATCGATAGAAGCGGTGGCGCTCACGGAAATAAAGGAGTAGAGGCTGCTATTGCAGCAATCAAAATGGCTCAACTACGTAAAGAGGCTACCTTTTAACCATCTTTTTTGTAAAACCCCAGGCATTATTCAAACAAAATAAGTATACCCTTAGCCGTATATGGTTAAATTTTAGTATTAAAAAATTGTCAGCTTCTGGCCTACAACAAAACTCATTTTTTAGGTATCTTTGATGTAATTGCTTGTATATATGGGTCCAATAAAATTCACTATTATAAAAAAATTAAAGTCTAATAACCGCTTTAATTACACACCACGTTACTATCAAGGAAAACAAGGAGTGGAGTCTACAAAACAAACCACAAAGTTTGATGCCTATGCAGATACCTACAATGAAAATGACTATGCAGGGCAGTGGCAAAATGCCCGTGTTCACAACCGTAACCGCTCTAACATGTCCTTTAATAAAACAGTATGGATTGTAATGGCTGTTTTGATTTTTGTATTCTTATACATTATTGATTTTGACCTATCAATTTTCTCTAGCTAATGCCAGATATTATTCAATTATTACCAGACCACGTTGCAAATCAAATTGCTGCCGGAGAAGTTGTCCAAAGACCTGCCTCTGTAGTCAAAGAGTTGCTAGAGAACGCCATTGATGCAACAGCAACAAACATCGCCCTGGTGCTTAAAGATGCTGGAAAAACACTTATTCAAGTCACAGACAATGGCATAGGAATGACTCCCGCAGATGCCTTGTTGAGTTTTGAACGTCACGCTACATCAAAAATAAAAATTGCTGAAGATTTATTTAATCTTCATACCAAAGGGTTTCGTGGAGAAGCCCTGGCCTCTATTGCTGCCATTGCCCATGTTTCTATACAAACAAAACAAAAAGGTCAACAAATAGGTACAAAGATTAATGTTCAAGGTAGCAAGATAGTAGATCAACAACCAGCGGTGGTTCCAGTAGGTAGTACCATTGCGGTTAAAAACTTGTTTTTTAATATTCCAGCAAGGCGTAATTTTTTAAAATCAAACCCTGTAGAGACCCGTCATATTATAGATGAGTTTCATCGTGTAGCACTTGCTCACCCAGATATTGCTTTTACCATGACCCACAATGATGATTTAGTTTTTAACTTGCCTTCAAGTAATGCTAGACAACGTATCGTAAATATTTTTGGGTCCAAAACAAATGAAAAACTAGTGCCCGTTGCGGAAACTACCGATATTTTAAAAATTGATGGCTTTGTTATAAAACCTGATTTTGCAAAAAAGGGCAGGGGGCAACAATTCTTTTTTGTGAATGATCGCTTTATTAAAAGTCCTTACCTCAATCATGCTGTAAATGCTGCCTTTGAAGGGCTTATAAAACCTACCCTTCACCCTGGTTATTTTCTTTTTCTTGAGGTAGATCCTCAATCTATTGATATCAATATACATCCTACTAAAACTGAAATAAAATTTGATGATGAACATGCACTTTATGCTATGATCAGAGCAACAATAAAGCATAGTTTAGGACAATTTAGTATTGCTCCTGTATTAGATTTTAATAGAGAAAGTAGCTTAGATACACCCTATAACTACAGCAATAAAACTCCTGTTTCACCAACCATTGATGTAGATAAAGATTTTAACCCTTTTAGTAAAGCTTCCAAACAAAAAAACATAGATTTCCCCTACAAAAGAGATAAAGATACTGCCCACTGGGATGCTCTATACGTTGGGTTACATGGTCCCAACACTACTGAGGGGGCTATCTCTGATGAAACACACCTTACCTTTGAGAGTGATCAAGTAACGGGGTCACTTTTTGAGAAGCAAAGTCATGAGGCTAGCGGGCTTACCTTTCAGATTCAAAATAAATATATCATCAGCCCCATAAAAAGTGGTTTGATGGTCATACATCAACACCTAGCGCATCAGCGTATTTTATATGAAGAATTACTAAAGAACATTACGGTGCATCAAGGAGTAAGCCAGCAATTGTTATTTCCTTTAGAACTCACTTTTTCTATTCCAGATGTACAGGCGCTTCAAAATATTCAAGAACAACTTGAACGTACTGGGTTTGTTTTTGGGGCATTTGGGGAAGACACCTTGTCTATAATGGGTATTCCTGCTTCTTTGGTGGAAGGGCAAACACGGGAGGTATTAGAGCAATTACTCAAGGACCTTGTGGATGATGTTCCAGATGCTGGATTTAGTCAAAATGATTTATTAGTACGTTCTTTGGCAAAAAGTATGGCTGTTAAAACAGGGGCCTCCTTAAACAGTAAGGAAAGAGAGCATTTAGTAAACCAATTGTTTATGTGTAAGCAACCAAGTGTTTCTCCTTCCAATCAGACAGTAATAATCACCTTAGATACCAATGATTTCGATAAAAAATTTTATAAATAAATAACATCCTTTTGTAAGGGTTATAACATGGGAAGAATAACAGATACCGTTAAAATATTAATTATCATCAATGTCATTGTATATGCAGGCTCTATGTTTGTTGGTGATGTTGCTTATCGATTATTCTCTTTGTATTATTTCGAACATCCGGACTTTCAAATCTGGCAGCCCATTACCCATTTATTCATGCACGACAGTAATGGCTTGATGCATATTTTCTTTAACATGTTTGGGTTATATATGTTTGGATCTCCGCTCGAGGCGCGTTGGGGTCAAAAAAAGTTTTTATTTTTTTATTTTTCAGCAGGTATAGGAGCTGCTTTGATCCATTCTTTGGTTGGATATTATCAAGTACACAGTGCTATGGATGTGCTATTGAGTAATGGAATATCTCAAAATGACATTAATGAGCTCATGCGCTCTGGACAGTATAATACTGCCTTTTTAAATTCAGTACCGTTGCAGACCATAGAGCGATTGTTTATTGAGTTTAACACCCCTGCCGTTGGAGCATCGGGTGCTTTGTATGGAATCCTAGTGGCCTTTGGGCTTATGTTCCCAAACACTGGGCTGATGTTGCTATTTTTACCATTTCCTATAAAGGCGAAATATTTTATACCAGGTTTAATATTATTGGATTTATTTTCTGGTTTAACAGGTTTTTCTTTGTTTGGCCAAAACATTGCTAATTGGGCCCACATTGGTGGTGCTTTATTTGGTTTTATTATGGCCTATTACTGGAAGAAAAATGATTTAAATTACACCCGTTGGGATTAACATATGCAAGGACAAGACTTACTCTATAAATACAAAACCCTCACTATCGCAAACAAACTGATTGTAATTAATAGTGTAGTTTTTTTATTATTTTTTATTGCCTCTTTTTTATTTAACACCACAACTAGTAATTTAATGCGGTGGTTTGTATTACCAGAGCAGCCAATAGAGATATTAAAACAGCCCTGGTCTGTTTTAAGCTATAGTTTTTTACACGGCGGTTTTATGCATATTTTGTTTAACATGATTTGGCTCAATTTCTTTTCGAAATTTGTTCTAAACCTCTTTAGTGAGAAGCGTTTTTTGACTATTTATTTATTGGGAGCTTTGTATGGCGGTCTTTTTTTTGTTGTTGGGTATAATGTATTTCCAGTTTTTGTGAGCAAGGCAGGATATTTGTTAGGAGCATCTGCATCGGTATCTGCGTTAATGGTCTTTGCTGCAACCTATTCACCCAATATTTCTTTTCGGTTTTTTATGGTGACCATTAAGTTATGGCAACTCGCTTTGGGATTATTTTTATTAGATTTATTTAGGTTAGGTTCTGGAACAAACCCAGGTGGTATGCTCTCTCACATAGGAGGAGCTATTTTTGGCTATTTATATGCTGTACAACTTGCAAAAGGGAATGATATAGGTCTTTGGTTTGAGAAAGCAGTGGCCACATGTATGGACCTGTTTAAAAGACAAAAAAGCACCCCTTTTCAAAAAGTGCATAGATCGCCCACCAAATCAACTAAGCGAAAAGATATTATTGTTAAGGATGAACGTCAAATAAAAATAGACCGTATCCTTGACAAAATAGGTAAAAGTGGGTATGAGAGTTTAACCAAGAAGGAAAAAGATTTTTTGTTTAAAGCTGGAGATAAATAACATCATATTTTGAAAAGGTTATCATTTTTTGAGAGGATATTATTTTGGTGCAATAGTATCGTAGTGGTTTTACTATTGGTTTCTTTTATATTACCCTATCTTTCTCCAAAGCAGTTTCCAAATCTATCTTCACTTAGTTTAGTTGTATCACCACTACTTGTGCTTACTTTTTTGTTTGGAGTATATTGGTTAGTTAAGTTAAAAAAACAATTTATTGTATCTGCCTTGGTGCTTACAGCAGCATATTTCTTTTTTAATCCCTTTTATAAGTTTCCAACTAATGTGGAGGTAGCCTTAGCTCAAAATAACATCTCTGTAATGAGCTACAATGTAAGATTGTTCAATGCCTACCAAAGAGAGGTTTACAGTACTAAAATTTCAGAAGTGTTAGAAAGTACTCTTAAAAAAGTAAAACCAGATGTTTTGTTTATCCAAGAATATTATAGAAAATCGACTCAAAAATTCTCTGATTACCCATATCATTACATTCATTTTAAAAACAAAAAAATTGGCCTGGGTTATGCTATTTTTTCAAAATATCCCTTGATCAACACTGGTGCTTTTGATTTTGAAAACTCCAATAACAATAGTCTTTACGCAGATTTGGTGAAAGGTGTGGACACCCTTAGGCTATATAATGTGCATTTAAAATCTTTAGGTATAACACCTTCGGTAAATTCTTTGCAAGATCAAGACAAACAAAAATTACTCAAAAGAATCTCAAATGCCTTTAAAACGCAGCAAGAACACACCGAGGTGATCTTAGCTCATATGAACCAAACAAAACACTCTATTATTTTGGCAGGAGATTTTAACAATACAGCATTTTCATATGTGTATAGGAAATTTCAAAATAATATGAATGATGCTTTTATTGAAAAGGGAACCGGTTTAGGTACTACTTTTATGTTTGATTATTACCCAATGCGGATTGACTATATATTTGGATCTAAAGAGTTGGAGGTTTTAGAATTTACTTCTTTAAAACAAACGTTCTCAGATCATTTTCCTATTGCTGCTATTTTTGCTCTTTAAAAAAAACTAGAAGTTAAGTTGTTGATTTTGAAGATATTGCAGTGTATTTGGCCCTTCATTAAACAACAAATCTAAAATAGATAAATTTCCTAGATGTCCATGGTTGGCCTTAAATACCTGATGGTATGTATCAAATTTATAAATAGGTTCTTTTCTGCAATTTGCTAGATGGCGCATATCTACCAATTGGGTTTTTTTATCATAATCATTTGAGGTTAAAACAACCGTTTGAAGACCGATGAGCTCTTTAATGATATTAAATATGCTAATATTAAAGTCTTGTAGTTTAGATACAGGTTTTTTAAAAAGGGGCGCCAAATCATCTTCATAGTACTCAAAGTAGGGAGATGTTCTATAGGCTACTTGTATTGATTTCCAGTGTTCTGAAAGCCAAGGAAAATTATTATCTGGACTTACCTCTTTTGTTTTTTGCCGTGAGGCGTTTTTGGAATGCTGTATAGGGATATTTAGTAGTAACCTACCATTACTGTGGGCTATATAGGTTCTATTTCTATACGTTTGTTTTTGGTAATTATCGTGAATTTCTAGGGTTATTTTCTTAGCCTTTGCACTTGCAACCATTGTTGCAATACTTGGGAAATAGCAAGGATAAATAAGAATATGTTGCTTCACTTTTATTTAGGCTTTCTTTCTTCTTTTTTGAAACTTTCGAAAACCAATCCACCCAACCAAAGCTATTAGAAAAGGAATAAAATAAGAGGTCGTTTCTCCCTTTCCACTTACAGTGGTAAAGAAACGATCCCAACGTATTTTATTTAACAATCCTTTTGCTTTGTTGTTAAAACTCATCCAAACAAAAACAGGTTTGCCAATTACGTGATTCATGGGTACATAACCCCAAGAACGGGCATCTTGAGAGTTATTTCGGTTGTCTCCCATCATCCAATAGTAATCCATAACAAAGGTATACTCAGTAATTGGGTTTCCGTTTAAAAGGACGGTGGTTCCATTTTGTGTGATGATATTATCAATACCAATTTCAGAACCTTCATAGACTTCAATAATGCGTTTATAAAAAGCAATACTTTCTGTAGTTATAGCGACAGTTTTTCCTGCCTGAGGTATGTAAATAGGGCCAAATTGATCTGTATTCCAATCATTTGCTGCGGTGTTTGGAAATACACTATTATCTTTTACACCTTTTTGCGCTGTCTTTTTCTCAATACTAATAATACCTGGATAGTTTTTAATGCCAAGATATGCTTCCTTTGTAAGATGTGCCGTATAGGTGTAGACACCTGTTTTTTTGTCAAAGGCGGTAGCGTACATATCACTCACATCAAATTTAGCTGCAAATATTTGATTTGGTTCAGGTAGTAATCTTCTTTGATTGTCAATACTAACGAGTACGCTCTTTGATTTAATTAGATGAGCGAACTGTAATCTTGCACGATCTGGAAGCTTATTCTGTATTCCATTTATATAAACATAACCATCTCTTACTTCTAGAGAATCTCCAGGGATGCCTACACAGCGCTTCACATAATTTGATTTTTTGTCTATGGGCTTATACATTTCTCCAGAGGGAGGTGGCCCTATATCTACAAAATTATCAATGGGCCAGTTAAAGACTACAATATCATTATGTTCAATAGCTTCAAAACCTGGTATTCTTACACTTGGTATCTGTGGTTTTGGAAGATAAGATTTAGTCTTAGTACCCATAAATACATCATGCATCATGGGCATTGCAATAGGAGTCATAGGGGTACGAGCACCAAAATGGAATTTACTTACAAACAAAAAATCACCCACCAAAAGGGTTTTCTCTAGCGACGAGGTAGGGATTACAAAGGGTTGCATGACATAAGTATGCACAATGGTTGCAGCAACTATAGCAAATGCTAGAGAGCCAAACCATTCTACCAGTGCATTGGTTTTCTTAAGCTCGTTGTCTGTAAGGTATTTGAGCTGCTGGGTATAATTAATATAAAACAAATACAACCCCGCAGTGGCTATAACCAATAGGGTGTCTTTAATGGATGTTTTACCAAATCTGTTAAGTAACTCTACCCATAAAACCGGAAACATAATCAGGTTCACAATGGGTATAAATAAAAGTAGGGTCCACCACCATGGATGTTTTATAATTTTTAATAACACAAGGGCATTGTAAATTGGCACTGCTGCATGCCAAGACTTTTTACCAGCAGCAACATAAAATTTCCAAGTGCCCAAAAAATGGACTACCTGTATAGCCAGTATTACTATCAACCATTCTACTAAACTCATATTATATTTTTTTCTTTTTAAACAATGCCTTTGCTTGCTCGTTTTTTAACAATATTTTCTTCTTATTAGTCACAATTTGCCAAAATGGTTACATCTCTAACACATCTTTCATGGTAAAGACCCCTTTTTTATCTATAATAAATTCTGCGGCAATAAGAGCCCCCAGGGCAAAACCCTCTCTGCTGTGTGCCTGGTGCTTGATGGAAATGGTATCTATTTCTGAAGTATAAGAAACCTCATGGGTTCCCTTTACATCAGATTCTCTCCTGGCGTTTATGGGTACTGTATTTGGTGTGCTAAGATTTAGACCCCATGTGTTTTTATCTGTGTAGGGTAATAATTCTTGAGCTAGAGTTATGGCAGTGCCACTTGGAGCGTCTTTTTTTTCAGTGTGATGAATTTCCTCTATTGCTACTTGATATTCATTCCAAGGCTTCATTAATTTAGCTACATACTGATTTAGATTAAAAAAAAGGTGAACACCTATGCTAAAGTTTGAGGCATATATAAAACTACCATTGTTCTTCAGGCAAGTCTGTTCAATGACTTGTTTTTGATCTAACCATCCTGTAGTGCCAGACACAACTGGAATTTGGGCTTTAAAACATTTTTCTATATTGCTTACGGCGGCCTGTGGAGTAGAAAATTCTATGGCAATTTCTGCTTCTTTAAAATTTCCATTTTGCATTGATGCACTGCTTTTGTAAACAATTTCATGTCCTCTTTGCATAGCCATTTTTGCTATAATCTTACCCATTTTACCATATCCTAATAATGCTATTTTCATTTCAATGTATATCTAAGGCTGAGGCCATAACTAGGCTGAGCTATATCAGAGGTGTTTAATTTTGGTGTTAAAGAAAGATCATCACTTATATCATACTGCTTTAAATGGGCATCTACATTTGCATCTATGATGTTTAATAAATAAAACCCAATGGATACAATAATACTAACATTTTTATTTCTTTGGGTGCTTTTTTGAGCGTCAATTAGTCTGTTGTTTGAAATTAGTGGCGTGCTGCCTGGACCAAAAAACTCATCATCGGTGTATCCAGCAAGTCGTCTTTTGTAGGCATCTCTAAACCGATTATAGTCTGTATCATTTTTAACATAAAAATACACCCCTGTTGCAATCCCTGCATATATAATAGGTATTTTCCAATATTTACGATTACTCACTTGGCCAAGACCTGGAAGCACCGCCGAATAAAAAGCAGCTCTAGCTGGAGCTAGTGGGTCATACATTTGTTTTTTTGAGATTGTATCTTCAACAACAACATTAATTTGTTTGGTTTTAGAATCTGTTTGATTTTGAGCAAACAACAAAACATTTGTTAAAAATAAAAAACTATAGAACAGGTTATACTTCACGAGAGAGTAGCTTGAGTAGACGGTTAAAATCATCTTTGTTTTTAAAGGGGAGTATAAACTGTCCTTTACCTGATTCGTTTAGCTTAACATCTATGTTGGTGTTAAATTTTTTAAACAGCTTTTTTTTGGCTTTAAGCACATAGTTTGGCGTTGTTTTAAAGCCTTTATTTGATGAAGATTTAGGTTCGTTATTACCCCTAACGAGAGTCTCTGTTTGGCGAACAGATAACTTGTCGGCCAGTATTTTTGCATAAATATCGAGTTGCCTGTCAAGGCTTTTTACATTTATAAGTGCTCTACCATGCCCCATGGAAATAAAACCATCTCTCATTCCAGTTTGTATGATAGGGTCTAATTTTAGTAAGCGTAAATAGTTAGCAATGGTAGATCTGTTTTTACCTACACGTTCACTCATCTGGCTTTGTGTCAGGTCAATGTCTTCGATAAGGCGCTTGTAGGATAGAGCAATTTCTATTGGGTCAAGATCCTCGCGCTGTATGTTTTCCACCAATGCCATCTCTAGCGATTGCTGATCATTGGCAATGCGTATGTAGGCAGGTATGGTTTGGAGTCCTAAAAGTGAGGATGCTCTAAAACGTCTTTCACCACTTACCAGCTGGTACTGGTTAAAACCAATTTTACGAACGGTAATAGGCTGTATTACTCCCAGTTCTTTGATGGAAGAGGCTAATTCTAAAAGCAACTCTTCATTAAAACTTGTTCTTGGTTGAAAGGGGTTTACTTCAATTGCTGAGAGTTCTAACTCTACAATATTACCTACAACCTTATCAGCATTTTTATCATTGGCAGATAAAATATCGTTAGAGGGGTCTTTCAATAGGGCAGAGAGGCCACGTCCTAGTGCTTGTTTTTTTGTTGCTTTAGCCATAATGTATTTGCTAGACGATTGCCCGTTAATTGTTTTTTTCTATTATTTCTTCTGCCAAACTCAAATAATTGTTGGCACCTCTACTACTTGCATCATAACTTATGATACTTTCTCCATAGCTAGGAGCTTCACTTAAACGTACATTTCGCTGAATGATTGTGTTAAACACCATGTTGTCAAAATGTTTTTTCACCTCTTCAACTACCTGGTTTGACAATCGTAATCTTGAGTCATACATGGTAAGTAGTAAGCCCTCAATATCTAGATTTGGATTGTGTATTTTCTGAACACTCTTTATAGTATTTAATAGCTTACCCAGCCCCTCTAGTGCAAAATACTCACACTGTATAGGAATGATAACAGCATCTGCTGCAGTTAAGGAATTTAGAGTCAATAATCCTAATGATGGTGCGCAATCTATAATGATATAGTCATACTCGTTTTTTAGATCTGTGATCATTTGCTTGAGCATGTACTCTCTATTTTTTGTGTCTACTAACTCAATTTCAATAGCAACAAGATCTATATGTGCTGGTATTATGTCAAGATTTGGCGAACTTGTTTTTACAATGGCATCTTTGGCCGTTGTAGAATGCTCAAGCAATTGATAGGTACCATTGGTTACAGAGGCTACATCTAGTCCCAAACCTGAAGTAGCATTGGCTTGCGGGTCTGCATCAATTAAAAGTATTTTTTTTTCTAAAACACCCAATGATGCTGCTAGATTAATAGAAGTTGTAGTTTTTCCTACGCCTCCTTTTTGATTAGCAATTGCAATAATTTTACCCATTAAATTGTATTGATTTAAGAGTAAAAATACTATTTAATAACCGAATCTAAAATCATTTTTGTTAACAGATAGTGAACATCTTTGCAGGGGTATAGGGACCTTTTGTATTTACTTTTTTAAGTTATAATAAGGCACTATTTGTTTGAGATACTATCCCACAGAAAACCACTACATCTTAATGGAAGTTAGACTATACTAGTGATCTGCCACGGAATCGATTAATATATTTAGCATTTCTATGGCTGCGTCGCTAATTCTTGTTCCTGGACCATACACAGCTAATGCTCCTGCATCAAATAAAAACTGATAATCTTGCGCCGGTATCACACCACCAACAATGACCATGATGTCCTCTCGGCCAAGTTTTTTTATTTGTGCAATGACTTGAGGCACTAGTGTTTTGTGACCTGCTGCTAGTGAAGAAATTCCTAGAATGTGCACGTCATTTTCTATGGCTTGTTGAGCGGCTTCTTGTGGTGTTTGAAAAAGCGGCCCAATATCTACATCAAAACCCACATCTGCATAACCAGTTGCTACAACTTTGGCGCCACGATCATGCCCGTCTTGGCCCATTTTAGCAATCATAATTCTTGGTCTACGCCCTTCAAGTGCTGCAAACTTATTTGCTAGTTCTCTTGCCTTTTCAAAGGAAGGGTCTTTTTTTATCTCTTTGCTATACACGCCACTAAATGATTTAATTTGTGCTTTATATCTGCCAAAGGCCGCCTCTAAGGCATCACTAATTTCTCCTAGGGTAGCTCTTTGCTTGGCTGCTATAACTGCCAAATCTAATAAATTTTCTGATGCATATCTAGCAGCATGAGTTAAAGCTTTTAGACTCTGATTGACCTTTTGGTTATCTCTGCTAGCCTTGATGTTTGCCAATCGCTCTAATTGAGAGGTTCTTACCATTTGGTTATCTACATCCAGAATCTGCAAGGGATCTTCTTTTTCTAATCTGTATTTATTTACTCCAACAATAATATCTTGACCGCTATCTATACGGGCTTGTTTTCTTGCTGCGGCCTCCTCAATGCGTAATTTTGGAATCCCTGCCTCTATGGCTTTTGTCATGCCTCCAAGTTCTTCAACCTCCTGGATAAGTGACCATGCCTTTTGTGCAATATCATTGGTTAGGTTTTCTACATAGTAACTACCTGCCCATGGATCAACTGTTTTTGTGATTTGGGTTTCTTCTTGAAGATATATTTGGGTATTTCTAGCGATACGAGCACTAAAATCTGTAGGTAGGGCTATGGCCTCGTCAAGTGCATTAGTATGTAAAGATTGGGTTCCGCCAAAAGCCGCTGCAGATGCCTCTATACATGTGCGTGCAACATTGTTGAAAGGATCTTGTTCTGTTAAACTCCAGCCACTTGTTTGGCAATGAGTTCTTAGTGCTAACGATTTTGGATTTTTTGGATGAAACTGTTTTACAAGTTTTGCCCACAACATTCTTGCTGCTCGCATTTTGGCAATTTCCATAAAATGATTCATGCCTATGGCCCAGAAAAAGGAGAGGCGAGGGGCAAAGGTGTCAATATCCATACCAGCCTCCAAACCTTTGCGAATGTACTCTAGGCCGTCGGCCAAGGTATAAGCCAGCTCTATATCGCAGGTAGCGCCTGCTTCTTGCATATGATAGCCAGAAATGGAAATACTGTTAAACTTAGGCATATTTTTGGATGTGTATTGAAAAATATCACTGATAATTTTCATAGAAGGTGTGGGTGGGTAGATGTAGGTATTACGCACCATAAACTCCTTTAAAATGTCATTTTGAATGGTGCCAGATAGTTCTTTTAATGCTACCCCTTGTTCTTGTGCGGCAACAATATAAAACGCCATGATAGGCAGCACAGCTCCGTTCATGGTCATCGATACGCTCATTTTGTCTAACGGAATTTGGTCAAACAAAATTTTCATATCCTCAACGCTATCTATGGCAACTCCAGCCTTACCCACATCACCTACAACACGCTGGTGATCACTATCATATCCTCTATGTGTGGCCAAATCAAAGGCAACAGAGAGTCCTTTTTGACCCCCGGCGAGATTGCGTCTATAAAAAGCGTTGCTATCTTCGGCAGTAGAGAACCCGGCATATTGTCTTATGGTCCAGGGTCTTCTTACATACATGGTGGAGTAAGGTCCTCTTAAATTTGGCGCAATACCTGCAGCAAAATCTAAATGCTTTAATTGGCTTATATCTTGTTTTGTGTAGCGATTTTTAATAGCAATGCCTTCTGCAGTTGAAAAAGAAGTTCTCTTTTCACCTAAGACACTACTTTGTGTGCTATTGTCAAGGGATATGTTGGAAACATCTTTTCTACTCATGGCTAAGTCTTTCTTGTTCTATAGCTTCTGCTAAACGCATAGGGGTAATGGGTTGAATCAATGTTTTTCTAGCATTTTTTTTCAAGAAAGGAAACAACTCTAAGTTTTCTTTCATGAGATCTGCTGGGTTTGGATGTTTGTTTGTACCAACTAAGCTAATCGTACCATTGTCAAAGAGTTCTTGCTCTGTGGCAGCATTTTCTTTTATTTTTTTCTGGATAGTGCCTTGATGCAATTGTTTTATAAGACCACCACCTGTTTCAATTTGTTTGAAAAGAGCCAAAGCTTTTGAGGCTAGTTCTTGGGTTATAGACTCTATGTAATAGGCTCCATCAGCAGGATTGCTCACTAGATCAAAATAGCTCTCTGCTTTTAATATCAATAACTGATTTCGTGAAATACGTTCTCCAAATTCATTGCTTTTATGATACAATACATCATAAGGCATGTTGCACACTGCATCTGCCCCTCCAAGTATACTAGACATTGCCTCTGTAGTACTTCGCAGCATATTTATATTATAGTCATAGAGTGTTTTGTTACGTCTAGAAGACTGTGCAATTACATGACAGCTTTGGCTGTAGTTATACTCTTTGGCAAGACTTGCGTATAGTATCCTAAGGGCACGTATTTTTGCTATTTCAAAAAAATAGTGTGTGCCTGTAGCTATTTTAAATGTAATGCTATTTGTAGGTTGATGATTTAAATACTCATTGGCATGGGCAATTGCGTAGGCCAATTGTTGTACCATATTGGCTCCTGCATTTTGATAGATTGTAGTGTCTACTGAAATGCTGTGGGTGATCTGGTTTAGCTCTTTGAGTATTTTAAAATCGTCTGTCTGATTTTTAAACCAATTTCCTTCTCTGGCAAGATTTCCGATGGGATCAATATTGAGGTAAAATGTAGCCTGGTGGTTTGATAGGTATAGAGATAGTTTTTTAGCAAAATCGAGGTCTAAAAACGTGAAATTAAAATAAATAGTTGCCTTGTTATATGGGTAGTCTTTAAAAACACTTGATATATCGAAAGGTTTCTCTGCACCAAAAAATAAGGCCTCAGCTCCATTTTCTACTGCCTGTAAAGCAATGTTATTTGCTATGGTAACATCATCAATGAAAACGCATTGTGTTATCTTCCAACTTGCAGGAGTTCCAGGAATCTCTGAAACAGTAATAGGGTCATCATTGTGGTAAAAAGGTTTTATGTGTATCCCCTCCAATGTGTTGCTTACCAGGGTTTTGTTGTATTCTTGGCCTTTAAGATCTACCTGTATTTTTTGTTTCCATGCTTTTGCGGAAACTGGATTAAAGTCTGTCAACAAATGTTTTTTCATTGGTGGCTATTGTCATAAAATAAAACCTCATTTAATTGAGTCCTGATGTTCTATAATGTATATATCTTCATTTTCTTTTTTTAGGTAGTACTTTTCTCTAGCAAATCGCTCCATCTCTGAGCTGTCCTTCATTTTATTTATAAAAATGCGATCTTTTTTAATTTCCTTTTTGTAGAATTCTTTGCTTTCCTGCAATGCCTTTATATCATCGCTGAGTTCTTTGTGAAAAAAATAGTTGTTGGCATCAAAAAAAAACATCCAAATTAAAAACAGTAATGTGAATATCACATACTTATTGGTTAGTATGGAGAACCACTTTGTTTTTTTTATTCCCGAAATTTTACCCATAGGCTATAACTTTTCTGAAATAATTGTTCTAATTAAATCAACAGCAACCAAATTATGCTTGTTGGTAGGTATGATGATGTCTGCAAATTCTTTGGTGGGCTCAATGAACTGCTGATGCATTGGCTTGAGTGTTGTTTGGTATCTGGTCAGAACCTCATCCATGTTTCTTCCCCGTTGAGAAATATCTCTTTTTAATCTTCGTATCAGGCGTTCATCGCTGTCTGCATGTACAAAAACTTTTACATCAAACATATCTCTTATCTCTGGTTGTGTGAGTATTAATATACCCTCTATAATCACTACTTTTTTTGGATATGTAGTAATAGTTTTTCCGGTACGGTTGTGTTCAACAAAGGAGTATACAGGTTGCTCAAAGCTGTCTCCTTCTCGCAGGGATTTTAAATGCTGTAAAAGCAAATCAAAATCAATTGAATTAGGATGGTCAAAATTTATTTTAACACGCTCTTGATAACTCAGGTTACTAGTATCTTTGTAATAAGAATCTTGGGATATTACACATACCTCATCCTTTGGAAGTTGTGCAATAATTTGTTCAACCACTGTTGTTTTTCCGCAACCTGTGCCTCCTGCAATACCTATTATTAGCATAGAATTATTTTTTACAAAAATAAGAATTTTGTAGTGCTAGCTATACAACCTTGTCATTACTTTTTAACAGATGCAACTTCTTTTAGGGTTACCATTTCTTTTTGTTTGTTTCCCCAAGAGTTCATAGTGTAATTCATTACATCTGCCACCTGCATGTTGCTTAATCCCATTGAGCTCATAAGTCCGTCATATTGTTTTTGATTTACTACAATAGCTCCTTTTAAACCGTATTTAACTGCCCTGATACTCTTTAATCTTTTTTGAGTTAACCAATTAGATCCAGCCAAGGGAGGGTAATTGTTTGCAATACCCTTACCATTGGGTCTGTGACATTGTGAGCATAGGTTTTTATAAACTACAGCTCCTCTATCTATACTTAGCTTTAAAGGACTCTGTATTTTGTTTTTTTTGATTTCTTGATCTGGTACAGCCTGTTGTTTTGTGTTGTTACATCCAAGTAATAAAATCATCAATAGCAAGCTGTAGCAAATTTTGCCCATGGTAGTTTGTTTTTGTAAATAAAGTAAATATAACAATCTATGTTATATAAAGTAACATAAAAAAAGCCGCCTGATGAATCAGGCGGCTTTTGGTCGGGGTGGCAGGATTCGAACCTGCGGCCTCCACGTCCCAAACGTGGCGCGATAACCGGGCTACGCTACACCCCGAATTAGAAACTAAATTGGGATTGCAAAACTAATGATTTATACAAATAGCACACGCTTTTTTTAAATTATTTCACCCTTGTTAGTCATAGATTTTATTATTTTTGCCTCCTTACTAAAATACAAATAACCTTCGGGTTATTTTTAGCACGGGATGTGGCGCAGTCCGGTAGCGTACTTGGCTGGGGGTCAAGTGGTCGCAGGTTCAAATCCTGTCATCCCGACTAAATAAAAAAACATAATGAGTTTTCATTATGTTTTTTTTATTTGAATAATTAAAACCAAGTTGGGTTCCTGACATCGTCTTTAGGGTAAGGTAGTTCTATGTCAATGGGCTTTTGTTTTGTAATTATATCTTTTCGTGTATTTTTTTTAAGATAAGACTGTAAAATTTTGGTTGTATAATAGGAGCTTTTGTAAGGCGTTATGTAATTCGAAAAATCGTCAAAGTAACTTATAGATTCTTGGATATCTACAAATCCAAAACCTTTATAATCACCCTGCTCGACTAAAATTATAGAGCTCTCAGTGGGTGTTCTTCCTTTGCCTTTGATGATATAACTCTCTTGCTGTTTTTGAAAGCTATAAACTGCTTGTTTTACTCTGTTGTTATACATCTGTACATCCTCAAGATCTTGACATATTCCTTTGCACGTTTTTATTTTATAATGCGAACATGCATTTACTTGTCCCTGAAGAGAACAATACTTTGGGCATAACTCATATTTTTGACAAAGCCCCTCTAAATGCTCAACAGCAAGTGCCCTGCTGTAAAGAGTGGCAATTGAGTTTGTAGTTGTTTTGGTCTTACCTATGGCAAGTTGCAGTATTCCTCTCCTGTTTATGTAATTAATAATTTGAAAAGTTGCAGTAGGTTTTTTTTGCACCTTGTTATATCTTGGATAGTGCTTTGTTATGTGGTGAGATTCAAGTAATAATGCTGTTAGCTCATTTCCGGTTTGCTCAAAATCTATATGGTGTGTTTCCTGAGCCAGGGCAATTTCTTTAGATACTTTAGCATACAAATGAGATAAAACTCTCTTTTTTATATTTTTGGCTTTGCCCACATAAATAATTTTTTTGGTCTCATTTTTAAAAAAATAAACTCCGGGTGTTTGGGGCAGCGCTGCTATATCCTCAGCAGGCAAATGGGGAGGTAGGGTTGCTTCTTTTGAAGTTACATCCAATGCTTTTAAGATAGTTTCATAACCAGAGTTAGCGTCTATTTCAAGTAATTTATTAAATAATTTAACAGTAGCCCGTGTGTCTGCCTCTGCTCTGTGTGCACCCCTTAGTTGTATCCCTATAGATCTTGTTAATCTTCCAAGACTGTAGGAGGGGAGCCCAGGTAGTAATTTTCTAGATAGGCGAACTGTACATAGTTTTTTTCTTAAGTAAGTGATACCAAGTTCAGCAAATTGTTTTTTAAAAAAACCGAAATCAAAATTTACATTGTGTGCTACAAATACAGTGTCTTTTGTAATTTCAAATATTTCTTGGGCCACTTCTGCAAAACTTGGGGCAGTGGCAACCATTTGATTGTCTATACCTGTAAGGGCTGTGATTGTTCTTGGTATGAAACATCCAGGATTTATAAGTGTAGTATAGGTATTTAGTATTTCTCTATTTTTAACAAGTATGATACACACTTCAGTCATTTTTCCTTTAGCAACCCCTCCAGTGGTCTCAACATCAATAATGGAAAAAATTGTATTTTCAATGTTTTTTTTCATCCATACAAAAATACAATAAATTTGGATTATATCCTTTTTAATGGATAAATTCCAACCACTAGAGTGTGTTTGAAAGGTTTTTTAAAGACTTAATTTTCAAAAGAGTAATTATTCAATTAAAGGTTCTCCTACTTCTGTAAAATATTCATTAATCATCGTCTTTGCTTGATCAAGTTGTTCATTTCTTATAAAAAGACGCACTTGGTTGGGTACCCCTGTAGAAAATCCACCAGTAATACCGCTATGATGATCATCTTTTACAATGGGAGAAATTCCCTCTTCATTTAGTCTTGCGATAAGGCCGTTTGCAATCATTGTTGGCCCTGTGTATATGCGAACTGTTTTTTGATCTTTATTCATATTTTTATGCATTGTAGTATTTGCTTCTCCAAATAGCGTTATTAAAATTCTTTCCTTTGGCAAAGCCAAAATACAACACCGTTGCGGCAACTCCCTTAAACACAAACAAAAAGAATAGTAAATATTCCAGGTTTGGACTGCCTTGAGATAATAGATGCAATGGTGTGATAGTAGTTAGTAAAATGCTAGCAACAAATATGGTAAGTATCAAATTTTCAAAGGTTTTAAAGGGCCATACCAATCCTTTTCTAAAGGGATGTAAATCATTTCCCCATTTGTGAATCAAATAATAGTAGTTGTCTGAAATTGGCGCAAACAACAAAGGGTCATTTACATTTTCTAATTTCATTAATGAAGCTGGTGCGACAATTTTTAAACCTTTTAAAGTGGTGTTATGTTCTTTTTCAAGAGCTCTTATTTTTGAGATTGCCATTTCTGGGAACGGTGTTTTAAAGTACTTGGTATCCAAAAAACGCAATCTGTAATTAACGCATAGTTTTTCTATATCTGAAATGTGAAAAATCTTAGAGGCATCCAACGCTTTAATATCAAAAAAGTTTTCATTGAGTTTTGTCCCCTGGGTTAATTCTCTTTTTATCAGATCCCTTTGGTGCTCATTTTGCTTCAATAATTCATTTACGTCTCTAAGTATTTCATATTCAGAGATATGCTTTTCTCTTGTTTTTTGTAATTGTGTTTCAATATTTGTTTTAGAAAACATAAATTTAAATTTTTATTAAAAATACTCCCTAATGGACTGTTAGGCAACTATTTTTATTTTTTTAACTCTTTTTTTAAATATTCTTCTTCACCGTACGTTGTAAAACATAGTTTGTATTAGCTATCTTTAAAAAAAAAATAATCATGAATTTCAAACACATTCTTTGCATTGTACTTATAGGTCTCTCTTCTGCCTCTATGGCTCAAAAATATAAGAACACAAGCAATATTTCTATCACTAAAGAGTGGCAACAAATCACTTTTTCTTCAGATAAAACCTTGCAAGAAAACATAGCACAAAGTTCTTCTTTCTCCATAATGGCTGCTATTTTAGAAGACCAATTGATCAGTAACCAATTATCAAGTCAAGAAATGGTGACTGTGTTTGTGGCAAACGACAGCTCTTTTTTGGCTTTAGACCAAACAAATCGTAAAGCATTATTATCTGATAACCAAAAAGTTTTACAACTGATAAAATTTCACACCATACCAGGTAGGGTAGATAAAAATGCAATAGAAAAGGCAATTTCTATCTCTGGCGGCATAGCTTATTTTATGACACTCGAGGGTGAAAAATTAGCAGTATCAAAAAACAAGGAAGCATTAACTATATCAGATAGCAAGGGAAATACAGCAGTTATAAATGAAACAGATTTTTACCATAAAAATGGTTTTTTTCATATGGTAGAGGGCATTGCTTTTGATACCTCTATCTCACAATAGCCAAGTAATTTTTACAGCAAGTTATTTTGAGTTTGCTATCTCCAATAGGGTCTTGTAAACCAATCTGGTGGGAAGTCCCATGACATTAAAAAAGCATCCTTCAATTTTATCAATCCCTACATAACCAATCCAGTCTTGTATGCCGTAGCTACCGGCCTTATCATAGGGCTCATATGTATCTAAATAATATGCTATCTCTTCCTTTGAAAGCTTCTTAAACTGCACCTTTGTGCAATCATAAACTGTTATTTGGTTTTGTTTTGTGGAGAAACAAACAGATGTAAATACCTTATGAGTTTTACCACTCAAATCCTGGAGCATCTTGATGGCATCTATTTTATGTTTTGGTTTACCAATAGCGCTATTATCTTTCCAGACAATAGTGTCACTAGTAATTACAATCTGATTCTCTTTTATATTTTTAAATTCATCTGCTTTTAGTTGGGCTAAGTAGTTTGTAATTTCTTGGGCTTTTAGATGTTCGGGAAATTGTTCTTTAATTTCACGAACATCTATCTTAAAATGGATATCCAATTCTTTAAAAAAATGGTGCCTTCTGGGAGATCCAGAGGCTAGTATGATATCAAAATCAGCGAGGTGTTTTTTTAGCATTTCAGTGGTTTTTATTTTTGATCAGAGGAAGTGGAATTAAACACACCCCAGTTTAATTGTTATTAGGCAGTTCGTTAGAAAAAACTGATGTCTTTTTTGTATTTATTTTGGTATAGATTTTATTGATACTACCGTTACAATATTATATAATAAACAAATATATAAACAATGCAAAACAACTACATTTGAATACTAATTAAATACTCAAAAACACATATCAATGGATAATCATAAAAATGGCGATATCAGCCAATGCCCATTTATGGGAGGCATTCAAAAACAAACAGCAGGAAAGGGAACTTCAGTGCGAGATTTTTGGCCCAACGAACTAAGATTAAATATTCTACGTCAAAACGGAGAAAAATCTAACCCGATGGGTGCAGATTTTAATTATGCAGCTGCATTTAACTCTATAGATTTTGCAACTTTAAAGCAAGATGTTAACAATGCCATGACAGATTCTCAAGATTGGTGGCCTGCAGATTATGGGCACTATGGTCCATTTATGGTTCGTATGGCTTGGCATAGTGCGGGAACCTATCGTGTTGGTGATGGTCGTGGTGGAGCACGCTCTGGAACTCAGCGCTTTGCTCCCTTAAATAGCTGGCCAGATAATGGTAATCTAGATAAAGCTCGTTTGTTATTATGGCCAATAAAGAAGAAATATGGAAATAAATTATCATGGGCAGATTTAATGATTCTTGCAGGTAACTGCGCTATGGAATCTATGGGGTTTAAAACCTTTGGTTTTGCTGGTGGTCGTGAGGATGTTTGGGAGCCAGAACAAGACATTTATTGGGGTTCTGAAACTGCTATGGGAGAAAATAAAGAACGTTATGCCGAAGGGGAATTAGAAGACCCTTTAGCGGCTGTAATGATGGGTTGGATTTATGTAAATCCTGAAGGTCCTAATGGAGACCCAGACCCAATGGGTTCTGCGAAAAACATAAGAGAAACTTTTGGTAGAATGGCAATGAATGATGAAGAAACCGTTGCCCTTGTTGCTGGGGGCCATACATTTGGTA
>Ga0206125_10001614_pt1 | contig 25856 bp, 24 predicted proteins | sample Helgoland_Spring_4_FD_148598 | JGI IMG/M metagenome (GOLD analysis project Ga0206125, IMG submission 148598) | Pelagic subsurface seawater microbial communities from Kabeltonne, Helgoland, North Sea - Helgoland_Spring_Bloom_20160331_1 | ecosystem: Environmental > Aquatic > Marine > Epipelagic ... | reverse complement strand
GTACGGACTTCAAATGGGGAGCGGACGTACCAGTCTCCGCTCTCCAAACTAAAACGGCTCAACTCGAAGCCACCATTCGGTCGGCTCATGCTTTGCTCAAAGCAGGACTCACCGACGAGGCAACCAGCCTCCTCGCCGCCTTTTCGACCGAACATGACCTATGCTGACTGGCACGACCGAAGATCAGCTCAATGAATTGTGTAATTCAAATCTTATTTTGCATGCTATAGTTGCGTAAATGTTTGTAAATATGACCGCCTTTTCCTTTGAATCCAGTGTACTCAAGACTGGTTGCATTCATGCTGATTTCCTCGATTGGTGAGTTTTTAATCCAATCAAGCTCTTCTGTGCTAGCATACCGGTCGGAAATGTAAACAAGTTGTTGATTTGAAGAGCCTCTCCAAAGGAGTTTCTCGTCATACAATTCCGAAATGAACGGACCGCTGCTGAGCATATCGGTCAGCACCATCACTTTCCTGATGATCGGATTAGTTGACTGAGCGAGTGAATCGTGTTCGTACCCAGAAAAAAGGAATGTGCTCAAATTAGGGCGCATAGCTTTGAGACAAGTGAGGAGTTCAGCCACCGCTTCGGCTTGTTCAAATGGCTCGCCACCACTTAAGGTGATGCCTTCAATGCCCTTGATGCTAGCAATCCATGTTGCAAGTTCAACGGGAGGTACCAAATTCACTTTCTTGTGAGCGTGAGTGGATCCACTGTAGCAACCCTTGCAACCGATGGTGCACCCTTGAACCCAAATGACGGCACGCACACCTGGCCCATTCGCCCGACTGTGCGAGAGTGTTTTTGCAACGTTGAGGTAGACCTCTGTTGTCAAAAAGATCACTCCTTGAGGGAAAACTCGCTCTCTCCGTTACCATCGCCATTAATGGAAAGCGTCAGTTGTCGTGAACCAATTTGGTGGAGACGGTCGAAGATGAATAAGCTCATTGGATTGACAATTTTCTGCTCGATGATATTGATAAGGCCACGACCGCCATGACCTACCTTGCCTTGCCCAACAAGTTTCTGAACAAAGGCATCATCTAATTCCAACTTGAGGTTGAAATTTTCCAGTAGATGTTGGCGAATACCCGACAACTTGGCGTTCATGATCTTCGACCGAATGCTTGAATCGGTGATGAAATCGAAAACGATGATGTTGTCTCCGAAACGGTTCAGCAACTCAGGACGACCAAGCGTGTCGTTGAAGTGTGCTTGAACGGCGTTCATAAAGTGGGCTCTTGTTTCGTTGTAGGATTTGCTTGGATTTGCATCGCCCGCCCCGATGTTTGACGTGAAGATGATAACCGTCTCTGAGAAGTGAACGGTTTGCCCCCGCCCATCTGTTAAACGACCGTCCTCCAAAATCTGGAGAAATTTGTCGAGCACACGGGGGTGTGCTTTTTCAATTTCGTCAAACAACAACACGCTGAACGGTTTTTCTGCAACAGCGTTGGTCAATTGTCCACCTTCCTCAAACCCGACATACCCCGGAGGGGCACCGATGAGGCGCTGATCGGCGTGTTCCTGACTGAACTCAGACATATCAAACCGGATGCAATTGTTTTGATCACCAAAAATGAACTCAGCGACGGATTTGGCGAGTTCAGTTTTTCCAACACCTGTTGGTCCAACAAAGAACAACGTGCCCTTGGGTTTGGTCATGTGGCGGGAATGTTGAACGCCAGCAAGGCCAAGGAAGGCCCGAATAATCATCGTGACCACACGCTCAATGGCTTCGTCTTGACCCTTCACGCGCTTCTTGATGATCTCACGGGCCTTGGCGACTTTTTCTTCGTCAAGTTGTGTCCATGGAGACTCTTTTTCACCGAATCGGTACAAATTGACCATATCGTCCACACTGAGTGTAGTTTCACTCTGCCGGGACAAAGCGGCCATGTTGCGAATATCCACCGTTGTCATTCCATCGGTGACCTCAGCCAGCAATTCCATCGCTCCCTCGCTATTTGAGTCATCTTTGACGATAAAATCGTTGGTCATCATGGCCAACACATCGCGTCGTTCAGCCAGTCCTGGTGTCGGGATGTTGATGATCTTCACACGGCTGTCATGGTTGTAGAACTTTGGCGGTAGTGCCCCGAGTGTTGGCGTGATAACGACCAGCAAACCCGTAGAATGATTAAACGCCGTTGAACTCATTTGGAAGTCGTTCGGTTCAGCAATGGCTTTCGAGAGATTCGTGAGTTGTTCCCGTTCTTCAGCATCTTGCTGATTAGGCGTAGTGATGAGGTTCTCGGACCAATCAACGATGAACATTGAACGTTGACTGGTGTTCGCAGTGAGCACCGTGCGCATGGCCTGGAACGCTTGATTGGGATCTGTGTAGGCCCCTACTGCTACACCTCCGTCGTTTTGGGCATCATCGTCAAAACCAATGTCGTAGTCATCACCATCCTCCTCGACCAAAGCGCTTCCCTGAACGAGATCGTTGAACGTCGAGAGTTGCGAAGACGTTGGAAATGAGAGGCCGTCAATCCGGTCCCACGTCCCTTGAAGGGTGAACATGTCCTGGAGGTTCTCACGAACAGCTTCAGCGAGACGAAGCGTACGTCCGTCAGAGGTTTGCCAAACATCACGCACGTTTCCGTACAGAATCAAACATCGTCGAAATCCAGCTTCTCTGCGTATCGTTCGTTTCCATTCCATCATTGTCCACTTCCTCCCATTGTTCGGGTATTGCCCCCTGTTGGAAAGCCCTTGCTTCCTTTTGAAATACGGTCAGGGTTTTTCCAATTATGCTGGACAGGGCCCGATTCTACACCGAACTGTTCCTCCAACAGAAGTAACACTTCATCCAAAGAATCCGAACACGACCGATCTTTGAACCCGTCCATATCAAATTCCATTTCACCGGAGGCACGTACGTCAAATCGAATGGTTCGGCCAGATGAGAGCGTGCCGACTACGGCGACGTTTCCGGATTCGCGCAACAATTTCGGTTTGCCAACGACGAAACCAAGTTCGCTCATGGCCTTGACCACAGAAGAAATGATGTGGCGACGAAGTTCCTCGTCCACCGCCGCCAGAAGGTCTCGCTCACGCAACTGGACGGCTTGAGATTCGATAGCTTCAACTGCCTCACTGACCTCTTCAACGGTAGCCTGCTCAAGACTATCATTTACATCAAGAAGGTCGTTCATCAATCGCTCATGTTCTTTTTCAGAGGAGGCTTGAGTTAACTCAAGTCGTAAATACTTCACAGATTCAACGGCAGTGTTGTAAGCCGTTCTTTTTGCCTCAACCTTGCGTTGATGTTCTCGTTCTCTGTCATCTGCAAGGGACTGAATTTGTTCAAGGATGGCTTGCGATTTGTGAAGACGTTTCAATACAAAATCGACATCCGCCTCAACAATGGAAGCCGTTGAAGCAACCGTATGCTGTACAAACTCCATTTCTTCTTTAGCCCAGGTGTTGACATCATCGTTGTTTAAAGCAGACATCTGGGTGCGTACAACGGCAACCACCTTCCCGATTTGTTGGCGAACCTGTTTTTTACGCTCCGCCTCTCGTTGAAGAGCGATCTGCTTCTGCTGCTTCTCAATGACCCATGCGGGCACGGTTCCTTGTGAACTCATTTTTCATCCACCTTGTTCTTCTTGGCTTCCTTCTTGCCTCGCTCTATGATCGTTTCAAATCGACCATCCATCTTCGGGAAGTCCTTTTTGTCAACGAAAGGCATGAGGTTTTCAACGATTGGACCCATTTCTACTGGATTTCCGCCTGCACGAATCTTATTGTCCATCTCCGCTGCCATGAAACCGTCCTTTTTCTTCGCAACATTGTGCCATGGTTGTTCTTTACCGGCGAAGGATTGAATTTCATCGCAAAGGGATTTGACAGCTTGGACATCACCGTCTTCAACGTTTTTCAATTCGGTTCGCACGGCCCTCATGAACATATCTGGTTTGACATTTTCAGTTAGGAAGTCAAAGTGAGTAGGCGTCATGCTGGCCAAGTTATCAAACGACACTTGGAACCCTGCTTCCTTGACAGATCGCTTCCAACGGATGCTGAACTCCTCGGGCGTGAAGGCCAAATTCTTCCTCTCAAGAAGGTTAAATTCACTTTGGAGTTGATCAAAAGTAGTTAATTTTCCGAGTCCCTTCAGATACGATTCCTTCAAATTGGCAAGTTCCTTTTCCATACCTGCAGTCTGGAGAAGAGACATGAGGGAACGAATGGATTCAGGGAGTTCAAAATTTTCTGAGGCGGGTAGGTTCTTGATCCAGGAATCCAATCCTTTTCTGACCAATTGTGTGAGGACGTCCTTGAATTGATGGCCAGTCGTGAGTTCAGGGGCACCAACGAGTTGTTCAATCAAAGCAAGTGGGATTTCCTCAGAAGTTGATGGCAGGGATTGCATCAAGGAACCGACCCAAACATTACCGTTTGAGGCATGGTCGGTGTTTTCCTTGAGTAATCGTGCCGCCTTCTTGACATATGCTTCCGATTCGGAAAAGGTGAGGGCTGAACTCCACTCTATGCCTTCCTCAGGCTTCCATGAGCCTCCGGCAAGGGCTTGACCAAGGGCAGCAGTCTCTCGCATCACAGAAATGAGGCGAAGCGTGTAATCAAGTTCTGCTTTCAATCCGGCAGTGTGAGAGAAGCGGTTACGTTCCCTGCGAACCCGATCGGCTCGCGCAAAGAGTTCGTCCGACAAAACAGTCCTGCTTTTGAGGGCAGAGAGGGATTTTGACACGTTTTCAGTGGTCATGTCTTTTGAGCCAGCCAATTCAAGAACCATTTGTTCAAAAAATCGTGTGGCTTCGAATTTGGTGTTGGTACAATGACCGCACCAAGCATACTCCAGCCGTGCTGCATCTTCCCAAGGTAGCGGTTCTTTTCCACTGGAGTGGGCCCTCCATGCGTCGCTAAGAGCGTGGTTTGATCCCTCTGAAAGAACACTCTCAAAGATAGATTGCTGGAGTTTTGGTTCAAACATGGACCAACAATCATCAACGCCTTGGATGTTTGAAAATTGCTTCATAAATTCGCCTACTTTTGCAACCATGTCAGGTTCGAAGGAATCCATACGCTCCGCAAACAATTCGTCCATGAACATTTGAAAGATATTGAACGTTGATCCCTGACCTAACTCAAGCGCCTTGCGATAGGAATTAGCAAGTTCAGCCATTCCTTTCGCACCTCGAACTTCAGTTTTCATCCAAGCAGCAAAATCAGGCATTGAACGGGTGAAAAGATAGCGTTCTCGCGGATTTTTCACCTCTTTGTGAAGATAAGTAATGGCTTCAGCGAGGGATTTGTTTCCTTGGTTTTCATCAAACACCACGACGGGCAGATAGACTTCCAATTTGCTGTGCCTTCCACGAACAGAAACATTGGCCAAACGTAGCATAAAATCTTGAGTTGCGATGGTATGAGCAGGCACCATACTCTGGGCTGACGGTATGGAGATGAGGAGTGCGTTGCTGTTCTCTTGGGGCTCCACCTTGGTTTTCTTGAGGTTCTGCAGATAGGTAACAATTGTTCGGTTTTGAACCAGGGCAGGGTAGTCATCCTTTGATGAAATTTCAGTCAGGAGAGAATCGTGTTGATTGAGCAAGAGCATGCTCTTTGATGAAGAACTGATGTTGCGCTTGACATGAGCCATCGCCGAGACCAGCGGTTCAATTTGGTGGGGCTTCACCGTCGACTGAATCTTAGTTTTGATTGTCATCTCTTTCTGGAATCGCTCCAAGAGGAGCATTTCTGCTTCTTTGTTTTCAGAGAGGAACGCTTCAATCCAACCCAAGCGTTGCGACGATGAACCCTTTCGATGCACGGAAAACACAGGGGTTCCGTCCTCATGAGATACAGAAAGGGTGATGCAAATTTGGATTTGCTCAAGCTTTGCAGGGTCTCCGACCATTTCAAGGCTTAGGATGTTGACTTGTTCCGTGCCATCCGCTGCACTCAGGGCTTGTTGCGTCTCTTTTGCTACAGGTGGGGAAGGCTTTTTCATCGATTTTTCGAGGGGCGTCCAATCGCTTGAATTGAACTTTTGCAAGTGGCGACCGTTCACCACACCCCCATCCCCGCTCAACACGATCAGTGAATTGGTTCCCAAACAGCGCGCCAAATCGTAAACCTGAACCATGGTTGGTTCCACGATTTTTCCCTTGGAGAGTTGTTCTTTTCCTTCTTTGGTCACCTTTGCTTTGAAACCAAGAAGCCGCTGAAAACCGGCAGCGATTTTTTGGCGCAGCGACATGCGCTTCGGGTTGGACTGTTGTTCAATTTGAGCCTGCAAGCGCTCAACTTTCCGTTGCATATTTCGTCGTACGATACCGTGGTATGCATTGGTTTCAAGACCAAGTTGCAGACGTTCAAGGTCCTCTTGCAGTTCGGAAGTATCGGCGACAGTGATCTTTGCCGAACTGGTTTGGATGGCTTCAGCACGAATCAATGAATCAAGGGTTTCTTGAATCAATTCCGGTTCCTTGAGTCCAAGTTTCATCGCAATTTCAGCCGCAGAAACATTCGGGATCTCATTGAAGGCGCGTAGCGTGTATTTCTCAAGAAGGGAAAGCGGACGCTCTCGGGACAACTGGGCTTGAACTGGACACCTTTGCATAGGCCAAACAGCCTCGATGGTGTGTACAGGTGAACTCCCCGCTTTCTTTTGGAAAGCGATGTGATTCAAAGCTGCTTTAGCGTCTTCAGAGCATTTCACGACCATCGATCATCCCTCCTGTTCCAATTGTTCGTTGAATGTTCTTGTACATCGCTTTCTTAGTAATGGTTCCATCATCGCGCTCGATTTGAACGTTATCTACTTGTGCGAGCGTAAAACGGTTCCCCAGAATAATGAGAAGGTTTTGTGCTCGAGAGAAGGCGACGTTAATGCGTTCAGGAGAGCGCACAAACGAGGTCCTAGTCGGAGGTATGCCCCCGTTCTTGAACCCATTGCGCTTTGACGCAACTTTCTTCGGATTGTGGCTGTATCCGGCGACCTTGGTTTCGAAGACTTCCTTCTCGCCTTTTCCTTTCACTTGTGGCGAGGTGACCATACTGACAAACACCACAGGTCGTTCACCACCCTGAAACTTGTCCACCGTGTCGGCTCGCACGCTGAGGTTTGGCCACCGGTTTCGCATGGAAGCCCATGAATCTCCCTCGTTTGCAATCTCTCTGAACGCTCGCTTCTGATCGGCGTAAAACGTGATGAAACCAACGGGTAGTCGCTGCTCGTGGTCAAGGTGGCGCAGCATGGAGTCGTTTGACCAATCCGCTTGGTCGATTTCTGCCTTTTTCGCTGCAATTTGTTCTTCAAACTCATCCAGCATGTACTTGGCGAGGTGCACCTCCCGTTCATTTCGTCGAGAAGTGGTGGTTTCCGGTCGAGTTTCCTGGCAGTATTTGCCATCACGGTCAAAGGTGGAGTCTACCCAAACAAGGTGTTGATCGGGCGTGATAAGTTCTGAGCCCTCAAGCATGAAGGTTCCTCCTGAGTCTTTCTTTCGGAGGTGGAAGCCGTGTTGCTTCAATCGTTCTTGGTCCTCGTCTGAGAGACCACATTCAAGCTTGCCTTCGTAAAATTCATTGGTGGACCGCATGATTTGGCGGTGCATTCGATACTGCTTGAGTAGGGTGACCTTGAGCGAATCATGTGCTTCTTTGAAGTACTCTGCAAACAAAGCCGAAGTCACCATTCGTTCGAATTTACCACCACGCGAGAAGCGACTGTCGTCAATTTCATCGGCCTGAACTTCTTCTCGACTTTTGGAGGTGGGGTCCTTGAACGTCGGGGGGAGTTGTCGGTGATCTCCCACCATGATCGCCTTTTTCCCAAGGAGAATCGGAAGAAGAATTTCCGGTGGCGTCGCTTTGCTGATTTCATCGATGATAACGATGTCAAAGGGGGCTTTGAGGTGCTGGTTGTACCAAGCGTGTTTTCCTGCAAACGATGTGGTTACGCCTTCCACGTTCACCATTTGCGTGTACATCGTCTCGAGGTCTTGAAGCGTTGATTTTTTCGGGTTCTCCAAATCTTCAAGCCAATCACCTCGAATGTTCCGCCAGATTGAATCCGCCTCAATGCTACTGTTGTTCTCCAGCATCCACGCTTCAGCTCTAAGGGTGAGTGCAGAAATATCGACACCAGCGCTGGAGGAAGAATCTCCGGACACCTCCTCTGGTAGGTCGTTGAGGAGTGCATCACACAACTGAACTGCATCGCTGTGCTTACGCTTCGTGCGTTCAATCGTTTCGTGATTGGTCTGAACTTCCTTTTTTCTTGCTTCAATTTCCGTTTCGATAGTTTGTACTTGCTTAGCAGTCACATCTGCATTGGTTGTGGCGAGGGTAATAAGATGTTCAATTGAGTTCATTGGCGGTGGTACGTCATCATTCAGATCCGAGAATTGGATCCCTTTGATGAGGTCGCTAAGATTTGAAGGGCACTCAAGATTTGAGGTTAACTCGAGAATCTCCCTCTTCGGTTCCATCAGTTGTTTGTTATGCCGATTCAATCGCTTAGTCCATTGAATCCAATCCTCATCAGAGTCAATGATTTGCTCACGCTCTTTCTCCAATTCAAGTTTAATCTCTTGAGCGCGTAAATAGTCTTCCCCGGCAATCGCCTTATCTTTCTCTGCTTCAAGGCGACGAATTGCCGGTGAGACTGGCCCAGAGGATGGTGGCTGATCCAATAGATTGCGAATCAAATTTTGTGTATCTTGTTCCTTCATGTACCGCAACCACGATTGATGAGATTCAAATTCAGAATGGTCCATGCCGGCAACTTCGGCGAGGTCCTTTGTAACCCCCTCAAGGGTGTTTTGCTTGAGATGAACCTGGATGGCTTGCAAGGCATTGAGTTGGCGAGCGCTCATATCTCGAGCATATTGTTGATTGTCCATTTCCAAGAGGATGTCTTCTTTTTCTTTCTGCAGTGCTTCAAGATTTCTTGCTTGACTGTCCATCTCAGCGAGTGCTTGTGGCAAAGCCTGCTGAGCTTTTGTGATGGCTTGCTTCGCTTCTAGAAGTTGTTCTGATTCAGCCTGCTCTGTTTCACAATGTTGGCGGATGGATGGGACGAAGAAATCCTTGATGACGTTGCCTTCGAGAAATTTCTCAGCTTCCGGATCCACTTCTGCACTTTGCGCATAGCGGCGAATGGGTCGGATGTTTGGAGTGTTGGCAAATCGACCCAATGCGTTGTCAACGGCGAGGTTGGATTGACTTGCCAGCAGCACCCGCTCGCCGCTTTCTGTGGCTTGGTTGATGATCTCCGCAATGACGGTGGTCTTTCCGGTTCCAGGTGGCCCTTGAATCAGGAACACATCCTCAGCCGCCAATGCACCACGAACTGCTCCTTCCTGTTCTTCATTCATTGGACTCAGCGGTTCGTGTTCCAAAGGAGGAAGATTACGCGGATTTTTAGCGGCTTTGTTGATGTTGAAGAGCCATTCGTGAACGTTGTTGCCCGCTTCCAATTCTTGAAGTCGTTCGATTCCCTTTCTTTGTCGTTCGATTTGAATCAAATCACGTGAGACATCGTTGATGAGGAATGAGCCAATTGCATCTTCTTTGAGACCAATGGACGGATTATCTTCAACAGGAGGTTGAACGCGAAGGAAAAACTCAACCATACCGTCTTTGCTTGCCTCGGCCTTCCCCCGCACTTTCATGTATTTGCCAGCATCTTGGGTGTCGCTTCGGGTGGCGCTGTGGTTCTGAGAATCCTCCTTGCGCTTCCATTCATGCTCATCTTCGGAATGATCGTTGGTGATGCTGTACAAACGACTGCCTTTATTTCGTCGATTGTTGATTTGATTGAAGGTCTTCTTGGTGCAGCGAAGTTTGAAGACATATTCCGGGCGATCCCGGGTTGGCGAATCGATGGAAAGAATCTGTGCGCCCCATTCATTGTTTCGATTGGCGTTGTACATGGCATCAAGGTATTCTTTCCAGTCAGCCAAACGATTGTTCACTTCCTTCTTGGTGCTCTTCATTGCACGCATGATGGCAGGGAGTTCCACTGGAACAGATTCCAAGTCCCAGATGTCGTAGCCATCACGGTCCTCTGCAATAATACCTCCTTGGAATACCACATCGTTAGAATCAATCTTCTGGATGACTTTGAAGTGGACCATATCAAACATCAACCGCTGGTCATCGGGATTTTTTGGATTCACATCAATGGAAGCGATGGCGACGGGGATATCTCCTTTCATTCCAACCAAGTTCAGTTGTTTTGCTTCGTCAGGATGAGGGAAGAGTTCCCACTGGTCTTTTTGCCTGAATTCCATGCTTCGTCGAAGGACGTAGGTTCGATTCAAAACACCGCTGAACAACCGATCCAAGTATGCATGAGCGAAGGGGGCCCATTTCGAACGATTACCAACATTTACTTTACGGTCCTCTGTCGGCGGTTTCGCTCCGAAATCAAGAACTTCGAAATTGTTCGCTACCCATTGTGTAAGCCCAGGGGCAGCGCGCCAAGAGAAAGTTTTAGCCTCACCATTACGGAGAGTTTTCTGACTTGAACCTGCATCCCTTCCGAAGAAAGCTCCACGAAAATAACATGTAACATCTCCAAACGAATTCGTTACCATTGTATTTTCTCTCCTTGTGTAACTCAACTAAATTTCGTATGGTAATGGTCGGGTTCACTGTACATTGATGCTGCCCGAATTAATATGGGATTGAAGCCAAGTTGTAATAAAGGTTTCAATCTCGTTGAGATTGAATCCTGAGTCGTAATGGTCCTTGGGGGCCTTAACGCTCCCATAACAGGCAAGAAAACCCTCTGAGTGGACGAACCAGCCCTTTGGCTCGAGGAGAGGAGATAGTTCATCCAGTTTGATTCCTTTCCGGCTCATCTCTTTTGAAATCATTATGCTGTGCCCTACTTCCGATTCACGAATCAACACTTTTGCCCCTCGCTTGAAAATGTGGCCTGCACGAATTTTTGTTTTGTCCGAAATAATGGCGACACCGTTCTTGATCTGTACTTCTTTGGCCAATTCTTTCTGTTTGATGTCTGAACGTTCGCTCTTGATTTTCCCTTCAATCAATTCCTTTGCGCGCTTGAAACACCCCTTGTCCCCCATTCCAAGCGACCGCCAGGCCTTCACAAGTTGAGCAAGAACCACTGCGTCTCTACATCCTTTACCCGAATCGGTAAGGTTCAGTTGAGTGGCCCATTTTTGCAGGGCGCAGTAAATCGGGTGATCAATGGATTTCATTCCCAAAACAAGGAGGCCAAAGGCACTACCAACATCCAATCCCTTGATCGCTCGCTCACCTTTGGAAAGGTCAACGGCCAATGTACGGGAGTCTCCGATTTCACAATCTGCAGACACAAAAACGACTTGTGCCTTTGGCTTCAACACTGAAAGCAAAGCTGCACTGAATACTGCATCTGCATCAACATACACATGGGTTGCGATACTCAAGGGGTCCTCGGTTGCGAGCCATGCATGAAAGCGCTCAATTTCGTTCTTGGTTGTGGTAGTGGTCTTTTTCGCCATGATGAAGACATAGCAAGTTTACCTGTATAAGCCCAAAAGTAGACAAAGCCACCTGTCAACCAAAGTCAACTGGAAATCGCCCGGAATACAGTTGACGGGTGCACTTGTCAACCAACTTTATTCTTCCTCAAAGGCCATCATGGCCATCAAAGAACGCCCGAGGTTTGTTGCCACCCACATCCCATTTTCATCCTTGACAATAAGGCATGCATCGACCAAAGGTTTGCGTCCAGCGGATTCATTTTGTTTCGTTCCCTCAATGAATTTGATGATATCGGATGAACCGACGGGTCCAGTGGAGCGGATAAAACGCATAATTCGCATGGTCCTAGGTTTCTGTAGCGCCTTGAAACCGGGACCTAGATTCATGAACAAATCAATGTCTATTGCAAGTTCATCTGTTTGGAGGGTCGGATTATGAGCCTGATCGAGCGAACCATAGACGGGAAAACGGTGAGTAAATGCACTCAATGCCGAACCTATGGCCATGAGATTTGTCCCCCCTGCCGTTCCCACATGCCATTGTATGGTTGCGTTTTGTGTCAGTTCATGACCTTCAACTTCAGCCACAGCTTCATCAAACGCCGTCATATACCGGTCTACAGCATCAGAGGTCCATGGCGTCTCGACGATTTTGACGATAACATGCGGAAGGCGGCCTACGTGTCGGCGCCAAGTGTGTTCAATGTGCTGAATCGTAACATCTGCGTATTCTTGGTGGCTGGTGATTAAAACCACGATTTGAGGCTTGTATTTCGCAAGAGGTGGCTCAAGAACACCTGGGGTTCGACCGATGGGCTGGAGAACAACATCCACTATGTTGGTGGCCATACACGAAGATTCGTGGTGGATGTAATTAAGTTTTCAACGCCAAGTTACACCCAGCCAATTGCCAAAAATCTGATTTCGGTTGGCGGACGTACCAGTCTCCGCTCCCCAAACCCAAGTGGCTCAACTTGAAGCAACCATTCGGTCAGCTCACGCCTTGCTTCTAACAGGACTCATAGACGAGGCAACCAGCCTCCTCGCAGCCTTTTCAACCGGAGTTCAACCGAAGATTGACCGAGCGTTGACCGAAGTTCGGTCGAAGGTTGACCAAACATTGCCCAATGCAGAGAGGTGGTGATGTTTTGGTCAAGTTCGCATCGCTTCAAATCACCACGAACGCCAGCAAAGTGACGGTCAAATCGGGGAAATTTCGCCGTAGTATGCACGTTGCGGAATGGTCCGCCATGGTCAGTCAATCCATGGCCACCATGGTCCCACTAAATCCAAAGCCGAAACGCCCTTCTTCGCAGATTTACCTCGTTCGTGGACTCGGATTTCGACTGAAGGCTTGGGAAGGAATGCCGGATTGTTTGTTGCTGATTCAGCAACCACAACCACTTCCTGCACCAGTCGTTCCGGCAACCCTACCACCTCCTCCAATGTCGCTGAATTTAGGGAATGTACGGTTTGACCAGGTGTTGCATGCCGTCGAACAAAGCGTTCTCAGGGATGAGGGTGACGAAGTAAGTATCATCGCCAAAGCAGGTGAAGAGGCTTACTTGACGGCGATGCGATTCGTCCAGCGCAACATCCTCCACCAAGAGATTTCGAGGCACATTCCACAGGATGTGAAGATTGCCGTAGCCTTGCGAGATCGGGGGCGCTGCACCCACATCGACAACTTCAGGCAACGATGCACGGCAACGACGAGGTTGCAGTACGACCACCGTTTCATTCCCTTCTCTTTGGGTGGGCCGCAACGCATTTGGAACCTCACGCTGTATTGCGAAACCCACAATCAGGCGAAAAGCGACCAAGTGGATTTCGCCAAAGCACTGGTTGAATTCTTTGGAGGCTTGCTACCATGAGCAGAAACGCAAACGACGAACTTCCCGATGATTTGCTTGACAAGCTGAGGCTCCTTAACGAGCAACCCGATGACTATGATGCTGATACACGTCCACTGGTCTCGTTGAACGAGGACGACATCGGCACATTCCGCCCACCTGAACCAGCATTGAGAGTTGGCGTTCGAGATTCTTCATACCTCAACTATCGTGCCTGGGGATACATCAGCGAAGATGAGCGTATTTTGCTTTCAGATGAAGGCGAGGTCTACCTCAAAATGGATGAAGAAACATTCGGATCGAATGATGCATTGAGGATGATGTTTGAATTTGCATCAGATAGTGGAACTAGTGCGGCAAAAAAAATGATAAACATCAAGATTGGATTAAGGAAACTCATCTCTCGCCCCATACACAAAAGTGTCATAGAAAGAGTTTCAATCTGGCTGAAGAATGGGAGATTCGGCAAATGATGCTCATCGGCATTGAGGAAAATCATCGTGCGAAGGGGGTTCAAACACTTCCTCCCAATAACCTACTATATACCACGTCCATCGTTTAGGTCATGCTTGGAGAAACCCCCGCATACAAAACAAGCCTGCTCAGTTGGGCAATCGCAGCGCTCCTGGTGGTCGTGGCCGCCAGTGGAACTGCGCTTGTTCTGAACAACACCAATGGAATGCTTTCCGCTTCCGGAAATGATTCCGGCACCGATCCCGTTGAATCGGACAGCACCCTCTCACAAGATTCCGTCGAAGATGAAACCACACCCACTACTGGTGAGGAAGAAGAGGCATCCACTTCACTCACTGTTTCGGACGTGTCATTCGCGTTCGAATCCCTCAACTTTAGCGGTTCAGAGGATTTCTCATTTACCCTTGAAGACGAAGAGGGGACGGTTTACGAAATCGCAGGTGACCAAGCAACCCAAGAGGTCACCGTCACCGCAACGTCTGATGACGGCACCGTTGAAACCGAGCGCATGGGCATGGAAGAATTCATGATCATGATGGAAGAGGAAGAAGACCCGTGTGCTGAAGAAGATGAAGATGATTGGTCTGATGAAGACGAAGACGACTGGTCCGATGAGGACGAGGACGAAGGCTCTGACGAAGACGACTGGTCCGATGAGGACGAAGGCTCGGACGAAGATGAAGACGACTGGTCCGATGAGGACGAGGATGAAGGCTCGGACGAAGATGAAGACGACTGGTCCGATGAGGACGAAGGCTCGGACGAAGATGAAGGCTCGGACGAAGATGAAGACGACTGGTCCGATGAGGACGAGGACGAAGGCTCTGAGGAAGACGAAGACGACTGGTCCGATGAGGACGAGGACGAAGGCTCTGAAGAAGACGAAGACTCAAACGAAGATGAAGAAGTTCTTCGCATCACCATGAACTTTGAGACCGAAGAGGTCACCATCACCTACGTTGATGAGAACGGAGATGAGCAAACCGAAACGATGGGCCTGGAAGAATTCATGGCCGAGATGGAAGATGAAGATGATCCGTGTGCTGACGAAGACGAAGAAAACTGGTCCGACGAGGACGAGGACGAAGGCTCGGACGAAGATGAAGACGACTGGTCCGATGAGGACGAGGATGAAGGCTCGGACGAAGATGAAGACGACTGGTCCGATGAGGACGAGGATGAAGGCTCGGGCCAAGACGAGGAAGTTCTCAGCATCACGATGAATTTTGAAACCGAAGAGGTCACCATCACCTACGTTGATGAGAACGGAGACGAGCAGACAGAAACCGTTGACGCAGACGATTTCCATTCAATCCTTGAAGAGTGGTTCGAAGAGGACGAAGAATCTGAAGACAAGGAAGATGAAGCTGCTCGGGACAACGAGTCAGCGGACTCCGAGGATGAACGCTGAGAGAAACCATTGAAGTGAAGCAATGAGCGACCAGCGAATTGGGATTGGCATGAAAACGACACGGTACGGCACCCTTGCGATTCTCATCGCCGTGTTGTTGATTCCGTGCCTGAGCGCTGTCACCGCATCATCCAATTCAGATCATCCTTCAATGGAGGATGAAACGGTGTTCTTGACCGATTGTGAGGTTGATGGGGCAGCGAAGTACAGCTTGCTTCACAATGTACCGCCAGAGTGGGTCAACATCCCTGAAGATTCCCTTTGGGATGAACATGAAGAGCTCATCTTCGCCTTTTCACCAACCAACGTCAATCTCATTGATGTCGAATGGTACGATGATGAAACTCGAATGTCGGAACAATGGACGGTCGAGTGGCAACACCCACTGGCACCGGATGGAATCGAAAACGCCACCGTCTTTTGCGAACCCGTGTACAGGACCAACGAAAGTCAGTTTGAAATCGTCGATGATGAACCGTTGTTGATCTTGAACAACTCCAACAGCCGCAACCGTTTGCTCGCTGCATACCTCATGGCCGAAGACGAGGATGTCTTCTTCATGCAAGCAGAGGACGATGAATTCCAAGAATGGAAAGGGCAGAATGCAGACTTGTATTGGCTTGATGATGAGGAGTATGTGTTGGTGGAGGAGGGGGATTTTGCCCAAATTGAAGCTCTCGTACTCACCCCAACCGCCGATGAATTCCAAGTCGTTGACACCAATGATGGTCTCAACGTGACCACTTGGTTGAACACGACGAGCACCCATGCCTTGGTCTACGTGCTGAACGTCTACGACAACGAGGATGGGGAGTTCTTTACCGTTCTCGGCTTAACGCCACAATATCAGCCCGTGAACAAGACGGACGAGCCGTTGGAAAACACAACCGATCGCAGCAGCGAGGACGAAGTTCAGCCAGAATCAACGTTTCAACCGGTTGAATCGGAAAGAACTGGAAGTGCTGGAGAATGGGTCGCCACCTATGGGCCAGCAGTGGCCGCGACGACCTCCGTATCCCTGGTAGCATTGACGTTTGCAAGTTCGGAATCGCTCCGCTATCCAATCTCTCGACGCTGGTGGGCGTTGCTTGGGCTTGTGCTGGCCACGAAACGGAAAACGCAAGACGGTGATTACCAGCGTGGAAAGATCGTTGGTGTCCTCTCGGTGAACCAAGGCATCCATTACTCGGCATTGGTTCAACTGCTTGGCATGGGCAACAATCAAGCGGCCCACCATTTGAGAATCCTTGAGAGTGAAGGGCTCATTTGGCAACGTTCGGATGGTCGCTTCGTTCGATTCTACACCGCCGACATTCCTCATCACTTGGCTCCCGAAGAGCTTCCTACGCCTGAAATCTCACTGGTCGAGGATTCCATCCCCCATCGCATTCTCATGCGACTGGCAGAGATGAGCGAACAACCGAGTAAGACGGTATCCGGACGATGGCTGTCGAAATCGCTGCGAATCTCGCAGCAATTGGTGTCCTACCACGTCAGGGTTCTGGTTAAGCATGAACTGGTGACCAAGCAACGTCAGGGCCTTGGCAATCATCTCGCTATTACAGCAAAGGGGCTTGGCATGTTGGCGGGCAACGATTTCCATTCCGAGAGTTCAACAGAACCGATGCTGGCTCAATTTGCCGACCAGACGGCATCGTCTTCGGATTTCTGAGAAACAACAGAGGATGAGTTGAAATGAAACTGAAACCGTGGATGGTCTCTGTACTTTGCCTCATCATCGCCTTACCGTTGGTGGCCAACAGCGCCTTCTCGGCACCCATTACCACCGCTGATCTCATAGATCCTCATCGCGTGGATGCAGATTGTGCAAATTACGATGAACAAAACGGCACCCATGGAGGTGGACAGGGTGAAGAAGTGGATGAAGGGTTCACCCTCGAGTGTCGTGACCGAGTTCATCGCGTGGATAACAAACTCCACGGCGGATTGAACATCGTTGGCCATATGGTCGGGGGTTCACTGCTGATGCTCAGTGCTCCAATTACATTCAACTCCAATGTTCTTCGGAATCGGAAACGGCTTCATCGAGCTGCTGGCTACACGTTCATCGTAGGCGGGGTCATTGTGGGCGTTGCGGCTATTTTGATGACCGTTATATTCCCGCACCGCTTTTACCCGTTCACCGCTTTTGCCAACCTGCTTTGGAGTGGGTTGTTGCTCGTTGCTCTCGTTCTGGCGCTCAGGGCGGCCGTTCAAAAGAAGTTCAAGGTGCATCGCGCCTGGATGATTCGCGCCTACGCCGTTGCTGCAGGCCCTGCTTTTCATCGATGGTTCTTCTTCCTCCAACCGATCATTGGCGACTTTGGCATTTCCTTGGGTGCTGTCATCGTTGGTGAATTGATTATTCGCAAGATTGGACTTTCAACCCTCCGAGAGATGAACTGGAGTGTGGGGGAGGGTCGCCTGACCCAGAGGAATAGTTAGCAGTACCACTTTCATGGTCATCATCATCTCCCTTCTTACTGGTTGTATCTCTACCAAGAAGTTCCTTGCGTTGCTGATATTCCTCGTTGATCTTTTCATAGTCATGAGAGACACGGAATAGGGCTGCATTCTGGTCAATCCCAATGGACTCAAGCCAAGACTTGTGTGATTCATCGTATGCCTCAAACTCATCTGCAGTAACACGCTTCTGAATTACATTCAATCTCATCATCTTGGTGAGGGCAGCCATGTCTTGCTCAACTTGAGTAAGGCGGTCGTCTAAGCCCAAGTGGTCGCCTTGATACTCAAGGACAATTTGGTTAGCCTTCTGCTGCTTGCGAGTGAGGTCAATGTAGACATTCTCAGTGACTTCGGTATTCTTGTGATCCAGTGCTGGAGAGAAGTGCTCAACCATCTTGTTGTTGTTGTATGCCCAAGTAACCAATGATCTTCTGAAACGGTGAATTCCGTGTCTGCCGTGATGAGCCTCAACACCCGCCTCAGACATCACAACCTTGACAAATGCAGAGAGCCAAGAAGCATCATTGAACAACTTCTCTGGTCGATGACCGAGAATGGCTAGATATTGCTCGTAGGCATCCCAAGTCATGTTATTCATTGGTCGAGTAACTGGTACACCCTTGTTCTCACCCTTCTGAATACGATAAGTGAGATTCTCATAACTGAAATCACTAGGTCTCAAATCCATGATTGAACCTTGACGAAGCGCATATGGAGCTGCAATCTTGAGATAGAGATTACCCATTGCTACTTTGCGTGGTGTAACATAAGAACCCTTGACCTTGATTGGTCTCCCTGCCATGATTTCATCAAGAATTGCCATCAATCGTTCAATTTGACCCGCAGTGATTGTTTCTTGAATCGATTTTTCGGTTGAGCCGTTGGACAGAACATTTTGCTTAGCATTGATGTAGACCGCCACCGATGGAGCTTCAACTCCAATTTCAGATAGAATCGCCTTTCCTGTGTGATAGCGTTGAGAGTTAGTAGAGTACTTTGAACCCCATTGATTATTGGCGATTTGGTCACCAAGTTCCTTGGTGAAATGTGCCATGTTGAGGATATCGTTGATGTCATCCAGACTGTTGAACCCAAGAGCAGTAAATGCAGCCTTGAAACTGTTGATTACAACTCTTCTGCCTCTGAAGGTACTAGGGTTGCGAGTGAGTTTGATCACCTCTAGGTTCTCATCAAGAAGTTCATTCAGAGTTTTTGTTGCCAGAGACATTACTCATCACCTCGCTTTAACACGCCAACCCACTTTGCTGGTTCTGGCTCCTGATTTGCTTGCATGATTTTCCATGCCTTCTCAAAGGGAGTCTCTTCATCTAATTCGAGGTGGCGGTGTTCTGGACACATCCAACCTGTCGCTTTCATTGTAGCATTACCTCCGCCAATTGGCTTCACCTTAGCATAAAGGCGAGTCATTGGGCGGAAACAACACGGACTGATACGTGGCGCTCTTCTGCCTGTCATAATTAGCGGATAACGGTACTCCTTATCAAATGTTCGGAGGTGGTTAACGCAGGTAGTTAACTACCCCCTAGTGGAAAAAGGCTTTACTGAATACAATCAATCGATATTTTTGGCATTCAACTTAGCTTGTTCCAATACTGTGCGGACCGCCCTTTCACATTCTTCAGGAGGGTAGCCGAACTCCTCCAGCAAATCCCGTAGAGCAATTCTAAACTGTGCGCTATGTAACATTAGCGTGGGCGGAGTGATTATCCCCATACATTTTTGCTCGCAGTATTGCGTTTTACCGCACTAAATCGGGTGGCTATTGGTTGATGACGAAGCATCTTTTGGTAGCCAAGAGAGTCTACCAATGCAAGAAGTTCTTGTGCAGCAGGTGAATTGAGATTCACACCTAATCGTTTGAGTTTGAAGCGCAGTGTAATTGACTCAGGTGAAGCAGACAATGCCTCATGCTTCTCAAGGAACATACGGCTTGCAGCCAAGTTGTCCAACTTCCTCCATTCACGACTTCTACTCACCGCTACTCACCTTCTTTCGGGCTTGTTTTGTCTTATTTTCACCGAACAACTGTGAATCCAATTCTGATTGGCTAAGGTATCGGAATGGTCTGCTGAGTACATCAGAAGCCATCCACTCAGAGAATGGATGCTTGCACAATTGTTCATCTGCTACAGACCAATACAGGCTTCGATCATAGTTGAATCTATGAAGTTCATCCTGAGCATCCTTGATTTCCTCAGTCCATTCGCTTCTTTCAACCCTCAGCGCCATCTTGTCCACTCTCTTGACCAAAGGTGCCATCTCAGTATATCGAAGCAAACTAAGATCAATTCCAGCCATACTCTGAGTGGTGAGAATCAATGTCAAACCCAGGTGTGAAATCACTCCAGCGATCCTGTTGATCATCCTGCTTTGGGTCGTTGCTGAATCTCTGCTACTCATGCTTACGGCTGTGTCATCGAGGATGACAATACCGTCTCGGAGAGTTGTCAATTCATTCATAGTAGGGTTACTTGATTTAGAACGAATATGGTCAGGGAGAGCTTCGATGTAAGCATCTGGCACTCCAACGAAGTAGAATGACCTCTGTGTGTGTTTTACAGCCCATTCTACTAATGCTAACATCAACGTGGATTTACCTGCCCTCGCTGAACCCGCAATCGGGATTATACCAGTTCCCAGTGCCTTCTGTTCATAGCATTCAACATTGGGTTCCAAGAGGAGCATTTGGGCTTTCTTCGCAGGGTTCCAATTCATTCAACCACCACCTCAAACTCTCCATCTTGATTCAGCATTTCATCGACATTACTCTGAAGGTTCAATGCATCTTCAATCTCTGTCGGTTGTAAGGAGCCATACAGAATGTTCAACCATCTCTCGGATAATGAACTAACTTGCTTTTCTACCTCAATTCCAATTGATTCCTTTGTGATTCTTTCAGATCTCAAGTGAGTTGAGAATTCCTTCGATAGTTTGTCGAAGGTTGTCAAATTGATGGCTTGGTCGAATTGGGTTAGACCTGCTAATTGTGTCCCAACAGCCTTTCCAGTGAAGGGGTCAAAGTCGGATACAATCAATCGTTGAGTCCCAGATTTGCTGGTGAAGATGAGTGGTTCTCCTTCGATATCCCATCGGTATCGCTTTCCAACTCTGTATTCGGTGAGTTTGCCTCCTCCATGAACTGCCACAACCAATCTTGCATCATCCTTGGCTCGATTCCACAAGAATGGAATGAATAGAATCGAGGAGCCAACAGAGCCTAGAATCCAAACTGGAATTTCAGCGATCCATGTAAATGCATCCATCCAGAGAATTAGGATAACAATTGCAATGAATGCTACTGGATACATAGCGTTGTGAACTAAGTCTGCCCAAGTCCGACCCACCTTGCCTATGCTACCACCTCCTCGCAATGGAAACGATCGGCAATGAAATTCAAGACCTTCCAGAACAGAACTGTGGTGATGAACCAAAGCAGAATTGAGGAGCGAATCACTAACCAGAAATTCGACTCCTCTAGGTCACTGAGACTCAGAGTTATTGGGTCTGGTATGCGATATTGTTCAACACCAGCCGTGAAGTCCCCTGCAGGATATATCGTCAAGTTGGAGAACGTTTGATTCCAACCTTCACCATTCAATTCAATGGTGTTTGTTTCGAGTGGGATTGAGAGTTCAATCCAAACTTCACCTCCAATTCTTGGTCGATTATTGACCACCACCTCAATTACACCACAAGAGGGAGTTGCTCTTACTACCAGGTCAGTTCCAACCAAAGTAGAGTTGTGCATCACCAATGAATAGTGAGCGTATCCATCCTCGACATATGCATACACTAGACAATCATCTGGTGTCGAAGCACTGGCAGCACTTGCTCCGCTTAGGGTGGTGATTGCGGATAATGCCAGAACTACCAGTGCTAAGACTGTGATTTGCTTTCGCTGTTTGAATTCCATATAACCACCCAAGTTCACTTCATGATGATGAAAAAATACTGTAGCCGAGGTCCTTACCCCAATTGAATAGTCCAGAAAGGACTCCAATGATGATTCCAGCTAGCCAATCGCCTAGATCCTCACCATCAACTAACATGTCGGTGAAATTTACAATCGATGTTCCTAGGTTGCCCCAGAAACCTGCTTCATTGAGATAGTACACTGCTCCCCAACAGAGGATGATGACACCTACCGCAATCCCAATTTGAACCCAAAAGAAGAACCCATCTTCATTCTTAGTCATCTCATCGAGCTTCATTTCAGACCACCAATGTTCTCTTTGTTGTCATCAAGTTCCAAATCCATACACCTGATAGGATGTTGATTGAGAGTAAGAATGCATATCCACCTAACCCAAGTTCTCCATTAATGCAAGCCTCAAGGTAGGATAGGCTTGGAGTCCAACCTTGGAGATACCAAGAACTGAATCCTCCAAATGTTCCTCCTGAAATGACCCTGAACCAGAGGTTGTTTGCCATTTTGAATTGAGATAGTAAGGTCAGTCCGAGTAGGCTTACTGCGCCTGTGAGAAGATAGATGGTGACGTATGTGAGTATCACTCGAACCACCTCTTCAACGGGTCCCAATAGCGAGTTGAACCGAGAGCGATTAGCAGAGAGAGAAATGTCAGCAAATATGGACTGACCGTCATGATCAATCCTTCAGTTGCAGCATCAGTGGTGAAAGTCTCAATCTTCAGTTTCCCACTGTTGATTGGTTCATTCGCATAATCATAGCCTGGCACTTCACCTTCGGTGATATTGAAGAGATTGACTCGGACATCACAGAATGGATCACAGTTACCAACCTCACTTCGTAATCTAAGGTGTTCGATACCATTGAGCCTGTGATTGAATGTAATCAACCAGTGGTCATTTCCATTAACGATTTCATACATCCTGTTATTGACTTCTTCACCAGTGAAAATCTCTGTCCCATTGACCGTCAGATTGTATTTGATATTCCAATTCTGGTGACAACTGTTGCAGTAGCCTGTAGAGACTAAGGTGAATTCGAACCGACTTATCGATTCAGATTGATTGACCAATTGATCTGGGATTCTCAATGTATAAACTGCATCATTTGTTGATGTCCAACAGTTGTGAGTCATCGTTTCTGTCAGTGGCGTTCCAACGGTTGTCCAGTTCTTGGATTGCCATGTAGAAGGTGTGTTCATCACAGAACCCAATCTGGTACAATCACCAGCCTCCAACCATTGGTATCCGTTATCATCTTCAGGTGATTGCTTACCAGCGACTTCCTCACCAAATGCGATTGCAAGAGCGACTGATCCACCCATGATGATAGGCATGAGAGTGGTTACCAGAACAATGGCTGCTACACTCAACCCAATTGAACCATATGCAGCCCCATCAGGCTTGTTGTTTGACACAAAACCACCACCCCTCAACCTACGTTTCCATTCTCATTTTCGTCAAATTCAGGACTCATTGGATCACACTCTGGGTCTTGTGAATCGGTCAATCCATCGTTGTCATTGTCGATTCCATCATTGCAGGTTGTGACCTGCGGCATATCCCCGCCATCTGAATCACCAGAGGACTGGTCGGAGAGAGTTGCCCCTGCTCCGAATCCAGCCATCAGGAGGAAAGCAATGAGTAGTCCAATTGCGAAACCATCGTCACGATTCTTCTTCTTTTGAGCCAAGAAATCACCTCAATCAGAGGCTCTTCTTGACACCAGCAAGGGAAGCTCCTGCTGCAACTGCGGAGGATGTGACGAAGAGTGCTTCAGCATTATTGAAATCGCTGTTAGCGTTCCAATCCCAAGTACCGTCAAAGACTGAAGTGATTGTATCACCAGCAGCCATGATTGCGATACCAGCAACAAGCATTGGATACCACTTGACGAATTCTCTGGCAATCTTTGGGTCCTTGCTGGAGACAGTGACTACACCCAAACCAACAAGGATGTTCATGATGGCACCTGCCATCACAACTCTATCCGTGATATTGATCTTCACCTCCTTAGTGGTGGATGTCGCAGGAGTGACTCCATAGGTTGCGTTCGTTTCTGAGTTCACATCTTCCGGACTGAAGATAACTGTGAATGATTCTCTGGCACCAACTGAACCGATCATCGCTGCTGAGGCGATGAATAATCCAATCAATGCGATGCTGGCGATTTGATGCTTGATAGTGCTGTTAGACATATCGTTCAAGTTATCTGCATTGGCGCTTGGGTTATCAAGAAACTACCTATGAGGTAGTCATCAACACAGATGGTTATTCCCTTAAGGGAATAACATCTACGATTCTTCATTAACAGGACCAACTGGATCAAAGCAGCCAATTATAGGTGGCGTAAGGAGTAACTTCCACCTGGGTTTCACATGAATCTGGGTAATCGCAATCATTTCCATCATAGTCAAATTGATACCAAGTAATATGTTCAATGTATCCATCCTGTTCAGCTCCGAAGACTGTAATGATCCAGGTCCCTTCAGCGACATCCCCTATGTAATCGGAGTTTGAAACAAGATCATCCCCTTCCTGATTTGTATCTACAATAACTTCTGATGTGGAGTAATCATACCCATTTAGAAAAATCATTGATGTGGAGTACCAACTCGTTGTCGTAGGTCTTTCAAAATGTAATGTCAATCCATCCCAATCTTTTGTCATTGATACGTTAACTATTTGTTGGTGATTACCAGAAACTAATGGGATTTGGAGGACAACCTCCTGAACATATGGATTATCCTCTCCTTGATCGTACAACGAGCATCTAATAGATGAATTATGTAAAACCTTGCTGAATTGGAAATAGACAGGATCTCTTCCTGTAATAATTGTAGATCCGTAAGCATTGTGTGGCAAATTATCCTCATCATAATTTTCGGGGTCAAAGGTATCTAGATCAATCTCGCCTGGAAACGGCTTGTACAGTGATTCTACCAGAGGTTTGTAACTCGGATTCAAACGATTTCCATATTCAGCTCCAGATGGAGAGCAGGATAGAATTGTCTTTCCTAGCGGTGTATCATGAACAGTGATGTTGAAGTGATTCATGGAGGTCTCTTTCACAGTAAACCATTCACCTTCGCTGGGATCATCATTCTCATTAGAATCAGGTTCATCGTTGTCAAAGAAGGTCAAGGATAAACTTCCAACCCAAGCAATTGACGACAAAAAAATGCATAAAATGATAATTGAGCCTGCTTTTCGAAGTGATACTTGGAATAGTCCCATCTCGTTCATGTAGAATCCTAACTCCATCATGTTGAAATGTATTCCTGTTTCCTGAGCACTTGCACAGGAATCACAAACAGGAACTCAAACCCAATTGATGATGATTAACTGATAACAGGATCCATATACGGTACAGGATGGTCCAAATGCTTGATCATGCCTACTATCAACAACTTGCCATCCAATCCCTTGTCCATTTTGATCATAGTATGCATTTTGCTCATGGACATTTAGCATGACAGACCCATATGATCTAAAATACTCTTGGCTGATTGTTGTAGAGGGTGGTTGGATTACAATTTGAAGTTCTGGGTCAGTAACGGCTGGTTCAGGAGGAGAAGGAGATGTGCAAAACCCTCCATTTTTATCGTCAATCACTGTACGACTCACAGTTTGAGATCTACCTGAGTCATTCGGATTTTCAAGAATAAACTCAAATTCAACATCATAGTTAAAACCATTATCACAGGCAGGAATGTAATTATCAGTATGGTCCCAATTGACAATAAATACTGCTTGAGAGCTCCTGCTTACAGTCATTACAATTGCTGACGAAGGTGGAGAAGGACCCTTCATATTTGCAGTCAGCACTTGTGTGTCCCAATCAATATTTTGACCGGTGTTGGACACTTCTAGATTACCCATGGTTTGTTGATTGGAGTACATTTGAACAGTCCTCAGCAATAAACCTCCAGCATAGATTAGGCAAATAGTTCGAGTCTTTGAAGGGTCATTTGGATCCAAGGTGACAACTACTTTGAGGAAATCACCCTCAGTAGGATCCAATTGAGAAAGATCCACTGGATTGGTTAAATCCACATTGGAAAGAACGGCTGTATTACCGTTCATCTTGTTCTCAAATAATCTTTAAGTTCATCATTTTCACATAAGCTGGCATCAACTTGACCATAACCTGCTACTGTTGCGGTGTCTTGCTTCTGAATCGTTTTGATGAATTCAATTTGAACTGTTACATCAAAAGTC
>Ga0206125_10001611_pt1 | contig 25917 bp, 21 predicted proteins | sample Helgoland_Spring_4_FD_148598 | JGI IMG/M metagenome (GOLD analysis project Ga0206125, IMG submission 148598) | Pelagic subsurface seawater microbial communities from Kabeltonne, Helgoland, North Sea - Helgoland_Spring_Bloom_20160331_1 | ecosystem: Environmental > Aquatic > Marine > Epipelagic ... | reverse complement strand
AGATATGGAAAAACGGCTTGCGCTCTTTGAGGTTGAGCATTGCAGCTATCTGTTTTTTGCCGCGATTTTGCAGCAGGTAGTCAAACAGTCGCGGCTGTTTTTCCTTGATCAGCTTGGCCATGGCAATGGTTGCCGTCACATCCGATAGCGCATCGTGAGCGGCTTCGTGGGCCAGACCATTGGCGGCGGTGAGATCTTCGAGCTTAAAACTCGGACGGCCGGGCTCATGGTCTGGCCACTCTATACCCTCTGGTCGCAACGCTCGGGTAAGGCGCATCATATCGATAACATCCCAGCGCGAATTGCCGTTTTTCCACTCGCGCTGATAGGGGTCATAGAAGTTTCTATACAGGGTGTAACGGGAAACTTCATCGTCAAAACGAATGCTGTTATAACCGACACCGCAGGTTTTAGGCTGTGAAAGTTGCTGGTGAATTGCCTGAATAAATTGCGGCTCGGGAAGCCCCTCTCGCTGGGCCAGTTGCGGGGTAATACCGGTGATCAAACAGGCCTGGGGGGCGGGAAGAATATCCGCTTGGGGCTGACAGTAAATTACCAGCGGCTCACCAATCGGATTGAGATTAAAGTCGGTGCGCAGCCCGGCAAACTGGCTGGGCCTGTCGACAGCGGGATTGACCCCAAAGGTCTCATAATCATGCCAATAGAATGTGTTTTCCATTTCCCGCTCTCCTAACTGCAATTAAAACAAGCCTTCAAAACAAGCATAAAAAAAACGGCGCCTACTGGTGAGTAAAGCGCCGTTTTGATACTGCTTGCAAAGCTATCTTTAGTCAAACAAAAGCTCAGCCAAACTTATTCCATCTTAAAAAGAATAGACTTCAGAGAAAGATAGCTCGCCAACCACACGGCGGTTGCGCGCACGGCCTTCATCAGAAGCATTGCTTGCGACTGGCTGAGTCTCACCGTAACCCATGGCTGAAACGCGCTCAGCGGGGATACCGTAATCACTGACCAGCTTGGCTTTAACAGCCTTGGCACGACGGTCAGACAGGCTCATATTGTAGTCATCCGAACCACGGCTATCGGTGTGGCCTTCAAGAACCAGATCAATATCTTCATGGGCTTTCATGGCTGCGGCAATCGCATCCAGTTGATCGCCATAAATTGCCAGAACAACATCTTTGTTAAATTCAAATTCAACGTTCAGGCGTACAGTAATTGTACGAACCTCAGGTTCTGGGGCCGGCTCGGGCTCTGCAACTACCGGCGCTGCCACGACTGGTGCAGGCGCAGAAGCAGGCGCTGATTTTTTACCGAACAGCTTGTTTAAGGAAATCTGAAAACCATAGTCCTGGGCATCATTATCATCCAGGTCAGCCATTCCACGGATATCCGCACGCACTTCCATGGCACCATCAAGCTGCGTACCCAGACCCAAACCGAACATCATCTGGTCTGACTTATCATCATGTCCAGGTACCAGATTACTGGTGTCATCAAAATCGTACTGATTAAAGCCACCGAGCAGATAAGGACGCCAGTTGGCGGAATCATCACCAAGCCATACCAGCGCATTTAATGAGGTAACAGAAAAATCATCGTAGCCTGCATTGGCGCCGTAGCCCAACTCAATGGCGATATTGTCAGTAAGATACTTACCAGCCTGAACACCTATGGTTGCGGCTTTGTGATCTCCACTAACAGCTCGATCACTGTCCAGATCGTAATGGCCGGCAGTAGCACCCAGATACCATTGATCATTTGCAAAAGAAGCTCCGGCAATAGCGAAAGCAACGGCTCCAACAATTAAATTAATGCGTTTCATAATTATTATTCCTTTTAAAAATTACGCTCCCCCGAGGAGCCAGTTTGATACTACACATTTTGATGATATTTATTCAAACAGCGCTCAGCCTGCTCTCTGCACTGCATTTATTTCAATCAACCTACTTAATTTAGCCTAGTTTCAGGGTTTTTTCTTCAATTTTTGCCTGCCAGATTTGCGGGCCAATTCTATGCACTGATTCACCCTGAGTATCCACAGCGACGGTGACCGGCATATCGTTCACCTCAAACTCGTAAATAGCTTCCATTCCCAGTTCCGGGAAGGCGACAACCTTAGCATGAGTTATAGCCTTGGACACCAAATACGCTGCCCCGCCAACGGCAATAAGATAGACAGCCTGATTATCTTTAATCGCGTCTATACCAATTTGACCGCGCTCAGCTTTGCCGATCATCCCCATAAGGCCGGTCTGCTCGAGCATGGTGCGAGTAAACTTATCCATTCGTGTTGCTGTGGTTGGACCCGCGGGGCCAACCGCTTCTCCAGCAACCGGGTCTACCGGGCCGACGTAGTAAATAAAGCGCCCGGTTAAGTCCACCGGCAACTGTTCGCCACTCGCCAGTATTTCGGTCATCTTTTTATGTGCGGCATCGCGGCCAGTCAACATTTTTCCCGATAGCAGCAATGTGTCACCGGGCTTCCAATCGGCAATATCCTGCTGGGTCACTGTATCCAGATTGACCCGTCGAACCGACTCATCCGCTTCCCAGGTTATCTCAGGCCAGTCTTCCAGATTTGGTGGATCCAGCTGCGCTGGTCCCGAGCCATCGAGCACAAAGTGCGCATGACGGGTTGCCGCACAGTTGGGAATAATGGCTACTGCTTTGTTGGCCGCATGGGAGGGATAGTCTTTAATTTTGATATCCAGCACGGTGGTTAAACCACCCAGACCCTGGGCGCCTATACCCAGCGCATTGACCTTTTCAAACAGTTCGAGACGCAGTTCTTCGTTGCGATTCTCGGCACCTTTGGCCTGTAGTTCATTGATATCAATATGATCGAGCAGTGCTTCCTTGGCCATAATCATAGCTTTTTCAGCGGTGCCACCAATACCAATACCGAGAATGCCCGGCGGGCACCAGCCGGCACCCATGGTCGGCACCATTTTTAACACCCAGTCGACAACGGAGTCGGATGGGTTGAGCATAGCAAATTTTGATTTCGCCTCGGAGCCACCGCCCTTTGCGGCTACATCGATGGAAACTGTATTGCCGGGGACGATTTCGTAGTGAATAACTGCCGGTGTGTTGTCACCGGTATTTTTGCGCTCGCCATCCGGGTCGGCGAGTATTGAGGCGCGCAAGATATTATCCGGGTGGGTGTAGGCACGACGCACACCTTCATTGACCATATCAGTGAGGCTCATCTCGGCCTGCCACTGCACATCCATACCAACGCGCACAAACACTGTAACTATGCCCGTGTCCTGACAGATCGGTCGATGACCCATGGCGCACATCCGCGAGTTGACCAATATCTGTGCCATGGCATCTTTGGCTGCTTTAGATTCTTCGCGATCATAGGCGGCCTTGACCGCCTGGATAAAATCTACCGGGTGATAATAGGAAATATACTGCAGTGCATCTGCAACACTTTCGATTACATCTTCTTGGCGAATAATTGTCATTAGAGTTGATCTGTTCCAGTTGATGTGACGCTTGCCGGAACTGCAGTTATTGGCTCCGGGGTCTGAATAGCCGCCTGAGGTTTATTCTCAAGGTTATAAATTTTCTGATTGGTCTGGCGGCGGAATGCATCCATTGATTCAATTGCCTCGGCATTGCTCTTTAGCTGCCGATCGATTTTATTCAGTGCTGCCTCAAGGCTGGCAATCTTGTCAGACTGGTTGCGAGCGGCTGTATTGATACCGTCGATATCAGCGGTAATCGCCAGATAGTTGCCACTGAGGTTGGTCAGACTGCGATTCTCTTTATCAACCCGCGAGCTGAGATCGGTCACAGACTTTTCAATAGCCGTGCGTTTGGTGGCCAAAAAGGCGATATCTTTTTTATTTTTATCAATTTTGCCCTTGTTGATGTCATTGGTAACACCCCAGAGCTTTTTGATCTCTGCCCAATGTCTCTCCAGTGACTCACCCTGCTTGCTGATTTTTAACTGCAGCGCGGCACCGGACTGGCTCATGGATTCATCGGTACTGCTGAGACGCGACTCGAGCGCATCGAAGCGCTGCTGGAGGTCAGCGTGATTTTTGGAGAGGTTGTCGAACTGCAGCCAGCCAAATCCAGCCCCTGCCAACAGGCCAATAAATAAAACGGCGATCAACAGCTTCCAAAAACCACCTGATGAGTCGCCGGAGCCATTTGAGGATGATTTTCTGTTATCAGATTTGGAAGTGTTATTTTTGCCAGAGGATGCAGCAGAGTTGGACGTGCGTCCAATCATATCGTCCCGCTCTGGGACTATGGGGTTTATACGGTTTTTATCCGCAGTCATTTTAAAATCCTGTTTTAGGGAGCTGTACTGAATTTATTATACGCCAATTAGGATAGTCCTCCATCCCGAAATGACGAGTTATTTAACGCAGCCTATAGATTTTTCACAGGCACAAAAAAGCCGACACGAGGTCGGCTTTTTCAAACTACTGTAACGCGCTTTTTTAAACCAGCCCAAAGCTGGTTATTAAAGCCGCCCGCGGCCGCTTGTTATAAATAATTCAGAACAGCAACCATAACAGCAGTCAGGCCAAGGCTTGAGTGAATCACGCCCTTAACAGTGGTCATTGGACCCTGTTTGCCGACCAGTGCATTGACTTCCAGCAGTGCAACAATAACCAGCATAACGATCAAGCCAGTACCGCCAACTGCAGTGCCATAGCCGTGACCAGGGTAGTGCGCGCCAGCTAGCATGCCGAGAGCCATAGGTGCAGAGAACAGCACGTTAGTACGTGAAGCTAGCAGTGCTTTACCAGCCGCGGCTGCTTTATCGCCACCCTCAACAAGGCCCAGTGCAATTTTCTGTGCTGGCCAGATTACCGTCCAGACATTCAGGAACATCAGCGTACCCATTGCAGCACCAACAACAATATAGTTGTTCAGCTGACCGAGGCCGGTAGCAACGTGCAGCAGATACAAACCAGTTATAAAAGTGAACATGGCGCCCCAGCGGAACCACCAGAGTGCGCTTGGTGCCAGCTTGGCTTTAGCATCTGAGAGTGCTTCAGGAGTTGCAGACTTAAAGTAACCGCCCTGGATGAAGTTAAAGTAGTAAAGCATACCGATCCAGGTAATACCGAACAGCAAATGCCCCCAACGGACTAGAAAATCAAAAAACTCAACGCTCATAGCAAACTCCTATTATCTTTTTATATTGATTGGCGTGGCCCCTAGGGGCTACTAATTTGATAAAGGTCAATTGTTCGGCAATACAGACTAAATAGCAATCACCTTTACTCTGCTTGGGGCTTTTTTTTGAGGATCGGGTGTATTTGTTGGGGATTGGGAGGGATATCCCTCGTCGCTGCGTTCTGTCGGGATGATATTTAAAGAAGATCGTCATACTAGCCCAGGCCAGTATCTAGTGATCTGATGGAGGTCCCAGCATTCGCTGGGATGACGGTGGTTTCTTTCGTCATGCTGAACGTGCGTGTGATATCTATAATCACTCCGCTATTGAGGCTTACCTACCCTAACCCCTTTCAAAACCGTGGCCAGCAGGGATGCTGGCCTCGAGACTACAGGGATGTATTCACGGCGTGTTTTGAAAGGGGTTAGGGTAGGTAAGCCGGTTCAGCGCTCCAAACCAAAAGATCCCTCGTCGCTTCGCTCTGTCGCGATGACATTTAAAGAAAGCCATCATCCCAGCATAGGCTTGAATCTGTCTGCAAGGTCACAGAGATACTGGCCTTCGCCAGCATGACAACTTCGTTGTCACTTAACCAGCCAAAAAAAAGCCCCGCAACCAGTGCGGGGCTCAATGTCACAGAGACAGCAATTACATCATGCCGCCCATGCCACCCATACCGCCCATGCCACCCATATCTGGCATAGCAGGTGCAGCACCTTCAGCAGCAGGTGCATCGGCAACCATAGCTTCAGTGGTGATCATCAGACCAGCAATAGAAGCCGCCGCCTGAAGTGCTGTACGAGCTACCTTAGCTGGATCGAGAATACCCATTTCGATCATATCGCCGTACTCACTAGTCGCAGCGTTGTAACCGAAGTTACCTTTACCCGCCTTGATCTTATCGACAACTACAGAGCCTTCACCGCCAGCATTCTCGACGATTTGACGCAGAGGTGCTTCCATCGCGCGAAGCGCAATTCCGACACCAACTGTCTGATCATTGTTGTCGCCTTCAAGGTCGGCAATCTTTTGCAATACACGAACCAGAGCAACACCGCCACCAGGTACCACGCCCTCTTCAACCGCTGCACGAGTTGCGTGCAGTGCATCTTCAACGCGGGCTTTCTTCTCTTTCATTTCCATTTCAGTGGTTGCACCAACCTTGATCACTGCAACACCGCCGGCCAGCTTGGCAACGCGCTCTTGAAGTTTTTCACGGTCGTACTCTGAATTACTGTCTTCGATCTGTGCACGAATTTGATTAACGCGAGCTTCGATAGCTTTTGGATCGCCGGCACCATCAACAATAGTTGTAGCTTCTTTGCTCATGGTTACGCGCTTGGCTGTACCCAGATGATCAAGAGTTGCTGTCTCGAGATCGAGGCCAACTTCTTCAGAGATCACAGTACCGCCAGTCAGAATGGCGATATCTTCAAGCATGGCTTTGCGACGATCACCAAAACCCGGTGCCTTACAGGCAGCAACTTTAACGATACCGCGCAGGTTGTTTACAACCAGAGTCGCCAGCGCTTCGCCTTCAACATCTTCGGCAATAATCATCAGCGGCTTGCCCGCTTTGGCAACGTTTTCCAGCAGCGGCAACAGCTCACGGATATTCGAGATCTTTTTATCAACCAGCAGAATAAATGGACTCTCCTGCTCGGCGCTCATAGCTTCTTGGTTATTGATAAAGTAGGGAGACAGGTAGCCGCGATCAAACTGCATACCTTCAACGACGTCGAGTTCATTTTCCAGACCAGAACCTTCTTCAACTGTGATAACGCCCTCTTTACCGACCTTATCCATCGCCTCGGCAATGATGTCACCAATATGTGAATCACTGTTCGCTGAGATAGTACCGACCTGAGCCACTTCTTTTGACTCGGAACAGGGCTTGGCAATATCGGCGATCTCGGCAACCGCTGCAACAACAGCCTTGTCGATACCGCGCTTTAAATCCATTGGGTTCATGCCTGCAGCGACCGACTTGAGGCCTTCGATAATAATCGACTGCGCCAGTACTGTGGCTGTTGTGGTGCCGTCACCTGCATCATCAGATGCTTTAGAGGCGACTTCCTTAACCATCTGGGCACCCATATTTTCAAACTTGTCGCTGAGTTCGATCTCTTTAGCGACAGAAACACCATCCTTAGTCACGGTGGGAGCGCCAAATGATCTCTCAAGCACCACGTTGCGGCCTTTAGGGCCCAGAGTAACTTTTACTGCGTTGGCAAGAGTATTTACACCTTCCAACATACCTTGACGAGCAGTGCCGCCAAATTTAACTTCTTTTGCTGACATGATTATTTCCTTTCAAAAATCTGGTTATCACAAAAATTCTTTTTAAATCTGATGCGGTTTAGGCTTCAACTACAGCCTTGATATCAGTTTCACTGAGGATGATTAACTCTTCACCGTCGACATCAATCGTGTCCTGTCCGGCATATTTGCCAAACACAACGGTATCACCGACCTTTACGTCAACCGGACGCAGGTCACCGTTATCGAGAATGCGGCCGCTACCCACAGCAATAACTTCGCCCTGATTGGGCTTTTCCTGGGCTGAGCCGGGCAGCAAGATGCCACCAGCAGTTTTTGCTTCTTCTTCCTCGCGACGAACGATTACTCGGTCGTGTAATGGGCGAATCTTCATATTTCGTATCTCCGGTTAATCTATCTAAAATTTTCGAGCATTCTTGCGGATTCCCGCAGCTGCACTTTATATGGTGGTGCCGTAATTCTTTTTCAAGGGATTAGGGCAGTTTTTTGTTACCTGTCTTTTAACTCTCCCTGTTCTCTACATTTGTGTTGCTCCTTTTAAATCAAACCGTCTATTTAAACTCTCAATCTATTCATCCCAGGACTCACCCTCAATTACATCTCTGCCATCCTTACGTCGACTGGCAGAGCCGGAGGTATTAAATCTTTCACCCTGTCTATTTGTAGATACGCTGGCAACCACCATCCTACTCAGTACAAATTGCGCAATAATTCGTCGAATAGGTGGAATTAAGCCAGAAAATCCAACTAGATCAGTTACAAAGCCAGGTGTTAGCAACAGAGCACCGCAAACCGCGAGGATAATCCCCTCGGCAATCTCCTGAGCTGGCAGCTGGCCCTCTTCAAACTTGCGACGGCCGCGCCACAATGTTTCAAAGCCCTGAGCACGCAGCAGGTTGACGCCTATAAATGCGGTTAACAGCACCAAGCTAATAGTAGGCAGTGCGCCGAGATAGCCGCCAACGGTAATCAGCAGCCACATCTCCAGTACTGGGGTAATTACAAAGATTAAAAACAGGTAGCGCACAGTCAGTTTCTCTTTCAACAGTTTCTCTTGAGTTACTAGATTGGGGTGGTTTTGACTATTTCAACAGCAGACTGAATAGCGTAGTCTTACGCCATGAAAAATAATGGCTTACACAGGCCTGCTGGGGAAGAAACTTGCATAGAGCAGCCTAATCCAGAAGAAAGAGTGTATATGGTTTTGGCAGCCGTGCCCTCAGGCACCGTTGTAACCTATGGACAGGTAGCTGAGCTAGCTGGATTGCCAAGAGCGGCGAGAATGGTCGGGCGAATTCTCGGCAAGCTGCCCAAGGCAACCCAATTACCCTGGCACAGAGTGGTAAACGCTGCGGGAAAAATTAGCCTTGCAGAGGATAGCCCGAGTTTTAAAGTGCAAAAAGCGCGACTTCAGGAAGAGGGCGTGGTGTTAAACAAGAATCGCGTCAGCCTAAAAAAATTTAACTGGCAGCCATAAAATTTTGCCTATTTGAGAATTCCAGGGATTCCAATGAACTCAGCAACCATAAGGCAGGCGCTTCTAAACCGGCGCATGCTGATCTGTATCTTTACCGGCTTTGCCTCGGGTATGCCGCTGTATCTGCTGATCTCACTGGTACCCGCATGGCTGCGTACCGAGGGTGTTGGCCTTAAGGAAATTGGTTTCTTTGCTTTAATAGGCCTGCCCTACACCTGGAAATTTCTCTGGTCGCCGCTGCTCGACCGCTATCAGCTCTCGTTGTTTTCTCATAAATTTGGCCTGCGTCGCAGCTGGATGTTTGCCACCCAGATTTTACTCTTTGCCGCGATTGCCTCTCTGGGATTTTTTGACCCAAACACAGAGATATGGAGTATCGCCTGGCTGTGTCTGGCAATCGCTTTTCTCAGCGCCACCCAAGATATAGTTCTCGATGCCTATCGCCGACAGATTCTGCCGGACCAGGAATTAGGTCTGGGCAATTCGATTCATGTAAATGCCTACCGTATTGCCGGACTGGTGCCGGGGTCACTGTCACTGATACTGGCGGATACCCTGCCCTGGCAGCAGGTGTTCTTTATCACTGCAGCCTTTATGTTCGTCGGTATAGCCCTAACTATAAGCATTACAGAACCCAGAGCTCATGATCGTCACCCGACCACATTGCAGCAAGCGATAGTTGAGCCCTTTGAAGAATTCTTTAGCCGCCAGGGCATAAAGCAGGCGGCGCTGATACTGGCATTTATGCTGCTCTACAAACTTGGCGACAGTATGGCCACTGCACTGGCGACGCCGTTTTATCTGGATCTTGGCTTTAGCATGACCCAGATCGGCCTTATCGCAAAGCATGCGGCGCTGTGGCCCATGATTTTCGGCGGCATTCTCGGCGGTATCCTGATGCTTAAAATCGGTATTAATCGCGCCCTGTGGCTATTTGGATTGGTGCAGATTATCTCTATTCTCGGCTTTGCAGTTCTCGCCCGTGTCGGCGAAGGCCTGTGGTTGCTGGGTCTGGTTATCAGCTTTGAATATTTGGGCGTTGGTCTTGGCACCGCTGCCTTTGTGGCGTTTATCGCACGTACGACCCACCCCGCCTTTGCCGCCACGCAATTTGCACTGTTTACCGCACTAACCGCCGTGCCGCGGACAGTGGCAAGCTCGGTGACCGGGATTATTGTTGAAGGAGTAGGCTGGGAGAACTTTTTCTACCTGTGCACTGCACTGGCGATTCCGGGTATGTTATTGCTGTTTAAAGTCGCGCCTTGGAATGATCGCCAGAACAACACAAGCATGCAAAACTAATGCGAGAGTTGAATTAGCTCAACATCACCAATAGAGCAATCACCACCAACCAACCCATCATTGCGCGAGTAAATAGCGCTACCATCTCGCCGATTAGTGCCAATCCAGCTGCTGCATTTTCAGGGCTCACAATATCACTCGCAGTATTTTCCTGAGGTTGCTGAATATCACCCAGCGCGCCAGTAACACAGCGTCGCAGCAAGTCTGCGGTTGAGGTTCGCGGACATAAAACTAATTCTTTAAGGGGCGCGGTCGCATGGGCAAAGCTGCCGACCAAACCCAGAGTTAGGGCTAAAAAGCGCACAGGAATCCACTCTAACAACCAGAGAGCAGTATTGGCTTTTTCATCGCAATCTGATTGAACCTCGGCAACAGCAGTTTCTTCTGTATCCGCCTGATTATCATCGCCCAGCTCTTCAAGCGCCTGCTTATCTTCACCAAGGGCCATATCACCGTGCAGGGCAAGCAGACGATAGGCCAGTGCCGCCGGTGCACCGAGCAGAAAAAACCAGAAGACAGCGGCAAATCTGCGTTCAAAAATCCTGTAGGGCAATGCCGCAATCAACTCCTGATAGAGATCGCTGGAATTTTCCGCACTGCTGCTGCGGTGGGCAATATTGAATACCGCGGCATCATGATAGGCCGCCTGCAGATCATTGCGTTCAATATCTGACTTCAACAATTCAATTTGCGCACTGATATCACCGCGACCAAAGCTGTAGAGCAACACCCCCAGTTCCAGTATAAAAACCAGCAAGCCGTAACCACTGTTACTCAACTGGAGAATAATTAAATAGAGAACAATCACTGGTATCAGCACAAATGCCATCAATTTGAGAAGCGCAGAACTCTCCAGCATCGACAGCTCGGATAATTTACTGTGCCATTTTTGCACCCATGCATCACGCTGGATAAACGCCAACTGGCCATAGCTTTCAAGCGCTATGATCGCCACTAGAACAATTAAAAAATGCACTGCACACCTCTATGATTTCTCAGGTAAATATTAATCTAACATCTGCTTGTAACGGTCCCAGTTAAACGCCTCACCGGGATCGGTTTTTCGCCCTGGGGCTATATGACTGTGACCCACAATTCTCTCCGGGGTAATCCGCGGATACTTGGCGCAGATTACACTGGTAACCGATGCCAGCACCTCGTATTGACGATCAGTGTAAGCAATATCGTCCGCGCCCTCCATTTCAATTCCAATGGAGAAGTCATTACAGTTTTCGCGGCTGTCGAATTGTGAGACCCCAGCATGCCATGCGCGCGCAGTAAAAGGGGCAAACTGAGTAATATTTCCCAGACGGTCAATCAACAGATGGGAGGAGACTTTAAGGTTGCAGATCTCGGCAAAATACTTATCCGCCTCCACATCCAGGCAGTTAGTAAAAAACTGCTCAATATAGCCGCCGCCAAATTGATTGGGTGGCAAACTGATATTGTGAATAACCAACAGACTGATATCAGCTATATCTGGCCGACAATCAGTATTTGGAGAGGGAACCTCAGAGGCCGGAATCAACCAACCATTTTTTATCTGCATTAGGGTATCTGCTAACTCGCAACAGGCAACCCTTTGATTTGAGTGATCGCCTGCTTGATGGCTTTATCGAACAGGTGGGAATTATCCAGCACCGAAACCTTGCCGTCCATTAATTCCAGCGCTAAACGCGCCCTGTCACGCTCGGCAATAAGCTTACCCTTATTATCGACAAATACATACTTCCAGGATGGCCCGACAATACCGGCAAGCTTGCCGCGTTTATGAGCCTTTATATCAGTGCCCAATTCAATCCAGCAGCCCTTCTGCAGCGCCATCAAAATTCGCTGAGCACTGCTATCCAGGCTTTCAGCATCACGCACCGCTTGCGAAATATTTTTACCCGGCAACTCGGCTTTTACCGCCGACACCAAAATACGCTTTATCTCCTCTACCATCGCCTGCTCGGCTAACTTATCAGCCTCAGCCCCGGCTGTGTTTGTAGAGGTATTTTCAGAAGAGCCTCCAGCCCCGTTTTTAGAAGTGCTTTCAGAAAAACCTTTAGAAGAGCCTTTAGAAGAGCCTTTAGAAGAGCCTTTAGCCAACTTTTTTGCTCTTCTTATATTGGCAGCAGGAGAAATCTCGGATACCACTGCTGACTGCACCGTCGGTGGCTCGGCAATGCCCAGTACCTGACTCAACTGCTTAACCTGCAGTGCACGCTGCGCCATATCGACAGAGATATGCCCAAGCCGGGCATCTATATGAGCAAGTAACTCATGGCGATATTTAATATCAGCCTCCGTCGGACTGCGGCGTGCCAGATGCACTAAATTTTCCAGTATTTTAATCGCCACCAGCCAGTCACTGCCCGCCTCACCAGAGCGCAGATGAGCCATATGCATCACCATGCACCAGCTGTGCTGAATAAAATCGACCACCGTTTCTGAGAGTTTTTTGCCGACAATCCGCCGAGTAATTTCCTCCTCGACCCGAGTGCGCGCCCAATTAACTTTTTCCTGAGCGGCAATCTGCTCCAACTCTCGCACCTCGGCAGCCGAGGTGACACGTTTGTCGCGATCGACAATCGCCATAAACTCAGAGAGCATCCCCGGCAGGTTCTGCTCATCGAATGACTCGCCAGCCATAGACTCGGAGAGCTTTAACATCTGCTGGTAAATCTGGTTATCCTCACAGTCGCCCTGCTCCAGGCCAATGGCATATTTGGCCATCTCATTAAACAGGCGACGAATAGGATGGTTCTCCTGCTCGAGAATCAGTGGTTTTTTAAGCGCCATCTTTAACATCGGCAGCTCGCAGCGATTAATCACCTGCTGCACCTCTGGCGCCACCACCATCGACTGGCCAAAGCTGGAAAATATATTCTCCACCACCTGAAAAAGACTCAGATCATTGCGGTGCAGGCGAGTGCCGTTATCCCCCGCCTCCAACTGCTTTATCGCTGCGGCCAATTCGCGGGTAATCTGCCCATTGCTTAACAGCTCCGTGCGGTTGGCGATCAGCTCATTCATATGCTTATTAATTTCAGCGAGCAGTTGTGGCTTATCCATACAGGGTTTCGACGACTTACCCTGCCTGGACTGCTGTTGGGAATGGCCTTTATCGATCGCCGCATTATCAGCTGAAGCGGTATCTGTAGAAGAGGTGACGGACTTAGAGACAGACTTAGAGACAGTCTCTGAGTCTGACTCAGCTGCAGCCTCAGCCTGCTCCAGCATAGAGGTTATTTTAGCCAAAAGCTCAGTTTGCACCCGGGTATTGCCAAGCTCAGAGGCCTCGTTTTTCTCGTTATCAGCATAGTTGGCAACGGCTTCACTAACCTGATCTATTTCAATAGCGACTTTGTCCTGATCTGTACCTGTCTGCTGCTCTGGTTTTTCAACAGATACCCGCTGCTCTGCATCTTCCTCTACATCTACCTCTGCATCTTCCTCTGCTGGTTCCGATTCGGATTCAACAGTATCAGCGACAGGAGAAAATCCAGCATCCTCAAGCAACTGGTTAGCCACCCCGAGCATCTCTCCATAACCCCTGTCAAAGCAACTTAGATCAAACATCTGAATCAATTCCAGCTGCACTTCAACAGCAATCATATCCTCATCAATGGCAGCGACAAATGCCTCCAAAATAGCATCTGGTGACATTGGCAGAGTTTTAATTGGCGCCGTATTATCCAGCAGAGACTTCAATCGCCCCTCGAATTGATGAAGCGCACTGCGCAACTCTTCGCGGACACGGCTGGAACAGTTATCCAGGGCAATCATAACTTCAAGATCTTCATGACCGAGCAGCTTAAGATTATTCGGATCAGTAGCTTTAGGCTTAGATTCTTGCAGCCTGTCAGAGACTGGAGGGCTGTCGCCTTGCGCAGTAAGTAGTTCCAGCGCCGCAAAATGATCCATCACCGCAGCGGTGGTCGCAGCCTCAATCGCAGCGCGACGTTTTCTCAACAGCCGCTGGGAATCCAGATAGAGGGTCTGCAGGCGATTGCTCTCGGCGCGCGCAGCCATACCCACAAGATTGGAAGAACAGAGTTCATTGAATTTTTTAAAGGCATCAGAAATATGTTGCTGGCAGAGCTGCCCCAACGACTGTACGAGCTGTTTATTTCCCTTAACTAGTCCCTTGCTCATCGTACTTGCCAACCCCTTGGCGAGACATCCAGCTTCTATAACCCAAAAGTGATTTCCACTAACCTTGGATGTCTGTTAGGTATTGAAACAGATCAATTGGAAAAATCCAATGGCAAAAGCATCTTGGCAATAAATTACTTATCAGTATTACTGATATAATGATGCGCTGTAATTTTCTGTAAAACTATCTTATTCAGCCGGTGACAACCCTATGAAAAGCGAGCTTTTAAGCGCAATCCAAAATGATATTCCCCTCAGTGTAAGCCGCGCACTGACAGAGGATATTGGCGACGGCGATATTACCGCGCAGTTAATTCCCGAGGATAAAAAGGCAACGGCGGTGGTGATTAGCCGCGAAGCTGCGGTTATCTGCGGTCGCCCATGGGTTGACGAGGTTTTTGCACAGCTCGATAAAAATACTGTGATTGAATGGCATATTAATGAAGGCGAAAGCGTAGAAGCCAATCAAAAGCTTTTTACCCTGACTGGCAACGCGAGGATTCTGTTAACCGGCGAGCGCGCAGCACTAAATTTTTTGCAGACTCTCTCTGGCACTGCAACCGTCTCAAGGCATTATGCAGGCCTTGCGCCTAACAGCCAGATTAAAATTCTCGATACTAGAAAAACCATTCCCGGCTTACGCCTGGCACAGAAATACGCCACGGCCATTGGCGGCTGCCAAAATCATCGTATCGGTTTATACGACGCCTTTTTAATTAAGGAAAATCATATTGCCGCCTGTGGGGGTATTCGTCAGGCGATAGAAAAAGCCCGCGAAATTTCAGCGGAAAAGCCGGTTGAAGTGGAAGTTGAAAACCTTGACGAGCTGCATCAGGCTCTCGATGCCAGAGCGGATATTGTGATGCTGGATAATTTTTCGCCGGCAGATATTGAAGCACTGTCGTCGATTGATTTGGGTGAGACCAAAATTGAAGTGTCTGGTGATATTACCGAAGAGAAATTGCGCGCATATAACCATGGGGCAATTAATTTTATTTCTTCGGGGAGTTTAACTAAGCATATTCGGGCGGTGGATTTATCGATGCGCTTTGTTGGTTAATTAAGAACTGAATTTTCATGTTTAAAAGAAAAAGGCTCCAAAAGGAGCCTTTCACTAAGCCTTTGGCTTTATCCTCTGCATGAACCTGGTAACAGCCTTGCATCTAGTGCAGTCGCACCAGCGCCATTATCACAAACAAAACCAGATATTTGAGCTGGAATATCAGCCGCAGTTGCGGCTGTTCCTGCAACTGATTCCGGAGTTAACGTAAACGTAGATCCATCAGCTGCAACCAATCCTAAAGCTGCAGTATTTAAAGTTACAGTTATCACCCCATTTGCATCAGTAGCTATTCCAGCAACATATTGTGTTGGGTTAGCAACACCCTCATTGCAGCCCCATCCATTAGCTCCAATAACCGCACCAGCTGGTGCTGTTTGGTAAATTTCTGCAACAGATGTTCTACACTGACTAGCGGCCAATATTCCTTCTGAAATCCTTGCTCTAGTTGAATAATCATTATAAGCCGGCAGTGCCACGGCAGCCAAAATACCAATAATAGCTACCACAATCATTAATTCGATAAGGGTAAAACCCGTTTGTTTTCTGTTCATATTCATTGTCACTCTCCGTTAGAAAAAAATAGAAACTTCCAGTTAACTGCAAAAATAATTTTTACAACTTTCGAGTAGAGCTGAGCAATTGGCGTGCCAATGTTATTTTATTGTTTTAATTCAACGAGTTAAATAATAATTCAGTTTTTATAGCAGCCTATGGCAATACTTTTTTGCTCCCTGCCTGTCAATTTATGACTTTTTTTGTCACCTGTTTATTTTTAATTTCTCGACAACAACATTATTTTGACTAGGCTTAAATTAAAACTATTCGCAAATTAACAATCACAATAAATCAATCAAATAATTGATTTGCGGTTCGCAGCGAGCACTGTGTAAGAAACCTGATAACAATAAATTAAAAATCTGCGAACAAATTGTCCCTTCTGTTTTTTTGCGAACTGACTTTGCGAACTTACCTTTGCAAAAACAACAGAGACTATAGCTTTGATGGGGTGCCGACTGTTTTTAAAAAAAGTGATCTCTGGTTCACATAATATTTTTTGTTATGTGGGGTTTGGCACATCATGGATTTAAAGCGCTCAGTAGACTTGCCTGTAACGAAAATACAGGGTGGTTATACCTTTATGAACATGCCACAGATTGCTTTACACGGCTTGCCAAAACGTCTGGTTGATGATCAATTAATCGCCGCCACTGTGCTTGAAGAGGCAACGGTCTCTGCCAAGACCAGTAAAATCTCACTGGTGCAGTATCTCTGCGATAAGCATCTGCTCTCCTCTGAACAGATCGGAAAATCCGCAGCAAAAGAATTTGGTATTCCACTCTATGCCCTTGATAAACATAATCCCGATAGCTTCCCCAAGGATCTGGTCGACACCAAGCTTCTAAAAAAACACCAGGCTATTCCGTTGATGCAGCGCGGCAATCGACTCTATGTGGCGATTGCCGACCCGACCAATCAGCGAGCCATTACCGAGATTCAGTTTCAAACTGGTATTGCCGTGGAACCTGTATTAGCTCTCTATTCAGCGATCAATGACACATTGGAGAAATGGCTTGAGAGCGCCAATGATGGCGATATTGGTGAAGCTCTGGGCACTATCGACGATGTTCATCTCGATGATCTGGATATGGAAACCCTGGATGATGAGGATCAAGCGGATAGCGGCACTAATAATGGTGAGGACGATGCGCCGATTGTGCGCTTTGTTAATAAAATGCTGCTCGATGCGATTCGTCTTGGCGCTTCAGATATCCACTTTGAACCCTATGAAAAATCCTACCGCGTGCGCTTTCGTATCGATGGCATTCTGCAGGAGATGTCTAAACCACCGACCAATCTGGCACCGCGCCTTGCCGCGCGATTAAAGGTGATGTCGCGTATGGATATTTCCGAGCGTCGCGTTCCCCAAGATGGCCGAGTAAAACTCAAGCTTTCAAAAAACAAGGCAATTGATTTTCGAGTCAATACATTGCCACTGCAGTTTGGCGAAAAAATTGTGCTGCGTATTCTCGATCCCAGCAGTGCCAAGATGGGTATTGATGCCCTGGGTTATGAGGAGGACCAAAAACAGGCTTATATGGAGGCGCTGGCACGTCCACAGGGGATGATTCTGGTCACCGGCCCCACCGGTAGTGGTAAAACCGTTTCTCTGTATACCGGCTTAAATATTCTCAATACCCCCGAACGCAATATCTCTACTGCGGAAGACCCGATTGAAATCAATATGGAAGGGGTTAATCAGACGCAGATTAATATGCGTGTTGGTCTCTCATTTGCCGAGGCGCTGCGCTCATTTTTACGTCAGGATCCGGATGTGGTGATGGTCGGTGAGATACGTGATCTCGAAACCGCTGAGATCTCGATTAAAGCGGCGCAAACTGGTCACCTGGTACTTTCCACACTGCACACCAATAGCGCACCGGAAACCCTGACCCGTCTGCTAAATATGGGTGTGCCAACATTTAATGTGGCGACGTCGGTCAATCTTATTATTGCCCAGCGCCTGGGTCGTAAGCTTTGCCCCCAGTGTCGCGAGCCATTTGAGGATATTCCCGATAATGTTCTCAGTGAAGAGGGATTTGACGATATAGGGATTCCCCGGGAAGAAATTACTGTTTACAAGCCGGTCGGCTGTGCTGCCTGCAGCAATGGTTACAAGGGTCGCGTGGGTGTTTACGAGACGCTTAAGATCACTCCGACAATCTCGCGAATCATTATGGAGGGCGGCAGCTCTCTGGATATTCTCGATGCGGCGGTCAAGGAAGGATTCCGGCCATTGCGTGCATCGGCTTTACGTAAGGCCGCTCTTGGTCTAATTAGTATTGAAGAAGCTAATCGAATTACCAAAGACTAACCAGCTAAGAGAAATAGCACAGATCAAAGGAAGGAAGATTTCATGGCCACAGTCGCCGATACCCAGTTGTTCGTCTACAAGGGAAAAAACCGCAAAGGTGAAAAAGTTGAGGGCGAATTGCGTGCTGATAATTTAACCCTGGCCAAAGGTCAGCTGCGCAAGCAGGGTATTATTTCAACATCGATAAAAAAGAAACCCAAGCCTCTATTTAGTCGCAGAAAGAAAATTACCCCCGCGGATATCGCCCTGTTTACCCGACAGCTGGCAACCATGATGAAGGCCGGTGTTCCACTGGTGCAATCCTTCGATATTGTTGCCGACGGTGTCGAAAATGAAACTATGAAGGAACTGATTTTTCAGATACGCGATGATGTTGCCGCCGGTGGTGGTTTTGCCAATGCACTGCGCAAGAGTCCGCGCAACTTTGACGATCTATTTTGCAGCCTGGTGGATTCCGGTGAAACTGCCGGTGCTCTGGAGACCATGCTCGATCGGGTGGCCACCTATAAAGAGAAGACCGAGCAGCTTAAAGCAAAAATTAAAAAGGCCATGACCTACCCTATCGCGGTAATGGTGGTGGCAATTGTTGTTACGGCCATTCTGTTGATTAAAGTGGTGCCGGTATTTGCCGAGACTTTTAGTAGTTTTGGTGCTGACCTACCGGCCTTTACGCTGTTTGTACTGGGCTTATCCGAGTCTCTGCAGAGTTCATGGATGGTTATTTTGGTGATTATCGCCGTGGCCATTTACGCCTTTAAAGAAGCGCGCTTTAGATCAAAAAAGTTTGCCTATGCGGTAGATAAATACATCCTTAAGGTGCCGATCGTTGGCGGCATTATCTACGATGCCGTGGTAGCGCGCTTTGCCCGCACCCTTGCGACTACCTTTGCCGCTGGTGTTCCCATAGTCGATGCTCTTGAATCTGTGGCTGGGGCTGCCGGCAATGCCCTCTATCATGATGCGATCTTGCGGGTACGCGATGATGTAACCACAGGTATTCAGCTGCAGCAGGCGATCAAGTCGAGTGGGATGTTTCCAATTTTACTGCAGCAGATGGCAGCGATTGGTGAGGAGTCTGGCGCACTGGATGAGATGCTGGAAAAGGCGGCAACGCATTATGAGGAGCTGGTGGATAACTCCGTGGATAATCTGACCAGTCTTTTGGAACCGATGATTATGGCGGTGCTGGGTGTTCTGGTTGGCGGCCTGTTGATTGCGATGTATCTGCCGATATTCCAGTTGGGTAATGTGGTTTAATACCTGCAATCAAACTACTAATAACTTTTCTGTGAATCACTTATGCTTTTAGATACCGGCTTATCACCCTACGCACTGGCACTGGCGGCCTTGCCCTTTGGCCTGATAATTGGCAGCTTTCTCAATGTGGTTATTCTGCGCTTTCCTGAACAGCTTAAAAATAACTGGCGCCGCGAGTCGGAGGACTTTTTAGGCCTGCCATCAGAGTCCACAGAAAATATCTCCCTGTCTATGCCTGCTTCGCGCTGCCCCTCTTGCGGTGTAGCGATTAAGCCCTGGCACAATATTCCAGTGATTAGCTATGTATTTTTGCGCGGCAAGTGCACCGCCTGCTCAACCGCAATATCAATTCAATACCCACTGATAGAGCTGCTCTGCGGACTGGCAACGGCCTTTATTGTCTATCAATTTGGTCTGTCGCTATTCGCCGCCTACTGTCTATTATTTACCTGGATTCTGATTGCATTAACCGGCATTGATTACCACGATCAGTTACTGCCGGATCAGATTACTCTGCCGCTGTTGTGGGTGGGGCTGTTTGCCAACTTAAGCGGCACCTTTGTGCCCATCAATGAAGCGGTCATTGGCGCACTCGCCGGTTATCTATCGCTGTGGTCTGTGTTCTGGATATTTAAACTGGTTACTGGCAAGGAGGGCATGGGCTACGGCGACTTTAAGCTGCTGGCAGCACTCGGTGCCTGGATGGGCTGGCAGATGCTGCCGCTGATTATTGTTCTCTCAACCTTTGTCGGCGCTGTGGTAGGTATAGTCGGCGTACTCAGCAAAGCCAAGGACCGCCAGGCTCCCATCGCCTTTGGGCCGTTTCTCGCTATGGCCGGTTGGATTGCCCTAATCTGGGGTGATAAGATTCTCGAGAATTATCTGAGCCTGTTTGGTTTTTAGATAATCATTTTTTATTGAGAATTTTAGGCGAGTCAGTTTGAAAGTATCAGATATTCCAATTATCGGTTTAACCGGCGGTATCGGCAGCGGCAAAAGCACTGTTGCCGAGGCCTTTCGCCAGCATGGAATTAATACGGTAGATGCGGACTCTGCATCCCGCGCGGTTGTCGAACCCGGCATGCCCGCATTGGAATCCATTGGTCAGCATTTTGGCGCCAATATTCTGCAGCAGGATGGCTGTCTCGATCGCGCTGCCCTGCGCTCTATTGTCTTTTCCGATCCACAGCAAAAAGCGTGGCTGGAATCTCTTCTGCATCCACTGATTCGCGAGTGGATTATCCAACAGTTACAAATCAGTACAGGCCCCTATGTGGTTCTCGAGTCGCCCCTGCTTTTTGAAACCGATCAGCATCAGCTTGCAGATACAGTTGTGCTGGTCGATATTCCCGAGGAGCTGCAAATAGAGCGCGCCAGTGCCAGAGATAGCAATCTTGCCGATCAAATTAAACGTATAATCGACAGCCAGATGCCGCGCCAAGAAAAATTATCCAGGGCTGATATTGTCTTCGATAATTCTCAACCACTAGAGACAGTGGCGAGCAGAGTGGCGGATTTACACAATCAGTTTTTAAGTTTGGCTGCGGCCAAAAGCAAAACCAAGGAAATTTAGTATGAGCAGCGTAACCACAGTTGACTGTCCAACCTGTAAAACCAAAGTACAGTGGACGGATAAATTTCCCCATCGACCCTTCTGTAGTGACCGCTGTAAGCAGATAGATTTTGGTGGCTGGGCTCAGGAGAGTTTTGCGATTTCGGGTTCGGCAATTGTCGATCCGGAGCTGATGGATCCGGAACAGCTGAGCGCTGAGTTATTGCAGGCTGGGCTTATTGATCCTAAGCTATTAGAAAAATAGCTATTGGAAAAATAGCTTCTAAAAAGTGGCTAAGAGTTAATCCCGTATTCAGAGAGCCGTTCTAAAATTGGTTGATTGGCTGCCGGGAAATGAAATAATCGTTCAGGCTCTGCAGTCAGCAACTCCGGTAACCCAACCCAACGACATTCCTGCCCTTCCTTACCGCGCGCAGTACCCGTAAAACTATTCACCTGCCAGATATCCAGAAATACCTGCTTGTCAGGATAATCATGCTCGACCTGCATAAAGGATTCAGCGCTTTCGATACGGATATCCAGCTCTTCGAAAAGTTCTCGAGCCAGCGCAGACTGAGGCGTTTCACCAGCTTCAACTTTGCCGCCGGGAAATTCCCAGAAACCACCCTGATGCAGGTGATCAGCGCGGCGCGAGATAAAGATTTGCTGTTGATCGGCATTGACTATAACCGCGGCAACTACGTGAATACGTTTCATTTCAATGCCCATGACTATGGATAAAGTTAGGTGCGGTATTCGGCGTTAATGCGCACATATTCATAGGTCAGGTCGGTAGTCCAGACGGTCTCCGCAGCAGTGCCGCGATTGAGAGAGACCTGAATTGTAATATCTTCCGCCGCCATCGCCTGCTCACCGGCCTGCTCGCTATAGCAGGCGGCGCGGCCACCCTGCTCGACGATCAAGACATCGTTAAGACTGATTGAGACTTTGCTGACATCGAGGTTATCGACACCGGCGCGACCTACGGCAGCTAAAATTCTTCCCCAGTTGGCATCCGAGGCTGCCAGTGCGGTTTTTACCAGTGGCGACTCGGCAATACAGTAGGCAACTTTTACTGCTTCCGCTGAATCTACTGCGCTATCTACCACTACGCTGACAAATTTACTTGCGCCTTCGCCGTCGCGAATAATTGATTGGGCCAGTTCAATAAAGACTTTCTCGAGATGGGCGACAAACTGCTCGAAGCTGCTCTCATCAATCACAATGCCGCTTGCACCTGTGGCGGCGAGAACGACGGCATCATTGGTCGATGTATCGCTGTCGACAGTGATGCGGTTAAAGGATTTGTTGGTGACCAGATGCAGTGCGCGATGCAACAGCTCTGGATCGATCTGCGCATCGGTGGCGACAAAGCCGAGCATGGTGGCCATATTTGGCTTGATCATGCCGGAGCCTTTGGTGATTCCGGTAATGGTCAGCAGATCTTTACTGCCATCTAAATTGAACTGCAGGCTAGCTCCCTTGGGGCGCGTATCTGTGGTTAAAATACCCTCGGCAGCATCTGCCCAACCATTTTCATCCAGGGCTTTAACAGCCTCGGGAATACCCGCCAAGAGCTTATCCATTGGCAGAGGCTCACCAATAACACCGGTTGAAAATGGCAGTACTTTTGTTGGCAGTACTTTTGTTGGCAATGCTTTGGTTGATAACTGTGACTGTAACTCCGCGAGTACCTCACAGCTCTGCTGAGCATCGGCAAGACCAGTCTCACCGGTTCCAGCATTGGCATTGCCGGTATTAATTAGCAAGTAGCGTGGCGTTGCAGACTCAAGGTGCTGCTTGGCAACTGTGACCGGTGCCGCACAGAATGCATTCTGAGTAAAAACCGCGGCGACGGAGGCCGATTCACTGAGCTCCATCACCACAAGATCTTTGCGTCCCGGTGTTTTGATACCGGCGCAGGCAGTTCCCAATCTAAAACCCGGGACTGGATGCATCTGTGGAAATTTTCCGCTACCTGTGGCCATTTCTGTTCCTTATCAATCGATTAAATCTTTCGGTTAAATCTTACCGTGACACTGTTTAAATTTCTTGCCTGAACCACAGGGACAGGGATCGTTGCGGCCGACCTTGGGACCCTGGCGCTGCATTGGCTTTTGGGTCTGTGGTTGATTACCGGCAGCTGCTTCACCTGAGCTCTCCTGGGTGAGGCTTTCAGTCGCAGCATGCTGATATTCACGGCCTTCCTGCTCACGGCGACGCTGCTCTTCGAGTTTCTGCATATCCTCTTCGCTGGCCACCTGAATATGACTTAGGAAGCGTACGGTTTCAACTTTAATATTGTTGAGCAAATCTTCAAACATCTCGAAGGATTCACGCTTGTATTCCTGCTTGGGGTTTTTCTGTGCATAGGCGCGCAGTCCAATACCCTGACGCAACTGATCCATATTTGCCAGATGGTCTTTCCACAGGTTGTCGAGTACCTGAAGCATTATCTGGCGCTCTACTTCGCGCATCTGCTTGCCGACATGGGCGTAGCGGGTTTCATAGTCAGTTTGCACCAGCTCAATAATGCGCTGACGCAATGTCTCTTCATCGAGACGGCTGTCTTCTTCCAACCAGGTACTTACCGGTAACTGAACGGCAAAATCTGTGGCTAGGGTTTTTTCCAGACCTTCAACATCCCACTGCTCTTCAAGACTCATTGGCGGTATATGACTGTCGATAGCCTGGCTGACCACGTCCTCGCGAACGCTGGTAATAATATTCGAGATATCTTCATCTTCGAGCAGGTAGTTGCGCTGCTCGTAGACCACCTGACGCTGGTCATTGGCAACATCATCGTATTCGAGTAGATGCTTACGGATATCAAAGTTGCGCCCCTCGACCTTGCGCTGGGCTTTGACGATGGCATTGGTGACCATGCGATGCTCAATGGACTCACCCTGCTCCATACCCATGGAGCGCATCATATTTTTCATCCGATCAGAGGCAAATAAGCGCATTAACGGATCTTCCAGTGACAGGTAAAAACGCGATACACCGGGATCGCCCTGACGTCCGGAACGACCGCGCAACTGGTTGTCGATACGTCGCGATTCATGGCGTTCGGTGGCGATAATATGCAGTCCACCAGCCTCGAGTACGGTTTTTTGTCGCTCTTGCCAATCCGCCTGCAGGGCTGCCAATTCTTTTTCACTGGGCTTATCCAGTGCTTTGATCTCTGCGTCTAGGTTGCCGCCGAGAACAATATCGGTACCGCGACCGGCCATATTGGTGGCGATGGTCACCGCACCTGGACGACCAGCTTCAACAATAATATTGGCTTCTCTCTCATGCTGCTTGGCGTTTAGGACATTGTGCTTAACGCCCGCACTGTTAAGCATATTAGAGAGCAGCTCAGAGGTTTCCACCGAGGCCGTGCCGACTAGAACTGGCGCACCAGCAGCGGTGATTTCACCTATATCTTCAATTACTGCGTTAAATTTTTCTTCCTGTGTCAGAAATACTAGATCGTTGTGGTCTTTGCGCATAACTTCGACGTTGGTCGGAATCACCATTACCTGCAGGCCATAGATCTGCTGAAATTCAAAGGCTTCAGTATCGGCGGTTCCAGTCATACCGGCGAGTTTGCCATAGAGTCGGAAGTAGTTCTGGAAGGTGGTTGAGGCCAGTGTCTGGCTCTCTTGCTGAATCTCCAGCCCCTCTTTGGCTTCAATCGCCTGGTGCAGGCCCTCGGAGAGACGGCGACCGGCCATGGTACGCCCGGTGTGCTCATCAATTAATACGGCCTGACCGCCCTGAACTATATATTCAACGTCTTTCTGGAACAGGTGGTGGGCACGCAGCGCGGAGTGCACATGGTGCAGAAGACCCAGGTTAGTTGCCTGATAGAGACTCTCTTCTGGCTGTAGCAGGCCCTCAGAAATCAAGATATCTTCGATTTTCTGGAAGCCTTCTTCGGTAAGCTCTACCTGACGGCTTTTCTCGTCGACGGTAAAGTCACCAAGATCTACTTCAGTTGCAGGGTCTTCACCATTTACAGGCTCTTCCTGACTGCCGGCCTCAAGCTTTTGAATCAGCTTGTTAACACTGCGGTAGAGGGATGAACTGTCCTGTGCGGAGCCGGAGATAACCAGTGGCGTGCGCGCTTCATCGATAAGAATCGAGTCGACCTCATCGATAATCGCAAAGCTCAGGCCACGCTGTGACTTATCTGTCAGGCGCAGGGCCATATTGTCGCGCAGGTAGTCAAAGCCAAATTCATTGTTGGTGCCGTAGGTAATATCTGCGGCATAGGCATCCCGGCGGCTACAGGGTTGCGGCTCATCTGAGTCACTAATCAAAAACGAGTTGGCTGTATCCGGCCCCTGAAAGGATTGGATAATACCTACGGTAAGACCCAGCGCTCGGTACAGCGGACCCATCCACTGTGCATCGCGGCGGGCGAGATAGTCGTTGACGGTAATAACATGCACGCCCTCTGCAGGCAGTGCATTGAGATAGGCGGCCAATGTTGCCACCAGGGTTTTACCCTCACCGGTGCGCATCTCGGCAATTCTGCCCTGATGCAGGGTCAGACCACCGATCATCTGCACGTCGAAGTGGCGCATTCCCATCACCCGCTGAGCAGTCTCGCGGACAACTGCAAAGGCTTCGGGTAAGAGCTCATCCAGGGTTTTACCCTCGGCTAGTTGCTTGCGCAAACGGCCAGTTTCCGCCTTTAACTCAGCATCGCTTAACTCGCCGAGGCCAGCTTCCAATGCGCTGATTTTATTGACAGTTTTTTGAAGTTTACGCACTTCACGATCGTTTTTTGTGCCGAAAACTTTTTTAATCAGGTTGGCAAACATTGTATTTTTCCATAAATAACGAGAATTAAAAGATTGTTGATGTTTTGTTA